>Ga0209463_1001379_pt1 | contig 15036 bp, 11 predicted proteins | sample AgamicMgSfrz_FD_187169 | JGI IMG/M metagenome (GOLD analysis project Ga0209463, IMG submission 187169) | Agave microbial communities from Guanajuato, Mexico - Mg.Sf.rz (SPAdes) (version 2) | ecosystem: Host-associated > Plants > Phyllosphere > Phylloplane/Leaf | place: Guanajuato, Mexico... | reverse complement strand
TGGGAAAGTTCCATTTAAAAAGGGCTCCATGATGAACATGAACCCCTTTTTACACCAGCCACCGGATCGGTCAACCGATCCTTAAACGATCGGCATTAGGCAATTGTCCGGCTTGTTGTTTCTACACAACGTCCAGCGGCTGTTTACTCTGCGGCGGCGGAAACAGGCGATCCATCATCGTTAGCTGCTCGTCATTTAGCGTTATTGTCAGCGCGGCGGCATTTTCCTGCACATGCTTAATGCTGCTGGCTTTCGGAATCGCCATCACGCCTGGCCGACGAATAACCCAGGCCAACAGTAGCTGCGCGACGCTAATGCCCTGCTGCTGCGCCATAGCGTGCAATTCGGGGTGCGACATTAAATCATGACGCAGACGGCCTGCCTGGGCCAGCGGACAATAAGCCATTACCGGCAGATGGCGCGCTTCACAGGCGGGCAGCAGATCGAACTCAATGCCGCGTGAAGCCAGATGATACAGCACCTGATTGGCGGCGCAGGCGCTACCGCCCTGCTCCTGCCAGAGTTCCTGCATATCATCGAGATCAAAATTGGAGACGCCCCAGCGTCGTATTTTTCCCTGCTGCTGTAGCTTTTCCATGGCGCCAATGGTTTCCTCAAGCGGAATATTGCCGCGCCAGTGCAGCAGATAGAGATCGAGGTAGTCAGTTCGCAGACGCTTCAGGCTGCGCTCGCAGGCTTCAATCGCGTCATCTGCTCCAGCGTGCCAGGGATAAAACTTCGAAACCAGCCAGGCGCGATCCCGTCGCCCCTGCAGTGCTTCGCCAACTATCTTTTCAGCGCCGCCATCCGCGTACATCTCAGCGGTATCAATAACCGTTAAGCCGCACTCAAGGCCTTCCTGCAAAGCGGCCACTTCCTGCTGGCGCCGCTCAGCCTTTTCCCCCATATACCAGGTGCCCTGGCCGATGGCGGGCAACATTAAATCCGGGGAAAATCGTACTTTTTTGCTCATGATCCCTCCTTGCACATCAAGCGAACCCTAATCAGGTGCAAACGGAGCGGTAAACGCCCCGTTTTAGCGCATCGGGTTAGAAGGTATAACTGATGCCAGTCCAGGCCGTTAGCTGAGAGTCCTGGTTTACCATCGGGCTGTCTTTAATCTCATCCGCCAGACGGGTATAGCGCGCATAAATGCCCGCATTCCAGCGATCGGTCAAACGATAGTTGGCGCTCAGCTCAACGTAAGGGCTCCAGCTGTCATCAGGCTGATAACGGCTGATGCCGGTACGCGCCGCTTCATGGCCGGAAACGCCATAGTAGTAACGGTTCTGATTAGAACTGTTCCAGATGGCCCCGATTCCCGGCGTCACGCTAAAGCTGCCGAAATCGAAGCGATAGAGATAGGAGAGATCCCAGACGATACCATCGCTGTTACCCAGCACATCGCCAAGCAGATTGGTGCGCACGATACCCCAGTCAGCCAGATGGCGATACTCTACGCCGCCCATCAGCGTCATACGACGTTTATCCAGCCCTTTCATCGCGCCCAGATCGTTATCGTCCGGGTCATACTGCTGCGCCCAGCCGGCCAAAGTTAACGAGAGCTGATTTTGCGGATCTTTCCACAGGTAGTAACCGCCCTGTAATGAGCGTAGCCAGAAGCTATCGCCTTCATAATTAATGATCGGCACCGGCAGATAGCGATCCTGCCCGCCTTTATAAGGGCTTTCTGCATAAATCACTGACGCGCCCAGCGTGAGCGGATGCGCCTGTTCCGCCTGAGCAATGCCACATACAGGTAAAAGTAAAGCAAGGACGCTAATTTTGAATCGGTTCACAATATATTTTTTCCATAAATATAACAATCAAGGACGTAGTTTAACGCCATTATGCGACAGGTTTAAATTTTAATAGATTTGATCATAACTGGAAGTAGGTTTTAAGTGCTTACGCCAGCCGTAAATGGCTTATTTACAAAATCGCCACAGGCCGCGCCCTGCAAGGGCAATCTTTATTACCTGGCCGACTTTCCTGTTGAAATTAAATAGCATTAAAGAAATTTTCTGAAATGCCATCTACAGTTAAAAGTAACCTATGTGATTCGTTCGAGCAGAGTAACCATCAGATCTGTGTACCCCGATAAAAATACGTCAGGTTGGCATAAGGGTTGCTGTACTCATAAGAGAATATCTTCCGGGAGCTGATACACCTTTTATAACGCTTCCATTACCTGTGCTAAAAAAGAAAGGACGGGCATCGCTATGAATATATTCGATCACTATCGTCAGCGTTATGAAGCTGCCAAGGACGAAGAGTTCACACTGCAGGAATTTCTTGCTACCTGTAAGCAGGATCGCAGTGCATACGCCAACGCGGCAGAAAGACTATTAATGGCCATCGGTGAGCCAGTAATGGTCGATACTGCCCAGGAGCCTCGCCTTTCCCGACTGTTCTCAAACCGTGTTATTGCACGTTATCCGGCCTTCGAAGAGTTTTACGGTATGGAAGAGGCGATTGAACAAATCGTTTCTTATCTGAAGCATGCCGCTCAGGGTCTGGAAGAGAAGAAACAGATCCTGTACCTGTTAGGGCCGGTCGGCGGCGGTAAATCCTCGCTGGCCGAACGTCTAAAATCGCTGATGCAGCGCGTACCGATTTACGTCCTGAGCGCTGACGGCGAACGCAGTCCGGTGAACGACCACCCGCTGTGCCTGTTTAATCCACAGGAGGACGCCAATATTCTCGAAAAAGAGTATGGCGTGCCGCGTCGTTACCTGGGCACCATCATGTCGCCCTGGGCAGCCAAGCGGCTGCATGAGTTTGGCGGCGATATTACCCGCTTTAAGGTAGTAAAAGTCTGGCCGTCGATACTGGAACAGCTGGCTATCGCCAAAACCGAACCTGGCGATGAAAACAACCAAGATATTTCCGCGCTGGTGGGTAAAGTGGATATCCGTAAGCTGGAAAACCACGCGCAAAACGATCCTGACGCCTATGGCTATTCCGGTGCGCTCTGCCGCGCTAACCAGGGCATCATGGAATTCGTTGAGATGTTTAAAGCGCCAATCAAGGTACTGCATCCGCTGCTTACCGCCACCCAGGAAGGGAACTACAACGGCACAGAAGGCATCTCCGCCCTGCCGTTTAACGGCATTATCCTGGCGCACTCCAACGAATCAGAGTGGGTGCAGTTCCGTAATAACAAAAACAATGAGGCGTTTCTTGACCGCGTTTATATCGTCAAGGTGCCTTATTGCCTGCGTGTTTCCGAAGAGATCAAGATTTACGAAAAGCTGCTTAATCACAGCGAGTTGACGCATTCCCCCTGCGCGCCCGGCACGCTGGAAACCCTGGCCCGCTTCTCGATTCTCTCGCGTCTGAAAGAGCCGGAAAACTCCAGCATCTACTCCAAAATGCGCGTCTACGATGGGGAAAGCCTGAAAGATACCGATCCGAAAGCGAAATCCTATCAGGAGTATCGCGATTACGCCGGTGTGGATGAAGGGATGAACGGCCTTTCCACGCGTTTTGCGTTTAAGATCCTCTCTCGCGTTTTTAACTTCGATCACACTGAAGTGGCGGCAAACCCGGTGCATCTGTTCTATGTGCTGGAGCAGCAAATCGAGCGCGAACAGTTCCCGCAGGAGCTGGCGGAAAAATATCTGGAGTTCCTCAAAGGCTATCTGATCCCTAAATATGCCGAGTTTATTGGTAAAGAGATTCAGACCGCCTATCTGGAATCCTACTCCGAATATGGTCAGAACATTTTCGACCGCTATGTGACCTACGCCGACTTCTGGATTCAGGATCAGGAGTATCGCGATCCCGATACCGGACAGCTGTTCGATCGCGAAGCGCTGAATGCGGAACTGGAGAAAATTGAAAAGCCGGCTGGCATCAGCAATCCCAAAGATTTCCGCAACGAAATCGTCAACTTTGTGCTGCGTGCCCGCGCGCAGAATAATGGACGCAATCCTAACTGGACCAGCTATGAGAAGCTGCGCACGGTCATTGAGAAGAAAATGTTCTCCAATACCGAAGAGCTGCTGCCGGTTATCTCCTTTAATGCCAAAACATCCACCGATGAGCAGAAGAAACATGATGATTTTGTCGATCGTATGATGGAAAAAGGCTATACCCGCAAGCAGGTGCGCCTGCTGTGCGAATGGTATTTGCGCGTTCGCAAATCATCCTGAGTTAAGTCATGTAAGCACATAAACGCGTAACGGAAGCGATGGTACAGAGGTCGGACAGCAGTCCGACCTTGCTTGCAACGTTGTTTGGGGGAGCTATGGCCTATTTCATCGATCGGCGACTGAACGGCAAAAATAAAAGCGCGGTCAATCGCCAGCGCTTTTTGCGCCGCTATAAGTCGCAAATTAAACAGTCGATCTCCGAGGCCATCAATAAACGTTCGGTAACCGACGTTGAGAGTGGTGAGTCCGTTTCTATTCCGGTAGATGACATTCATGAACCTATTTTCCATCAGGGGCGCGGCGGCACCCGTCATCGCGTTCATCCGGGCAACGACCATTTTGTGCAGAATGACCGCGTAGAACGTCCTCAGGGCGGCGGAGGCGGTGGCAGCAGCGGTCAGGGCAACGCGAGCCAGGATGGTGAAGGTCAGGATGAGTTCGTTTTCCAGATTTCTAAAGATGAATATCTCGATCTGCTGTTTGAAGATCTGGCGTTGCCGCATCTGCGTAAAACGCAGCAGCGGCAGATGAATGAATATAAAACCCATCGCGCCGGCTTCACCTCTAACGGCGTGCCGGCCAATATCAGCGTTGTGCGCTCGCTGCAGAATTCTCTGGCGCGACGCACCGCAATGACGGCAGGCAAACGCCGTATGCTGCACGAGCTGGAGGAAACGCTCCAGACGGTTGAAAAAGCGGAGCCGGTACAGCTGCTGGAAGAGGAACGCCTGCGCAAAGAGATTGCGGAGCTGCGCGCGCGCATTGAGCGCGTTCCCTTTATCGATACTTTCGACCTGCGCTATAAAAACTTTGAGAAACGACCGGAGCCCTCCAGCCAGGCGGTAATGTTCTGCCTGATGGACGTGTCAGGCTCGATGGATCAGGCCACCAAAGATATGGCAAAACGCTTCTATATTCTGCTCTATCTGTTCCTGAGCCGAACTTATAAAAATGTGGAAGTGGTTTATATTCGCCATCATACCCAGGCGAAAGAAGTGGACGAGCAGGAGTTCTTCTACTCACAGGAAACCGGCGGCACCATTGTTTCCAGCGCCCTGAAGCTGATGGATGAGGTAGTGAAAGATCGTTACGATCCGGCGCAGTGGAATATCTATGCCGCGCAGGCATCCGATGGCGATAACTGGGCGGACGACTCACCGTTGTGCCATGAAATTCTCGCCAAAAATATTCTGCCGGTGGTGCGCTACTACAGCTATATCGAGATTACCCGCCGCGCTCATCAAACGCTGTGGCGTGAATATGAGCATCTCCAGGCGACGTTTGATAATTTTGCTATTCAGCATATCCGCGAGCCGGAAGATATTTATCCAGTCTTCCGCGAGCTGTTTCATAAGCAGGCCGCGGAAAATAGCTAGTCAGTATGAGTATCTGACGGTCTGTGGACGAAATGGCCATGCAGATGCCGGATATGGTCAGGCGCAGCAGGTTATCTGGCCTGACAAAGCACAACAAAAAAGCCGGTGATTAGCCGGCTTTTTACTTTGCATCGCATCCATTCATGTTTCTCTTCCTGTTGCCCTGTCAGGCTGCGGCGCCTTTCGGCTGCGATGCGATATGTCCGGCCCAGAGGCTGGCCACCCATTTTACGCCTTTGGCCGTGAAGCGCGCCTGTGAAAAAGCGTGCTGGTTTTCACCCACGCCTGAACGCAGCGTAAAGCGTCCAGCATTAATGTGCTGCTGGTGCGGCGTTAATGTCCCGTTCAGGCGGTACATGATGTTGCGCTCCAGCAAGAACTGGCGGAAATCGGGCTCTTTGACCTTCAGCATTTTACAAACCTGACGGAAGCCTAACGACTCCTCTTCTACCGTAACATAGCGATCGAAGAATTCAGCCTTGGGGGCGAAAAGCGCCAGCTGCTGTTCCGCTTTTTGGCGCTGCTCGAACTGCTCAGCCCATGCGCGTGCCGCCTCTGCGGGATTGGTGAAATCAGGCAAATGCGCCATCTTTTCCCTTTCCTGCCAGCGATCGAGCGCTTCCGCCGTAAACGCCGGAGAGAGACGCGCTACGGCCAACACCGAGTCGCGTTTATTAAGCCGATATTCCTGGCGTACCGTATCGTCAGTTTCATAATCCCATACGGTTAACGGCTGCGATAAACGTTGGGCCGTTTCCAGACTTTTGATCAGACGTTTCACTTCACCGTGAGTATTACCGGTCATCTCGGCGATTTCGCGGCTACTCATGGTAACGGATTGATGAAGAGCGTTCAGGCTCTCAGTTGAAATCATCATAGCTTCACCATTCACTTGCCAACAGCAACAGCCCCGTGAGGGAGTACAAATAGTATACGGATTACTGGTTTAATATCCAGTATTTTTTTTAATCAATTTAACTTTGCGAAACAGCGTGGAAAAAACAAAAATCCTCGCCGTCATGCTGTGACAAGCTATTGATAAAGCATTATCTTTTGAAAACGGCTATAGTATGGCCACGCCTGAGGGCGACTTTTGTCACTTGATTTGCGGGGGAGAAACAGCCTTGAATGCCAGCACGATTTACAGTCTTTTCATTATCGGTTCCGTGCTGGTTGCATCAAGCATCCTTCTCAGCGCCTTTTCATCACGTTTAGGGATCCCTATTCTGGTGATCTTCCTGGCGCTGGGGATGCTGACCGGCGTGGATGGCATCGGTGGTATCGCCTTTGATAACTATCCGCTAGCCTATATGGTCTCCAACCTTGCGCTGGCGGTAATTCTGCTGGATGGCGGCATGCGAACGCGCGCCACTTCGCTGCGCGTAGCGCTTGGCCCTGCGCTGTCGCTGGCGACGGTCGGCGTGATGATCACCGCCGGGCTGACAGGCCTGGCTGCCGCCTGGCTGTTCCGGCTCGATATGATGCAGGGTTTTCTTATTGGCGCGATTATCGGCTCAACCGATGCCGCCGCCGTCTTTTCACTACTGGGCGATAAAGGCCTTAACGAACGCGTTAGCTCTACGCTGGAAATTGAATCCGGCAGCAACGATCCGATGGCCGTGTTTCTGACCATTACGCTTATCGAGATGATCCAGCAGGGAGAAACCGGCCTGAGCTGGATGTTTGTCGTCCATCTTGTTCAGCAGTTCGGCTTAGGAATTGTGCTGGGGCTGGGCGGCGGCTGGGCGATCCAGCAGCTGATTAACCGTATATCTCTGGCGAACGGGCTTTATCCACTGCTGGCCGTCAGCGGCGGCATTCTGGTCTTTGCCTTAACGACCGTACTGGAAGGCAGCGGCATTCTGGCGGTTTATCTGTGCGGGTTCCTGCTGGGGAATCGCCCAATCCGTAACCGGCACGGCATTCTGCAAACATTCGACGGCATGGCCTGGCTAAGTCAGATCGGGATGTTCCTGGTGCTGGGCCTGCTGGTGACGCCATCCGATCTCTGGCATATCGCCGTACCGGCAATGATCCTTTCGCTCTGGCTGATTCTGTTCGCCCGTCCGGTCTCGGTGTTTATCGGGCTGCTGCCCTTCCGCAGCTTCACTCTGCGCGAGCGTGTGTTTATTAGCTGGGTTGGTTTGCGCGGCGCGGTGCCGATTATTCTGGCGGTATTCCCGATGATGGCCGGACTGGAAAACGCCTCGCTATTCTTTAATATCGCCTTCTTCGTGGTACTGGTATCGCTGATGCTACAGGGAACCTCGCTGGGCTTCGCCGCGCGTAAGGCCAAAGTCATTGTGCCGCCAACCGCCTCACCGATCGGCCGCGTCGGGCTGGATATTCATCCTGAAAATCCATGGGAACAGTTTATCTATCAGCTCAGCGCCGATAAATGGTGTGTGGGCGCAGCGCTGCGCGATCTGCATATGCCACGTGAAACGCGTATCGCCGCGCTGTTTCGCGAAAATGTACTGATGCATCCAACCGGCAATACGCGCCTGCGTGAAGGCGATGTGCTGTGCGTTATCGGGCGCGAGCGCGATCTGCCCGCCCTTGGCAAACTGTTCAGCCAGTCACCGCCGGTCGCGCTCGACCAGCGCTTTTTCGGCGATTTTATTCTTGATGCTGATGCGCGACTGCGCGATGTGGCGCAAATTTACGGCCTTGAACTCAATGAAGAGACCAGCGATCAGCAATCGTTGGGGCAGCTGATTTTAGGTATGCTGGGCGGCGCGCCGGTGGTGGGCGACCAGGTTGAATGGAATCACTTAATCTGGACCGTCGCGGAGAAAGAGGATAATCAGATCGTCAAAATCGGCGTGCGGGTGCCGGAAGAGAAAGAATAATCCTGGCCAGGCCGCCTCGAAATTCTCACCAGAGCGACTAAGCTTAAAGTTCACGTTTTTCCTGGAGGGAAATAACCCATGGCTCATGTAGTCAAAATTGGTCGCTACGAGATTATTGATGCAGATCTGAATGCCGAACCGGGCGATACCATCAGCATTCCCTGTCAAACCAATCCCGGGCTCAGCTACCAGCTTGACGGCTGGGACGAGGAAACCAGCGTTCCCGCGTGGATTGACGGCCAGCCGGTCGATCTGGCGATCGGTCATTATGATAAACAGCAGGATCGTTGGTTTTTGAAAAAGCCAGCCTGATAGTCCAGCGAGCAGCTGCCCGGCTGCTCCTGCTTTTGTGACTTTTCCCTTTTCTTTTGCATCACATCTCTCTACGCTGTGCAGCTCAAAAATAGCGGACGTAAAATTTTCTGATGCAAAAATTTACCTTTTTGTTGCTTAGCCTGGTGCTGCTGGCGCCTTTGGGCATTGATCTCTATTTGCCTACGTTGCCTGATATCGCAACAGGCCTGGCGACTCCGGTCGCGACTGTACAAACCACCATTCCTCTTTTTCTGCTGGTAATGGGCCTCGGACAGATTATTGCCGGGCCGCTGGTGGATAATTTTGGTCGTAAACCCATCGCGATGATCGGCCTGCTGCTTTATATCTGTGGCAGCGCCCTTGCCGCCTGCGCGCTGAACTGGCCCATGTTTTTACTGGCACGTCTGATTCAGGGCTGCGCCGTCTGCTGTACCGCCGTGGTGGCGTTCAGCGGCGTACGCGATCGGCTGGCGGGCGATGAAGCGGCGCGCGCCTACGGCTTCCTTAACGGCGCGTTGAATATTGTTCCAGCGCTGGCGCCGATGCTGGGCGGCTTTCTGGCGGAAGCATTTGGCTGGCGTGCGCCCTTCTGGTTCCTGGTTTGCTATGCGTTGTTTATCAGCGTGTTGACTGGCCTGCTGCTGCCGGAAACGCGCCCGGCCGATACGCAGAAGGTAAAAGGATTGCCGCTGCGCCAGTATGGCGCGATTCTGCGCGAGCCGCGTTTTCTGGCGTTCGCCTTTGCCAATGCGGGCGCGCTGGGAATGGTATTAACCTATGTTTCGCTGGCGCCGCATGTGCTGATGACTGAGGGCGGCCTGACCGCGTTACAGTTCTCTGTCGCCTTCGGTGCCAATGGTTTCTGGATTATGCTGGTGAGCGTGCTGGTCAATAAAATGATCCGCAAGGTGGGCCGTCCGCTTTGCCTGGCGCTGGGTACGCTGGCGATGCTGCTGGGCGGCGCGCTGCTGTTTGCCGGAGAACAGCTCTTTCCGGCCGCGCTGCAAACGCACTGGGCGCTTTATATGTTACCGGTCGCCGTTTCCGTTGCCGGACTGGCTTTTACCGTCGGGCCTGCCACCAGCTATGCGCTGGAGCCTTATCAGCAACAGGCTGGCGTCGCCTCCGCGCTGGCTGGTTTTATTCAGATGGCGGGCGGATCCTCAGCCGGACTGTTAATGATGGCATTACCGCTGAAAGAAAAAGATGCGCTGGCGCTGATGATGCTGGCAGGCGCAGCGCTCACGTTTCTGGCGTGGCGCTGCAGTAAGAAGATGCGCGGCTCGCTGACCGCGCTGTAAGCTATATCACTTCAACCGGTACCCGCGGCGCAACGGCGCACATCAGCTCATAGCCAACGGTACCGGCACTGCTGGCCACCTCGTCGATTTTCACTTGATCGCCCCAGAGTTCCGCTTTAGAGCCGATGCCCGCCTGCGGGCAGGGCGTCAGATCCACTACCAGCATATCCATAGAGACCGCCCCGATCGTCTGCGTTCGCACACCGTCAATCACCACTGGCGTGCCGCCAGGCGCGTGGCGCGGATAGCCATCCGCATAGCCACAGGCGACAATGCCGATGCGCTGCTCGGTCTGCGCATGATAGCGGTAGCCGTAGCCTACGCCTGCACCTGGTTTGAGATTCTGGACAGCGATAACCTCGCTGGTCAAAGACATTGCAGGCTGCAATCCGGTTCCGGCAATATCCTGCCATTGTCCGCCTGGCGAAGCGCCATAAAGAACAATCCCCGGACGCACCCAGTCGAAGTGGGCTTCAGGATGCCAGAGCGTGGCCGCCGAGTTAGCCAGCGAACGCGGCGCGTTTAACCCTTCTGCCGCCCGCTCCACCTGCTTCATCGGTTCAATAATGCCATCTTCTTTTTCCGCCTCGGCAAAATGCGTCATTAGCGTCATTTCGCCCACGTTCTGCAGCGCGCGCAGCTTTTGCCAGACGTTATGCAACTGCTCCGGCATAAAGCCCAGCCGGTTCATTCCGCTGTTCAGTTTGACATAAATATCCAGCGGCGCGCTCAGCTGCGCCTGGGCAAGCGCTTTGATTTGCCAGTTGCTGTGAACGCTGGTGGTTAGCCGATAGCGATCCAGCAGTTCAAGCTCATCGCTATGGAAAAAGCCTTCCAGCAGCAGAATCGGTTTTTTCCAGCCACGCTCGCGCAGCTGAATAGCCTCTTCAAGATTCAGCAGCGCAAAGCCGTCGGTATCGCTCAGATGCTGCCAGATACGATCGATGCCATGACCATAGCCATTCGCTTTTACCACTGACCAGACACGGGAATTTGGCGCGGCGCGGCGCACAATCTCCAGGTTTTGTCGCAACGCAGCGCTATGAATGGTTGCGACAATCGGACGTGACATAACCTCTCCTTGTAACTCGTTAACGTGCAACGTTTGCGTTATGCAGTTGCGGGTGCGTTACCGGTGAATAACCAGGCAGATAACGCAGTACAGAAAGATCATCTGCAGCAATCGCCGGTTTTTTACCGGAGATGATATCAGAAAGCAGCTGGCCTGAACCGCATGCCATAGTCCAACCGAGCGTCCCGTGACCGGTATTAAGGTAAAGATTTTTTAACGGCGTGGTGCCAACAATTGGCGTACCGTCTGGCGTCATCGGGCGCAGCCCGGTCCAGAAGCGGGCCTGCTCAATATGACCGCCTTCGGGATAGAGATCGCGCACCACCATTTCCAGCGTTTCCCGGCGGGCTGGCAGGAGACGCGTGTTAAAGCCGACAATTTCCGCCATCCCACCGACGCGAATACGCTGATCGAAGCGGGTAATGGCCACTTTATAGGTTTCATCCAGCACGGTAGAAACCGGCGCGCCCGCTTCATCGCGAATCGGAATAGTCAGCGAATAGCCTTTCAGCGGATAGACGGGAATGGAGACGATATCCGCCAGCAGCGCGGTGGAATAAGAGCCAAACGCAACCACATAGCTATCTGCCGTAATCACTTCATCGCCGCACTTAACGCCGACAATACGGTTACCCTCACGCAGCAGGCGATCCACCGGCGTATTAAAGCGAAAGGCGACGCCCGCTTCCGCCGCCATGCGGGCAAGCTGCCGGGTAAACAGCTGACAGTCGCCGGTTTCGTCATTAGGCAGGCGCAGCCCGCCGGTTAACTTATGATGCGTTGCGGAAAGCGCCGGCTCGACGCTGGCCAGCTGATGCGCCTCCAGCAGTTGATAAGGCACGCCCGCCTCTTTCAGTACCGCAATATCTTTGCTGGCGCTCTCATACTGCTGCGCGGTACGAAACAGCTGTAATGTGCCGCCCTGGCGCCCCTCATAGCCGATTCCGGTTTGTTCACGCAACGTTTTAATGCAGTCGCGGCTGTATTCGGCAATGCGCACCATGCGGCCTTTATTTTGCTGATAGTGACGCATATCGCAGTTACGCAACATCTGCCACATCCATTCCAGCTGGAAACGGCTGCCGTCAAGACGGATAGCCAGCGGCGCATGGCGTTGGAACATCCATTTAATCGCCTTTAACGGCACGCCCGGCGCAGCCCAGGGCGCCGCGTAGCCTGGTGAAATTTGTCCGGCGTTGCCTGCGCTGGTTTCCTGTGCGGGGCCGGGTTGACGATCGATGACCGTAACTTCATGTCCCGCCTGTGCCAGATACCAGGCGCTGGCGACGCCGACTACTCCACTACCCAGAATGACAACGCGCATAACTCCCCCAGGGAAAAACAGTAAAGAACAATATACTGAACATCAACCAACACCACGGATGATAATTTTGATGCATCCGAACCAACATAGCGGTGACATATTTCATATATTTTTTACCTTAGCGGTAATTAAAAACAAGATGCTGGCAATATTTTGGTGGAAAATAGGGTTTTTTGCACAATATCAGCAGCAAGTCAGGTTACAACCATCTGAATCCGCCCAAACCCGCAGTTTTAAACTTCTTAATATGAAAAAGATATAAACAGGATTTAATGCTAATAAATAGCCAAATTCTCAGATTATTTATTATTTAAAATCTCATTTTTTATTACGGCTTTATTTTGTATTACAGATTCGGGTTGCATTCCGGGTTTCAGATGGAAAACAGTGAACTATCATTAACAGTGTTCGCTCAGTTTTTTGGGCTGTCTTATTCAGGATGAGCCTTAAACAACAGGAACCCATACGGCAATGTACTGCCCAATCGGGTTCACCAACGAGGGGTGCGCTATGGCGACAATATTTGACGATCCGATTAAGGACAGCAAACGACTCAGTGACGGACCCGACTGGACTTTTGAATTACTGGATACCTACCTGGCGGAGATCGATCGCGTAGCGAAACAGTACCGTCTGGATACTTACCCGCATCAGATAGAAGTGATCACCTCTGAGCAAATGATGGACGCTTATTCCAGCATCGGTATGCCGATCAACTATGCCCACTGGTCTTTCGGTAAGAAATTTATTGAAACCGAGCAGCGTTATAAACATGGTCAGCAAGGTCTGGCGTACGAGATTGTTATTAACTCGAATCCCTGTATCGCCTATCTGATGGAGGAGAACACGATTACCATGCAGGCGCTGGTTATCGCCCATGCCTGTTATGGACATAACTCCTTCTTTAAAAATAACTATCTGTTCCGTAGCTGGACCGATGCCAGTTCCATTATCGACTACCTGCTGTTTGCGAAAAATTATATTGCGGAATGCGAAGAGCGCTACGGCGTTGAAGAGGTTGAGCGTTTGCTGGACTCCTGCCACGCGCTGATGAATTATGGCGTCGATCGCTATAAGCGTCCGCAAAAGATTTCGCTGCAGGAAGAAAAAGCGCGACAGAAGAGCCGTGAAGAGTATCTGCAGAGCCAGGTTAATACGCTGTGGCGTACCCTGCCACGCCGGGAAAAAGAGGAAGTGCATGCGGAAAAAGTGCGCTTCCCTTCTGAGCCGCAGGAGAATCTGCTCTATTTTATGGAGAAGAATGCGCCGTTGCTGGAGCCGTGGCAGCGTGAAATTCTGCGTATCGTGCGCAAGGTGAGCCAGTATTTTTATCCGCAAAAACAGACGCAGGTGATGAACGAAGGCTGGGCGACTTTCTGGCATTACACCATCCTTAACCACCTGTACGATGAAGGAAAAGTCACCGAACGCTTTATGCTGGAATTTCTGCACAGCCATACTAACGTGGTGTTCCAGCCCGCCTATAACAGCCCCTGGTATAACGGAATTAACCCGTACGCACTGGGCTTTGCCATGTTCCAGGATATTAAGCGTATCTGCCAGTCGCCGACCGAAGAGGATCGCTACTGGTTCCCGGATATGGCCGGTTCAGACTGGCTGGAAACGCTGCATTTCGCGATGCGCGAATTTAAGGACGAGAGCTTTATCAGCCAGTTCCTGTCGCCGAAAGTGATGCGCGATTTCCGTCTGTTTACCGTGCTGGATGACGATCGCAATAACTATCTGGAGATTGCCGCGATTCATGATGAGGCGGGTTATCGCGCTATCCGGCAGCAGCTTTCCGCTCAATATAATCTGAGCAATCTGGAGCCGAATATTCAGGTCTATAACGTTGATCTGCGCGGCGATCGTTCTCTGACGCTGCGCTATGTGCCGCATCAACGTTCGCCGCTGGATAAAAGCCGACGCGAAGTATTAAAGCATGTGCATCGGCTGTGGGGCTTTGAGGTCCATCTGGAGCAGCAGAATGAAGACGGTAGCGTGGAAATTCTCGACCGCTGTCCGCCCCGCACTAATTCGCTGTAACGCAAAACCTCCGCTACAGACGGCGGTTTAGCGGCCACAAACATCACCACCTCTGCAGGAGATGGTTTAAGCCCGACAATAAAATAAGGCCGGACAGTTGTCCGGCCTTATTTTATGTGCGGCGGCTAATTAACGCTGATGCAATTCATCCGGCATGGTTTTCTGCATGGCATGCCAGATTTCACCGCTGCGACGACCATAATCGCGCACTGCCATCACAATGTTTTCCGGCTCGGTGCCATCGCAAAATGCGAGCAGCTGCTGATAAAAACGCAGCGCCAGAGCGCGAGCTTCCGGGTTGGAAAAATAGTGGCGTCCAACACGCGTGTAGAGCCCTTTCAGTCCGTTAAGAATCAGGCCGTAAATCGGATTGCCAGAGGCAAAAGCCAGCCCGCGGAAAATACGGTAATCCAGCTCGGTATACGCGTCCGCCTGATCTTCGACATTATCCGCAAGGGCCAACACTTCACGCGCCTGCTCAGGAAAATGACGAATGGCACGGCGAATAAATATTGAGGATACGTTGGTACGCACGGAAAGGACGTTGTCCATCATCTGCGGTACGCTGTCATGATCGAGGCGAGCAAGGGTTT
>Ga0209463_1001378_pt1 | contig 15038 bp, 12 predicted proteins | sample AgamicMgSfrz_FD_187169 | JGI IMG/M metagenome (GOLD analysis project Ga0209463, IMG submission 187169) | Agave microbial communities from Guanajuato, Mexico - Mg.Sf.rz (SPAdes) (version 2) | ecosystem: Host-associated > Plants > Phyllosphere > Phylloplane/Leaf | place: Guanajuato, Mexico... | reverse complement strand
GCAAATATTATCAAAATTTGTCGACCGATAAGTAAAAATAAAAACAGGAATCATCCTGTCAAGTAAAGCTAAAGTACCGATGGTCGGGGTCGAACCGACACTCCCGAAGGAACACGATTTTGAGTCCCCAAAACAACTCGAATCTTATTTAGATCTTTACCTTCAACGTTTGTCGAACTTTGTTGTTTTTTCGGTTAACACGATTACCTTTATTATTATGCCTTGTTCCTCGGGAAAAGTCAACCCTATTCATGATTTTATTTGGTTTTTTTTGATTGGATTTTATTGAATTTAGCTTGTCCTAAATTTTTATATTTCTTTATTAGTTCCATTTCATAAATCCGTGCTTCTTCCTCTCGATCAAATTCGCCTACAAACTTATATTCAATGTTTCCTTCTTGCATAAGTTGCTTATGTTCCAAGTTTCTTCTATTAGTATGTCTTCTACACCGATACCAGACTCCACTTCCTACATAAACAACCTCACCGTGTAATAAATGAAGATACACAGTGTATTTATTTACTTGTCTAAGCTCATTTGGATTAAGCTTGTATTTTTTAATAAGTTGGATTACCTTTTGAAATGTAATACCATAAATATTTGCAATATCTTGGTTAGTCATCTTTTGAGATAGGTATTCAACAAGTTGTTCTTTTGTTGGTAACAATCAAACCACCTCCGATATGTTTATATCGGAGAATTTCTAAATGTAAAGCCTTATTAAATACTAAATTCGAATTAACTTAAAATCGTTATATTATAACATTCCATTATTATCAAAGTAATCATCAAATAAAACCAATGAGTGACGAAGCAGACTTTTCTTATTTGGTTTTATAGTTTTCACCACGCCAATATATGGATGAAGGGTCCACATTCCCCATAACAAAGATATACTTTTTCGTCCCAAAGCTCGTTTATTATCACTTTTAAAAAGCTTATAGAAAGCAAATGTGGATAAAAATGTGGAAAATCTAAGTTTTGTTAACCCATTTGTTACACGATCTCCTTCTATTATATAATTTATACAATCAATGCTAGGCTTTGGATAGTTCAGATACAAAATATGAGACATCTCGGCAAGTGCCGGTGCAAATGTACGAGTTCTAAGAGTTACTCCTACCATTAACGAATGAAGAAATCCAACCTTTGCTGCTAAAGCTCCACCTTTCGAGTGACCAGTAAGTGTTACCATCTTGGGGCTAATTTCATGTAATTTTATACATGCAGTAGTAAACGCAAACGCTTGCCAAAGTTGAGTATCTTTTTGAGTAACTTGTGAAGAAAAAAACATAGTTAAATTCTCTTTCATATCATAAATAAACTGTCTAGACTTTGAATTTGTTCCTCTATAAACAAATGCATAAAACCCGTCTATTCTCTTAAATAAATATGCATCTAACTCAACGTTATTATCCGTATTGTTAACATTTCTATATACTTCTATTAAACTCCAATTTTGAATTACTTCTTTCGCTTTAATATATGTATCAGTTAAGCGTTCTCTTTTTACTTTTTTGTTTGATTTTGAAGAAGTAGAACTCGTTTGTTTTTCTTCGTTATGTTGCTTATTCAAATTATCAGCATATGCAATTTCAGCTAATACTCTAAGTTCAAAATCAGTAATCACCTATACACACCCTTTTAACATAATTTCACTTAAATTATTATACTAGTTATTCTCTATCATGGTTAAACTTTTTTCCATATGTAAACGCCAGAATAGAATTTACAGTTTTCGCTAAGATAGACTTTACACTTTTATCTACATTTGTCGCCCACTTTATTTGGAGAAGCAGGTATGATAGCCTTGTGAAAACAGCCACGGTTCTTTTAATACCAATGCTTTAAGGCTGTTTATCATACCTGTAGAGGCTCCATGTCAAGTGGGCCCTGTGTAATTTAAAGTGTAAAGATAAACTTAGCAGAAAGTGTAAAATTTCACTTGGCGTCTACACCATATTTCTGCTCGTTAGTTAAAGAAAAATAAATGACCATTATATTTAAATGAGTAATAGTTAATACTTTATTGAATAACTTGAACAGTAAAAAAGACTACTTCAAAAAAGTAGTCTTTCCGCTGATTTTTCTCGTTTAAAAGAATATTCGACAGTTAGTTTTTTACAAGTTTCGCTTATTTTAAACTCACAAAAAAATACATATTAATTTTGATTATTTTTTTGATAATTATTAACTTTATTTACATCTCCTCTTACTCACTAGGTACCATTACTTCTCCTTCAAGTGCCTCTTGTATTAATCTATCTGCTTCATCAATCTCTTTAATATACATACTGAGGGCTATAATAAAAGAGGTAGCCTCATTTCGACTATTTAAATCAAAAGGCTTATGGTTATATCCTAATTGCTTATACTTAAACCAAGTTTTTAGTACGTCATACCCTTTTATGATGTAGTTAAAAACCTCAGTAGGAACTCCTTTAAAATAACCTTTTTTCTTTTTGTCGTAATCATTAAGTACAATTGTTTGACTTTCAACTTGAAAGGTTATATTTTTTATCTCTAGATTTGTTTCCCCCTCATAAGTAATTTCAGGAATTCCCTGGCACCCTTCAATATCATGCCTTTGGAGTTTATGAAGCCTTTTTCCTATTTCCGCAATGCTAAAGAATAACTCTTTATTATTTGTCAACGGTATTCGCAACATTCCTTCTACAAGCCCATAGTATACAATTTGGTCATAGGTTTCTCTAAATACTTTGGATGAAAAAACAGCATATATATAGTTTATTAGATCGGCCGCTATAGTCTCATAATTAGATAAGCTTTCATAAAAGTTTTCATTTAGTAGATTAATTAAAGGTTCCCTAACATTTTTTTTAATAATTTTGCTCTTTTTATCTGGAAAATACATCGGGAATATGTAAGAATTCCCTCGAGAAGCTAAATCATTATCTGGTAAATTCTCTACTAAATATGCAAATTGATCTAAGTTCTTACTAACTAAAGATGGAGATTTAGCCACTGCTAGAGCTTTTTTCGAGTAGGTAGAATTTAAAAACACTTTTTCTAATTCTGGTCTTGCTCTTCCTCCATCTTTTGATGCAGTTTTCATTACTTTTGGCGAATAGAAAACGAATCGTTTTAAGAACGGCCTAAAGTCATATTCAACGATATTATGGCTATTTAGATTCTCTCCAATCTCTTTAGCCGTATATGCTCGTTTCCAACCAGCACGATAGTTTCCGACCTTTGCTTGGTTCTCAAAATATCTTTTATTTATCTCCTCGTCACTTATTGCTTCTGTGGAGAAATCCTCTAAGAGTGACATAAGAGTCTCTTTACTCGAATGTACCACTAACGCCGTACATCCAGTTTTCACTCCCGAAACGTGATTATTAAAAATTTTGTCTAACTCCCAAAATGAAGAAGAATACTTAGATATTAAATCTTCTTCAGCTTGAATTGGCTTAAGCGCTTTGAGCCAACCATAGGTATGGGATTCTTTATATTCAGACAAACTTTCATCCTTAGTCAACCATTCCATTTTTTCTTTAACAGTTTTTTCTAGAAGGGATTTATAAAAAATCTTTCCAGACAGATTTTCGGAACTTAATTTTCCATCATTTGGTTTTTTAACTAATGTTAACATCACCCTACCCTGACGAGTAGCAAATATATTCTTTTCAGATGAACCGGTTTTACGTAAATCTGCATCAAATTCTAAAACGTATATTTCAGAAAAGTTTGCTTGAAGATATTCCCTCATATACACATATGATTTATCAACAAGTGCTGAGCTTGGCACGATAAAGGAAATGATGCCTCCATTTATTTTATCTATCTTAATGCAAGCCCACATAATAAATTTCACAAAATCATTTTGTAATTGCTTCTGTATGTTCTGTCTATTTCGTCTAGACTCTATAGGAGGACGGAAATTTTCTAAAGCACTTTCTATCTCCGTAAAATTATCTCCCATATTGAATCCACTATCTGAGGAAGGTGGATTTCCAATAATTACAACCAAGGGTGAGGCAGATGCCTTTGTTAGATCATTAAATTCTTCACGAAGTAACTGTACAGAATTCCCTCCCCCTTGCCCATGCTCAGATAAAGTCAATTCTTCTTTCAATACATCATCACTTAGAGAATTCCCCAAGTATACTTTAGGTATAATTGGATCGTCTTGTTTATTGGCAAATTGATTTATTCTTATTTGAGATAGAACATATGGAGCAGGCAATATCTCTATCCCACTAATTTCATATCCTTGACTTTCTTCTTGCTTACCATGCTTATATAGTGCTTCTAGAAAAGTACCTGTACCACAACTAGGATCTATTAGCTTTGCTCCTTCAGAATAAATACTTTTTCCAAAATGCTCCTTAGCTAAATTATTAGATAGCTTAACTCCATAATCTGCCAGATAACTTGGTGTAGCGTAAGCTCCAAAATCTAATCTCTCCTCTTGATCATACCTGCCATGAAATGAATCGTATAGTTTGTGAAAATCACCTAGTAGATCTGAGAGATCAATCTTAATCTTTGATAAGAATGTTGCCGTATCATTCCAGCCTGTGGCTATGTAACTCAAGGGTGATGAAAGTACTAAATTTGTCATAGCTGCTAGAGGTCTGTACTCTTTCAACATGTCTTTCATTAAATATTCTTGAAGAGATTTTACACTAACTTCTTCTCCACTATTTGTTTTCTCTATATATGCTAATAGCAATGAAAATATAAGAGTTTGTCCTGCAAGGCTGGCAAAAGATTCCTCATCTAAAGTTTCATCAAGATTTTCCCTAAATATCATAAACATTTGACGTAAAGTATCTGCTAGAACTTCTGAACTGTAATCATGGTATCTCTTTAACAATAAATCTCTTACGTCGTCTTTAATGAAGTTAGCTCTTCTTGCCAATAGCTCAATAAACTGATCATTGTTCAAATCTCTTTCATTTGTACTAGCAAAAAAAGCAGTAAAATACTTATATAACTCATCTACAGTTTGCTTTGGAATTTCATAATCTTTTCCCTTTAGGAAATTAGCCTTTGAATTGACCAAAGAAACTCTAGGAGCTTCATTAAAATCTGCAATAGATTCAGAGTTGAAGAAAAATATAAATTCTATGCCATCCGTAAGTATTAACTTAGTTTCCAATTCACTATAACGGTTAATTTGCTCCTCAAACTCCCTCGGATCAAGCTGAGCATCCGAAATGTATTTTACTTCAACGTAGCCATAAACACTATAATCATTAATATTATGGAACTTATAGTCTGGTCTTCCTTTACCAGTAGAACTTGGTTCATGTATGTAACCTACGTAATTTTGTTTATCCAGACTATTTACTATCTGATCAAAAAAATTACTTATATTTGGGCGATATGTCATTTCTGGAGTTGCTGATCCAGATTCCGTTCCTTGTACATAAGTATTTTTTAATTTCGTTAAATAATTGCTAATAATATCTTCTTTTAGCATTTTTGACCATTCACCCCTTTTAAAAAAGGCTTATGTGTAAGCCTTCCAAAGTTAGTTACACATAAGCTTTAATTTCTTCCCTACAAAAATCTTTCCTTTTTCTTACTGCTTCTATAAAAGCATGTCCTAGAGCTTTAGCTAGTAAAGGTGGTACTGCATTACCTATCTGTTTAGCAACTTCTACCTTAGTACCACTGAAAACAAAGTCATCTGTAAAAGTTTGCAACCTTGCCCCTTCTCTAAGTGTTATACTTCTATGTTCTAGAGGATGAGCAAATTTCCCTCTTGTAAAACTATCAAATCTTGCTGTTATTGTACCGGCTGGTTCATCCCACGCTAATCTTCCATATACATATCGGTGTCCTGCTTTCTCTACACTTACTCTATGACATGGTAACCTTAATTCTTCTGGAATATGTTCTCTTCCTCCCCCTTGCGGAACATAAGATATTCTTAATTTGTTAATTTCTGAAAGTCTTTCCTTCCTATGATTAGGATAAGATGGATGATCATTGAAATCCTCTGGAGGAGTTGGTAAATCCGAAATAGCATCCCTTACTGTACGATAATTTTCAGGATCATATTTCTTTTTAGGAAATTCGAAAAAAACATGATCATTAATTGGTTTTTCTCCTACAATAAAGACCCTTTTACGTGATTGGGGGACACCATAATCTGCTGCGTTAAGAGTTTCCATTTTTGTACAATACCCCATATCCTCCACTAATTCCAATAACTGTTGAACAAAAGATGAGCCTCTTTTATTCTTGATTCCTGTTACATTTTCCATTAAAAAGAATGTAGGTTTTAACTCTTTAATTAAACGCGCATATTCTAATACCAAGGAATTTCTCTCGTCCTTATCTTCCCCTCTTCTTTGAACGGAAAACCCTTGACACGGAGGTCCACCAGCTAATAAAGTCAACTCTCCCTCTTGCAAACCAATAGACTTGAGTAAATTCTCACCCTTAAGATTCTCTATAGATTCCAATAAGATTGGATGATTAAAGTTTTTGCTATAAGTTTGTACAGCATATTCGTTATTATCGAAAGCTAGTTTAATATTTAGACCTGCTTGCTGTAATCCAAGAGATAAACCTCCTGCACCACTAAATGAATCAATAACGGTAAAATCTTTTTGGCACAATGATGATTACCCCTTTCTATTTTTTAATCCTGCTATAACACTAGAAAACGAATTACTCACAGGTTCAGTCACATCATACTTTAAATCTTCAGTGTAGTCAGTTTCAGTTGGTTCATCTGCAATCATTTCACCTAATATATGAGTTGCTAGGTATGCCGAAAATCTAGGTGGAACGGCGTTACCTATCTGTCTAAATTTTTCATCAAACGTCCCTTCAAATATAAAGTTAGAAGGAAAACCTTGTAGTAATGCAGCTTCTCTTATAGATAATCCTCTATTTTGTTCCGGATGGCTAAAACGTCCACTCGCTGGGTTTCTGGCATAGTTTGTAATTGTTATAGAAGGACGATCCCAATATAAACGGCCGTAAACATCAGAAAACCCTTTAACCTTGTCTAAGCACTGAGGTCCAACTCCTTGTGGGCGACTTCCACCATTTTTCGGTACACTAGCAATCGTATCTACTGTAGATTTTTGATGTCTAGCTGTAACATGAAATGGATCATTCTCACAGAAGATTCCTGGCTCTATAGGAGGTAAGTATCCTATTGCATCCCTCACAGTACGATAGTTCTTTCTATCTAAAAAACCTTTAGGCATTAAAAATTTCTTTTTTGAAGCAACAACTAACGCTCTAAACCTTGCTTGTGGAACGCCATACTCGGCCATGTTTACTATTGTAGCTCTCACATTATAACCGTGTTCCTCCATACTTTCTTTAAATTCCTGGAAATTACCCCAATACTTTTTCGCTAATAATTCTGGGACATTTTCCATAATAACAAAGTCAGGATTTAGTTTAGCAGCTACCTTAGCAAAAGTGCCTACTAAAGTATTTCTAATGTCATTATCCATTCTTAGTTTTTTACTATGAGACGAGAATCCTTGACATGGGGCACAACCAATTAATACTAATGGCTTCTTTCTTTCAATTCCAAATAAAGCATTTAATTCTGAACTACTTTTCATTGCTAGATCGTTAATATCGAAATGTTTAGGTTGAATACCAAGGTTAGCCTCATAAGTTAAATTAGCCTTAATATCAATATCAACTGCTCCTCTTTCTCTAAAAGAAGGAATAACTGAAGTAACGGCTTTAAACCCTGTAGAAACTCCACCGCATCCAGAGAAAAAATCAATGACATCTATAGAACCTTGATAGTCTAATGCATAGTTTATATTGTTAATTTCATTACTATATGCCAACCACGATCCGATTAATCTTATATGAGATCTTATATCTTGATGTTCTTTATTTATTTCAATTTTTGGATCATTCTTAACCTTATCCAAATCTTTAGTACTAACTAGTTTTTCTATTTTTTCTTTGATAGGAGAAAAAGTATCCTTATTATTAACTACACTCATTATACCTAATCCTTCCATAAATAATTGGAAATAAAACGAACGTGGGTTCTTACATGATTCTACTATAATTTTGATTTAAAAGCATTTATAAAATCTGGTTAATTATTAGAATTAAAATTCAGTTTTTGTTGTAGGGATTCGTAATGATAATCATGTTTAGTTAGTTTAACCACCATTGTCTAGCAAATCAACTATAGCAAAGAAATTTATATAAATTTCCTTATATTAACAATAATTAATATTACGCATCATACGTAGGGTAAACTATCGCCCTAGGATTTCAGAAAAAAAACGCTCTTTAAGGAGATAAACCCAGGAGTTTCTTTCACCACACAGGACCCAAAACGAGGTTTGAATGTAAAAACGCCTATAAAAGTATAGACGCTATTATTAAAAAACCTTATTCGTTATGTAATTCATAATAATTTATGTTTACTTCGCTTTGCGTATATTGTGCTTCTTGGAACACCTGTCATTCTCACTATATCATTAACACTAATTCCACTTTCTTCCCGATTAACAAAGAGCTCTAAAGCACGTTCTAAATTCTTAGGTGGTTGACCTGGTCTCCCCATATGTTTCCCTTGCTTTTTAGCCCGTTCTCTCCCTTCTGCTGTTCTTTCATTAATTAAATCTCTTTCAAACTCACCGATTGCCCCTAACATAGTAAACATTAATTTACCTGATGGCGTAGAAAAATCAATCTGTTCTTTTAAGAATACCAGACCTATATCCCTATCTTCTAATCGACTAACTATGTTATGCAAATCTTTAACTGAACGAGCAAGTCGGTCTATTTTAGTTACAATAAGTTTATCTCCTTTTCGCATATATTCTAATGCTTGGTGAAGAGCCTCCCTATTTGACTTTGAACCAGACTGTTTTTCTTGAAATATTCTGGTACAACCATACTTCTTTAATAAGTCAATTTGATTCTCAAGTGATTGTCCAACTGTGGACACCCTGGCATATCCAATTAAAGCCATACAAAAGATCTCCTGTCTAAAAGTCTAATATGTTCTATACACTTAATTATATACTAACTTTTAGACACCGTACACGAGTTTATTTGCATAATTTCGGATTATATTCTTTGATGTACATAAGTTAATACTTTTAGACACATCTAGCCCAAACCTTTAAAATAAGACTACTTTTGCTATTTTATTCTTTTTATTTCGTTTAACGTTTTCCTTTATGATTACTTCTATTATTTCCACGATATTTATTATTACATTAATATTTATTTTGAAAGCAAAGATTCCATATCAATTAGTTCTCCTTTAGGTCTCTGGTTCTTTTTCATTTCTTTATACATTAACCTTTTTCGTGCAAGCCATAATGGAACCTTCTCTTTAACAGGCTCAACAGCTAGGAATATTTTTTTTTGAATTCCGAATGGCGTTTCTACTTCTTCTACTTTCTCATCTAGAACTCTGCATCCCCCGAATTGCCCCTCTTCTATATCATCTTCTGTCAAAGCTAAAACCTTTTCTAAGATAGAGTTCGATTTTACGGTGTGAACAAATACATCAGACCTTACATTACACTCATCCGAATATCCAGGCTTCTCATCATCGTATGAGCTACTTGAACCAAATCCATAATTTTTTTGCTCATGTGATAGGTAAGACTCATATTGATCAGAATTATTTTTGAATTCCTCTTCTTCAAGTTGCTTGTGGAATTTATCTAGTTCTTTGAAAGAGATTTCTACATGTTTCTTTTTACTATCATCTTTATCTGAAACTAAAGTTGGCGGTACACTATATAATGTATTTCCAATATTGGTTTCAACTTTAGTTAGAATCAAATACATCTTTCCATATGTTTCAGAATTTCTTAATCCATCTTTCCTACTTAATAACTTATAGGGCAATCCCATTTCTCCCATAATTTCATTTATCGAAGAATGAGAAGTTACTTTTCGATTCTGACTTCTTCGTAATCCTTTTAGAAAAAGTTCATGATAAAAATCCTTCTTTTCATCAGCGAAAATCCTCTTACCGACTAAGCTTTCTAGGTATTCTGGTAGTTCTTCTTGAAGCCTTTCTACCTTATAATGCTTTACTTCAACATTTTCGACGTATTGCTGATAAAACTTTTCATATCCCTCTCGAAAAATAGCTTCAATCTCGCTTATCATATAGTTTAAAAAGGATTTACGAACAATATGAAGATTTTTTTGCTTCAATTCCTCTTTGTATTTTTTTAAGTCTCTCTTCAGAACATCTTGTGCTGGTTTAACAATAATTAAATCGATTTTGCTTTCCCTTGCCCTTGCAGATTGTTGAAGAATATCGTCAACCTTCCTAGGGAACCATGAAACGATAGTCTTTACAGCTAAATCAGTAATATTAATTCCTTCGTTCCAAACTGAAGTTGACCAAATTAACTCTGCTGGAAGTATAACATTTTTGATTTTTTGACCAAAAGCATCAATATTTCCTCTTTCGACCAAGTCAATTAATTTAGTCGAAGCAATGTCATCGAAATTATCCTGTTCCCTCGAACAAACTAAGTCGCCTCCATACTTTTCTTTAAGGGTTAAAAGAGCTTCAAGGCTTCCAGTATAAAAGTTGATAATTTTATGATCCGGTCTGTGAGTATCTGCAACATATTTCTCAACAATTTCTCTGTCGCTAAAGTCATAAACAGTAACAGACTTCAAATTATTTTTACTTTTATCTGGCTTACAAAGCATTTCAACATTCCAAACACTGTGGATTACAGCTAAGGCTCGTGGAGTTCCAGTTAAAAGAACAACTGGACATTGTACTTCAGAAAGATAATCGAAGGTTTCTCCAGTTTGTTCATTCCAACTATCAGTGATCATATAATGAAATTCATCGCAAACAATTAAATCAACATCTAATATTTCTAAAAGTTCTTCATATCTACCACTTTTGGACAAATACTCTAAAAGTTGATAAGTAGCGATAGTAATGTTACCACTATTGGCAATTTCATTAGCAAACTCTTTTTTCAGTTCTTCAATATCCATTTTAATGTCATTATATGTTTGAGTTTTTAATGAGCGTCTATGGGCAAGATACAATACTTTCTTTTTATATTTCTTAGCATAAGGGACAATAACTGTTTTAAAAGCATAGGTTTTACCTGCTCCAGGTTCTGCAAACAACCCATACTTTGTATATTTTTTAAAACTCATTACTTGTTCAATTGTTAATAAAGGTTTTCTTTTCATTTTGGACTATTCCTTTCTATTTTGAACTAACACAATTAACGCTTAAATTTTGACAAGTCGGCGTCTAATTGAGGTGTATCTTCGAAAACATAAACAACAAATCTATGGTGTTTGTAATTCGGCTCCAAATTTATGAGGTGGTGACCCATGTTCATTAATTCAACTGCTAATGATTTTTTAAAAATTCGTCGTAGTTTCATTTTTAGTTCTCCTTAATTTTCTCTAATGTATTTCTATCCGTTGCTGCTCCAAATGTAAACTAAACCGTATAATAAAATTAAAATTTTATGTATATATAGAAAAAATCGAGACTAAGCTCGATCTTCACTCCAGTATTCATCGAATTCAGTACCGCCTAAAGCTTTAACTTTCCTTAGAACTTCTAAATACGCGTGAATCGATTGCCCACCAACTTGAATAGGTTGGTAATCTTCTTGCCGTTGGAATACTCTGTCATTATGTCGTTGCATTAATTGATAGAATGCTTTCTTCTTATTTTCTGCATTACGAACTTCCTCATTAATTAATGAGCGCAATTGATATAGAGTAGTGAGGTTTACTTCATAATTGTAGTCTTGTTCACGAATAATTCTATCTGCTCGCTCCAAATCTGCTTTTGTAATATTTCTTGCGTTGAACCTTTCTTTTTGTATATCTGTCACAATGATGACCTCCAGTAGTTTATTTTCTAAATTCATTCTATCTCGAACGTATGTTCTTTAAAGTGGACTTTGTGACAAATTTGTGAACAAATATATGGATAAAAAAATAAACCGAACAATTTTGCCCGATTTATTGAAAAAACATATTAAGTTGTTATCAATCTTCCCATTCTATCTCTGATATCTTTGGATGATTCGGATTAAAATTATAGTGAAGATCATATAGTTTAGATAATAAATCTAATCGCTCTCCATTTTCAAGATTATCCATAATGTACAATACATCATCTGCTGTTAATGTACCTTTTTTAAACCTTTCAATAAGAACTTCCCTATCTTCTGTAGAATTTGTAGTACTCTTTTCAACTTTACTTGTTAGACCTTCAATTCGATCTAACTGTTGATTGATTAATTTAAATCGCTCATTCATCTCTTGTCCTAGTTCATTGAACCCTTGTTCTAATTGTAAAAACTTTTCTCTTAATTCTTCTTCAACTTTTTTTATTACCTGTGTTGTAATAGCTATATTTTCTTCTAAAAGTTGGACTACAGCTTTTTCAACGGTAAGGCCAGGAGAATTCTTTAATTCAATCAACTTACGAAATAATTCAACGTCGTTGTCTGAAAACATGAGACTCCCTTTATTACTCCGTTTAAACCTGTAATTATTTTTTTCAAAGAGCAAATAATATTTTGATATGGTCGAAGGAGTTACTTCAAGTAAATTAGCCACATCTTCTACTTTTAAATATGTATTCATAGCAATTTTATCCTCCATCTAGACTCCTCATAATTGGTATAGAGAAAACTCGTCATTACACATAAGAGGAATTATATTATCTTTTAATATTATTTAATTTAAGCTGTATAAAACACTTTGAGCACAGCATTATATTTTATATAGAAACTTAGAAAGAATGCAATCTGGCCAAACGTGGAGCCTCTTAAAGCTATTCTGATACGTAATTAATATGGAAATACATCATTATCATCTTCCGAAAAGTCACTTACATAAAAAGGAGAATGTGTAGATATATTATTACTAGCTAATCGTTCCATAACCTCTTTATATTCTTTGAACTCCTCAGATTTTTTATAATCAGAGTGATCTGCCATATTTTTAATGGATACATATGCATAACCGTTAATCTTATCAAACGGAATATTCTCATGTCGGCCACTTTGAATTGTTTCATCCACAAACTTTTTCATTAATTTATTCCATTCGTTCTTCGACCATCTCCCTATTGCAAATTGGTTGTAGAAATCATCTGTTGCTTCAAGTAATAAAGCTTTAAATTCATCAGGGTTATGAGAGTTGATAATAGGCTCTTGATAATTATCAATTTTATCTTTTTTATTTTTATCTTTTTCTTTTTTATTTTTCTTTTTAATACTTGAGCCTTTTTGTACAGGCTTGCCGTTTCCTTTTGGCATTCCTAGGGTTTCCTTTTCGTCATAGCTAGGATTTACCTTTTGTCTTACTGCTTCTTGGCATTCTGCGTTTTGCATGTCTTCCCTTTCCTCGGAGCTGAATTTCGCTTCATCAAATAACTCTTGAACAATTTTATCTGTAATATAAAAATATTTCTTTGATGGAACCCCCATTATTTTAGTTTCTATATAACCTGCTTGTTCTAAATCTTTTATCGCCTTCAACTGTTGCTTGTAAGTCAAACCAGTTTCTTCTTCTAATGTATCGCTAGTTAGAAAGAAATACTCTTTAGTATCTTTTACGGTGATCATTCCCTTGCTACTAAAGCTTTCATAACTAGCACATAACTGTCCAAAAATAATTGCTGCATTTACTGATACCGACTTGGCCAATTGCTTGTTATACATCACAAATCCTTGACCACTTAAAATTGACATTAACTTCATGTTTCTATCTCCCTATTGCACAGAAGAAAATACCTTGATATCATGTTGATATAGAAGTTTATTCTTCTGTTTTTTCTTTGGAGATGGTAGAGCGACCAAACTCAGTTACCATCTCTTATTTAATTATAATATTTTTCTGAATATTCGTACAATTATATTTTCAACCCTTTTAAAGCACCATGCATTTTATGTTTTGCCTCTAAATCTTCTCCCCACATATTAACGTATCTCTTTGTCACAGTAATATCTGAATGCCCTAACAAGTGCATTAAAGAAAAAGCATCCACTCCTGCAAGTATCATTCTTTTTGCCATAGTATGTCTAAACGTATGAGGGCTCACCCTCTTATTTATATTTGCGTCGTTTCCATACTTAGTAAATCTTTTTTGAATGCTATGAGGGTGTAATTCAAGGTTATCTTGACTAATAAACAATCGGTTGATTCCTTCTATATGCCCTCTTATTTGTATATATCTTCTCAGCTGTTCTTGAGTTACTTCAGAAAGATAAACTGTTCTTTCAAATAAGTTTTTAGTCTTTTTTATTATAATTTTGTTTCCAGTAACGTCCTCAACATCAATCCCTACCAATTCTGATAGCCTAATTCCTGTATCAAGAAAGACAAGTAAAATTACTTCGTCTCTAAAAGCAACGAACGTCTGCTGCTGTCTTATTGTTTTTATTAATAACTCTATTTCTTTATTGTCTAAAGTCTCGATATTTTTTTGCCTATCTCTTAGCAATTTAATGTTTTGCATGGGATTCTTATCAATAAGCTTATTTTTGAACAAAAAATTATAAAATGAACGAAGTGCGCGTAATCGAGTATTTATAGTGGTAATCTTAATAGATTGTTTACTCATTAGAATAAAATCTTCGATATCTTTGTGATTACATTCAACCAGTTCTTTGTCTATACGCCTTCTAAATGCTTGAAATTCGTTCTTGTAATATTCAAGAGTAGCAGGTCTTAAATTCCTTAGATAACAGTCTCTGAAGAACTTTTCGAATGCCTCTTCATCGTTTATTTTCTTTTTTATGATATTTAATTCTTTGTCATTTAACTCTCCACGTCTACTCATAAAAACCTCCTATATACACGATTCAGTGCACACGATTTTGGTTTATTTTTGTCGTGTTAAGAAAAATACAAAAAAGACTTCAACGTATTCGTTGAAGTCTTGTCATTATAAGATTCAAGTAAAGCTAAAGTACCGATGGTCGGGGTCGAACCGACACTCCCGAAGGAACACGATTTTGAGTCGTGCGCGTCTGCCAATTCCGCCACATCGGCAAAATAAAAAAGGCAAGTTAAAATTATA
>Ga0209463_1001377_pt1 | contig 15051 bp, 18 predicted proteins | sample AgamicMgSfrz_FD_187169 | JGI IMG/M metagenome (GOLD analysis project Ga0209463, IMG submission 187169) | Agave microbial communities from Guanajuato, Mexico - Mg.Sf.rz (SPAdes) (version 2) | ecosystem: Host-associated > Plants > Phyllosphere > Phylloplane/Leaf | place: Guanajuato, Mexico... | reverse complement strand
CAAGAAAAGAGATTGCTGTTGAATGGCATCGTGCATCCTGCCGTCAGGAATTGGATGCGGCTGAAAACGGAAGCGGCACTATCATCAGGAGAAGAAACGGTGTTCATGGATATTCCGCTCCTATTCGAAAGCAAGCTGACATTCATGGTGGATAAGACGCTTTTGATCTATGTGGATGAGCAAGTTCAATTGAAGCGATTAATGAATAGGAATGGTCTTTCGGAGACGGAGGCACTTGCCAGGATCAATTCGCAAATGCCCTTGGCCGATAAAAAGGCCTTAGCGGATGCCGTCATCGATAATAATGGTGACATTAATGAAACGAAGCGGCAAGTGAAGGCCATACTTAGCGAATGGTATGTCATATAATCATGATAAAAAGAAGAAACCGCCCGGTTTCTTCTTTTTATGTTGAAAAAATAAGAACAATCCGCATTTTTATTAGCACAATTCCTCTGAATTATGTTATACTAATTACATGTGAAAGGTAATAAGTATAACACTAATATTTCTGGAGGGTCCGAACAATGAATTCAAGAATAGCGATTAACGGATTTGGGAGAATTGGAAGAATGGTTTTCCGAAAAGCCATATTAGACGAGAGTTTGGACATTGTTGCCATAAATGCAAGCTATCCAGCCGAAACTTTAGCACACTTACTAAAATATGATACGATACATGGTAAATTCGACGGTATCATTATTGCTGAAGATGATTCACTAGTAGTGAATGGCCGCCGAGTAAAACTAATAAATAACCGCGATCCAAAGCTATTGCCTTGGAAAGAGATGAACATAGATATTGTAATTGAAGCCACTGGCAAATTCAATGATCGTTCTAAAGCGGCTCTTCATTTAGACGCAGGAGCAAAAAGAGTAATATTATCAGCTCCAGGTAAAAATGAAGACGTTACCATTGTAATGGGAGTGAATCAGGAGGTGCTGGAAATTGACAAGCATTTCGTCATATCCAATGCATCTTGTACAACGAACTGCCTTGGACCTGTTGCAAAAGTGCTTGATGAAAAATTCGGCATAAACAACGGTTTAATGACAACGATACATTCTTATACAAATGATCAAAATAATATCGATAACCCGCACAAAGACTTGAGACGTGCCCGTGCCGCTGCGGAAAGCATGATTCCTACGACTACAGGAGCTGCAAAAGCCATCTCACTAGTGCTGCCGCAATTAAAAGGTAAACTTCATGGAATGGCGATACGCGTACCGACACCAAACGTATCTTTAGTCGATCTTGTTGTGGATTTAAACCGTGATGTCACGATTGAAGAAGTGAACCAAGCCTTCATCGATGCTTCTGAAAATGAACTAAAAGGAATCATGGAATTCACGATGGAACCTTTAGTTTCCAGTGATTTCAAAACGAATCCACACTCTGCAATCATCGATGGATTGACAACGATGATGATCGGGGACAGGAAAGTGAAGGTCCTTGCTTGGTATGATAATGAGTGGGGTTACTCCAACCGTGTAGTGGACCTTGTAAAATTGGTTGGCTCCGAGTTGAAAAAAATGTCCGAAGTCGAATTATCAGTAAATTAAAATGAAAAACCCGAGCCTGCTAAAATTTTTTAGCGGGCTATTTTTCATGCAGTGATCCATGACTTTCCGCCTGCTTTATGGCACTGAATAAACAAAAGACGGAATTTGCTCCACATTGGAACCTTCGCTATATCCCCATTACATATAAAGTTTATCTTTCCAAAAATTCAATTTGGAGTTGCAAAAAAAATTCAAACCATATATACTATGAATCGTGAACTTCTTCAAAAGGTTTGCATGATGGCTACTTAAAGGGTTAGGACCTCTTTGGACTAACTTTCCCCCGTGGTAGTTATCAGAACTTATTTTTAAATCATGGTAAGGGGGAAGCTTAATATGGAAACAGCTTACACTATGGAAACAATGGGTAGACATGTCATTTCTGAACTTTGGGGTTGTGACTTTGAAAAACTGAACAATATCGATTTAATTGAAAAGATTTTTGTTGACGCTGCTTTGAAATCAGGTGCAGAGGTACGAGAAGTTGCCTTTCACAAATTTGCTCCACAAGGAGTCAGCGGGGTTGTCATCATTTCTGAATCACACTTAACGATTCACAGTTTTCCAGAACACGGCTATGCGAGCATTGATGTCTATACATGCGGTAACTTGGATCCGAATATTGCGGCAGATTATATTGCAGAAGCTTTGAATGCGCAAACACGTGAAAACATAGAATTACCACGTGGATTAGGTCCTGTACAAATGAAAAAAGCCAATATAAGTGCCCTATAAAAAAATGTATACACAGAGATGCCATGGGTGCATCTCTTTTTTAATGCAATGAATCGGCAGTCTGATTCACTTTATTGGAGAGGATTGCCTTGTAGCACAATGCCCTTGGCAACGGTGCTTCAACGGCAGAACAAAAAGTGCCTGCTGCCGGAAGTTACACTTTTTACTTGTACTGTCCGTTCCTTTTAATATAAGATTAAGATAGAGAAGTAATTCCTTGGGGAACATTTAGATAGGGGAGTCCTACATAAAATACGGAGCTGATAATGATGAAATGCCCATCATGTCAATATAACGGAACAAGAGTGCTCGATTCCAGGCCAGTCGATGAAAGTAAATCGATTCGACGACGCCGTGAATGTGAGGCATGTGGTTTTCGATTCACGACATTTGAAAAGGTGGAGGAAACACCGCTTATTGTAGTGAAAAAGGGCGGGACACGTGAAGAGTTCAGTCGTGATAAAATCCTGCGTGGCTTAATCAGGGCTTGCGAAAAACGTCCGGTTCCCTTGAAAGAACTAGAGCAAATTACCAGTTATGTAGAAAAAGAACTACGCAACCAGGGCATATCGGAAGTGAAAAGCGACAGTGTCGGCGAAATGGTAATGGACAAGCTGGCAGAAGTCGATGAGGTTGCCTATGTAAGGTTCGCATCCGTCTATCGACAATTTAAAGATATCAATGTCTTTATTGATGAACTGAAAGATTTAATAAATAAAGAAAGAAAGTAGAGCTGAAGATTCACTTTGGCTCTTTTTTCACTACATCTTTTGAAAGGTTTGAATGGAGATGTCAATGCATTGGCAAGAATTGCTCCCAGCTGATTCATATTTGGTCTCATCTGCGGGGCTGCTTCATGATTATGATCGGAAAATACTTACCCGACTATATCAACCTCTTATTGGACCTATCTGCATTAGCCTATATATGACGTTATGGAGTGAGTTGGAGGAAAACAGGCTATGGTCGGAAACCTCCTCGCATTATCAATTAATGAATACCATCGGCCTTAAGTTAGGTGATATTTACGAAGCACGCCTTTTACTTGAAGGAATCGGCCTGTTGAATGTATATAAGAAATCGAAAAATGAAACGAAGGAATTCATTTATGAGTTAAACCCGCCGCTTTCACCCCAGCAGTTTTTCACGGATGGAATGCTGAATATTTACTTATACAAAAAAATCGGTAAAGCTCAATTCAACCGGTTAAAGAGGTTCTTTTGTGATGACCATATCTTAACCGATCAATATGAAGGTGTGACTAAATCTTTTGCGGAAGTATTCTCATCAGATCATTTGGACTCTTTATATGTAACGGATGAAGCGAAAAACGAATGGAAACCGGTGCCTGAACAGCAATACATCGATCGGGCGGAAGGCGTTGAGCCATCGGGGTTTGATGACTTATTCGATTTTGACCTTTTATTTGCCGGGATGAAATCCTCGATCGTGCCGAAAAAGGCTTTTACTCCGAAAATAAAAAGTACGATTGCCAAACTCGCTTTTTTATATGGCATTGATCCGCTGGAAATGCAAAAACTAGTAATGGATGCCGTTTCATTGGATGATGAGATTGATGAGGAATTGCTTAGAAAGGCGGCAAGGGACTGGTACCAGATCGAACGGCAGGCCGATATGCCTTCCCTTGTCAATCGGGTGCAGCCAATTCGTGAACGGACACAAAAAGAAGAACCGAAAACAAAGGAACAAGAGTTAATCCGTCATTTGGAGACGATTTCCCCGAGGGAGCGGCTGATGCAATTGTCTGGCGGTGCAGAGCCGTCAAGCGGTGATTTGAAAGTGGTTGAGGGCGTGATGATCAATCAAAAGCTGAATCCGGGTGTCGTCAATGTCTTGATTGAATATGTCATGCTCAAAACGGATATGAAGTTCACGAAGGGTTATGTGGAAAAGCTGGCAGGCCATTGGGCACGGCTAAAGGTCTCAACAGTCGTCGAGGCGATGGAACTGGCCAAAAATGAACATAGGAAATATCAGGACTGGGCTCAAGGAAGCAGGAATGCTGCGAAGGGCAGCCGGAAAAAGGCGATACGGGAAGAAGTGGTTCCTGAGTGGCTTGAGAAAAAGGAAGAAGTACAGCAGGAGCAGAATGCGGATCAGCCTGAATTGGATGCCCAAAAACGCGAACTTCTGGAGAAATGGAAGCTGTGGAAAGCGGGAGGTGAAATGAACGATGGAAAAGATTAATAGGTCCCTTAATAAATTGGCCAATACAAATCAATTTCAACAGCGTTATGAAAAGCTGAAACAGGAGATTTTTGAAAACGAACAAGTGCGGTTATTCATGAATGCCAACAGCTCGACGGTCACGAAGGAAATGATTGATAAAAACTTGGGGAAGCTTTATGAGTTCACTTCACAGAGCAATAAGTGTGATAAATGTCCGAGCTTGGATGGCTGCATCAATATGATGCAAGGGTATTATCCCAAATTGGTGGTGCAAGGAAAAGCCCTGAACCTGCATTATGAAGTCTGCCCGAGGAAATTGGCAGAGGATGAAAAGCGGAAACGGGAAAAGCTGATCCGCAGCCTGTATGTACCGAAGGATATTTTAAAGGCCAGCATTGAAGATTTTACCCAAACGGATAATGAAAACAAACGCTTGTCTGTCCTAAGTAAAGCGATGTCGTTCATTATGGAATATGAGCCGGGTAAAAGACAAAAAGGCTTGTATATATATGGGAAATTCGGTGTTGGGAAAACGTACTTATTAGGTGCGATCGCCAATGAACTTGCAAAAAGGCAAATTTCCTCCCTTATAGTCTATGTACCTGACTATTTGAGGGAACTTAAGGGATCGATAGGTGATAATACGGTCAATGAAAAAATTGAAATGGTGAAAACGGCACCTATCCTCATGCTTGATGATATTGGAGCGGAATCCATGACGAGCTGGGGACGCGATGAGGTTTTTGGTCCGATTTTGCAATTTAGGATGCTGGAAAACCTGCCGACGTTTTTCACTTCGAATTTTGACTTGAATGGCCTGGAGAACCACCTGACCTTTTCACAGCGCGGTGAGAAAGAAGAAGTGAAGGCGGCCCGGGTACTGGAAAGAATTCAATATTTAGCTGAGCCGGTCAAGCTTGATGGCGTGAATCGGAGAAGATGAAGAAAAGTGGTCTCTTAATGGAGGTCACTTTTTTCTTCTTACAAGGCCCATCCTACTTCTAAACACGTCCCCATCCCCATATACATGAAAAAAGAAGCAAGGGGGAAGGGGGGATGTCGTAGTGCAAATTTTGTTTCAAAACGATTCAGAGGCATTGAAATTACTGAATTTCGTTTCTGTCCATCCACTGGGGGCAGAATTTCAAGCATATATTCGATTTATTCCGCAACAAGGCATGCATGTGGATATGACGGAATCTTCAGGTGATGAATGGCTAATTCTGCTTCGTGATGCATTCCATTCTTTTTTATTGGAAGAAAAGACGCTTCCTGTTCTGGAGCAAATAATAGTCGGTAAATTTTTTTATAGGGAACGGGAAGAAATTGAAGCCATCATTGAAATTGCATCATCCATCATCGAGGCGGAAAGAGCCAGGAATCAAGATGGAGCATTCAGTACGGAGAAACGATTGATTGAGGAAGGACTTCAAAGCATCTTGGCTGGAAAGGTATCTTTTTCATTCGATTCTTTTACGACCTTCCGTTTAAAATCGTTTCAGCACACTTTGGAAAAGTATGTCGTCAAGGCGATTGATGAATATAAGCTGGAACAGGACTATCAAAATTTCATTGCTACGCTCCGTGATTGCCTTCAAGGGCAGGAGTCGAAATTAAGAAAGCTTCACCTGGTCAACCGGGATGGTTTTCACTTCTATGATCAGAAATTCAGCAAACTCGACCGTCCAAAAATCAATAGTATGATCGACAGGAGGCTTCTTGCCAAAAGCTCACTTTTTCTCGATACGGTGATACTTGCCCCGCTTTTATCGATTGCTCCTGAAAACTTGTGCATCTATACCGATGACAAGGAAGAGGGGCTCATCCAGACCATTTCAAGGATTTTCGAAGAACGGGCGACTATCTTGCCACTTTCGTCATTTTCTATGCAGTTGAATGAACTTTCGTGGAAAAAAGAAAATTAACCTTGATTTTCACCGTATAACAAATTATAATTTCCTACATACTATTAAAAAACTAAAAGTTATGATGAGGACAAGGGTATTCTAGTCGCCGATTATCAGAGAGGGAAGCCAATAGGCTGTAAGCTTCCTATTCGCATGGAACACTTACCACCTTTAAACTTCGGCCCGGAAAGCAGGCATACTGCGAATATGGGCTGACGGGAAGCTGCCGTTACCAAGTTACAAGTGCCATTTTGCCGTGAAAAGCAAGCTGGAACGAGGGTGGAACCGCGGGTTAATGATATTTATTACTAAGCTCGTCCCTGTTTTATACAGGGGCGGGCTTTTTTGTGTTGTAATGGAATCAAAAACCTGTAATTTGTTCGAACAAATAAGAAGGAGTGAAACTGAATGTCAGAACTACTGAAAATATCTTTTCCTGACGGAGCGGTCAAGGAGTTTGCTAAAGGCACAACAACTGAAGACATCGCTGCATCCATCAGTCCTGGTTTAAGGAAAAAATCCATTGCTGGAAAATTCAATGGTGAATTATATGATTTAAAACGTCCGATTGAACAAGATGGTACAATCGAAATCGTCACACAGGACGCAGCGGATGCTCTTGAAGTATTGCGTCACAGTACAGCGCACTTGATGGCACAAGCGATCAAACGTTTGTACAAAAATGCTAAATTCGGCGTAGGGCCAGTCATTGAGGGCGGCTTTTACTATGATATGGATCTGGAGGAATCATTGACTCCCGAAGACCTTCCATTGATTGAAAAAGAAATGAAGAAAATCGTCAATGAAAACTTGGCAATCTCCCGCATCGAAGTGAGTCGTGATGAAGCGATTTCCCGTTTTAAAGAAATCGGCGACGAGTATAAATTGGAGTTGATCGATGCGATTCCTGCCGATCAGCAAGTGACACTTTATGAGCAAGGGGAATTCTTTGACCTATGTCGTGGAATTCATGTTCCTTCAACTGGGAAAATCAAAGAATTCAAGCTATTGAGCATCGCTGGAGCATACTGGAGAGGCGATAGCAAAAACAAAATGCTTCAACGCATTTACGGTACGGCTTTCTATAAAAAAGAAGATTTAGCCGAACACCTGCGTTTCCTCGAAGAAGCCAAGGAACGTGACCATCGTAAAATCGGCAAAGAATTGAACTTGTTCATGAGCTCACAAAAAGTAGGGCAAGGGCTGCCGATGTGGCTGCCAAAAGGCGCGACAATTCGCCGTACAATCGAAAGATATATCGTGGACAAGGAAGAACGTTTAGGTTATGACCATGTCTACACACCTGTAATGGGAAGCGTGGACCTTTATAAAACATCTGGACACTGGGATCATTACCAGGACGGCATGTTCCCGGTCATGGAGATGGAAAACGAACAGCTTGTCCTGCGTCCGATGAACTGTCCGCATCACATGATGGTCTATAAAAACAGCATCCACAGCTACCGCGAACTGCCAATCCGGATTGCCGAGCTAGGCTTGATGCACCGCTATGAAATGTCAGGTGCCCTTTCAGGCCTTCAGCGTGTACGTGGGATGACATTGAATGATGCACACATTTTCGTCCGTCCCGACCAAATCAAAGAAGAGTTCAAGCGTGTTGTGAACCTAGTTCTGGAAGTATATAAAGATTTCGATATCAAGGATTATTCATTCCGTCTGTCTTATCGCGATCCTCAGGATACAGAAAAATACTTCGATGACGATGACATGTGGGAAAAAGCGCAAAGCATGTTAAAAGGCGCCATGGATGAACTTGGTCTGGATTACTTTGAAGCGGAAGGTGAAGCGGCATTCTACGGTCCTAAGCTTGATGTCCAAGTGCGTACTGCCTTAGGGAAGGATGAAACGCTTTCCACTGTTCAGCTTGATTTCTTGCTTCCTGAACGTTTTGACCTTAATTACGTCGGTGAGGACGGAAAACAGCACCGTCCGGTTGTTATCCACCGCGGCGTCGTTTCCACAATGGAACGTTTTGTCGCTTACTTGATCGAAGAATACAAGGGGGCATTCCCTACTTGGCTTGCACCTATCCAAGCACAGGTGATCCCGGTTTCGCCTGAAGTCCACTTGGATTATGCGAAAGAAGTGCAGGAGAAACTTAAAGCGCAAGGCATTCGTGTCGACCTGGATACACGTGACGAGAAAATCGGTTACAAAATCCGTGAAGCGCAAATGCAAAAAATCCCGTACATGCTCGTTGTTGGAGACAATGAAGCCAAAGAAGGCAGCGTGAATGTACGTAAATACGGTGAACAAAAATCCGAAACGATCGCATTTGAAGATTTCGTTTCAGCGATTAAGGCGGAAGTGAGCCGTTAATAGCAAAAAGAGGGGCACATATAGTTGTGTCCCTCTTTTTAATCATGGCATGATAAAATAAAAGCATCATGTGAAAATATGTACAGCAATGAAAAGGAGGGTCAGCATGAAAAAGAAATTTTCTTATCTATTCGGACCGACATTCCTTGTCATCATCATCTTATTGTTAATGGATGATTATCGACAATATGCCATCGTCCCGGTCCTGCTTTTTTGGATAGTCCTATTTTCCTGGGACACCATTGAGAAAAAGAAAAAGGCGAAAGAAAACTCTTAGCATTTGATCGCTTCGATCAGTATGGACTGTAACCAAAGGGGGAGTGGGGATAAATGGAGATTAGAAAGGCTTCAAGGAAAGACGCGGGTAACCTGGCTGCACTGTTCAATCATGTTGAAGATTCCGGGTATATGCTGTTTAATCCTGGGGAAAGAAAAGCTACGGCGAAACAAATGGAAAAGCAATTGGAGCAAATCGAAAAAAATCCCCCTTCCATTGTCCTCGTTTCCGCTAGCGGCCATGAGTTGAAAGGTTATTTAATCTTATTGGGCAATCAAATGGGCCGAACGAGGCATTCAGCCAAAATCGTCATCGGCATCCATGAACAGGACCGAGGAAAAGGCATTGGTACGAAGTTATTTCAGAAAATGGAGGAGCATGCACGGACAAACGAAATACGGCGCCTGGAATTGTCCGTCATCGCAAACAACGCCCCTGCGCTTTCCTTATATCGAAAGATGGGTTTTGAAAAGGAAGGAATAAAGCGGGAATCACTGTTTTTTGATGGAAAGTATCATGATGAATATTTTTTGTCCAAATTACTTTAAAAAACGTATTGTCAAATAACTGAATGTCTGATAATATTAATTTTGTTGTGAAAAACGAATAAAATTTAGCATTTGACAAGTCATCAGTGTTTATGATATATTTCTAAAGTGAATTGAATACGTGTTTGATGAAAAGAAGAAGCACCCGCTTCTCACCTGGTTGACGCAAACAATGCAGTTAACAGGTCATGATTTGATTATTTGGATCTTTCTGAATGAGTCTATCAGTGTGGGTGCAGCATGCATCCACACTTTTTTATTATGATTATATCCTGTAAGCGAGTTGTGAGCGTGACCGAATTTATTCAAATATTCGTATTCGCCAATATCTTTGGAGGTGGCTAACTATTAGTAAAGACGCGATGGTAAACGAGGGCATCCGAGCCCGTGAAGTTCGTCTTATTGACCAAAACGGAGAACAACTTGGAATTAAAACGAAATTCGAAGCATTGGAAATTGCCGCTCGTGTAAATCTTGATCTAGTTTTAGTTGCTGCAAATGCAAAGCCTCCGGTAGCCCGGATCATGGACTACGGAAAACACCGCTTCGAGCAGCAAAAGAAAGACAAGGAAGCACGTAAAAATCAAAAAGTCATCAGTCTGAAAGAGGTTCGTTTGAGCCCGACGATTGAAGAGCATGATTTCAATACGAAGCTTCGCAACGGTATTAAATTCCTTGAAAAAGGCGATAAAGTAAAAGCTTCTATCCGATTCAAAGGACGTGCCATTACGCATAAGGAAATTGGTCAACGTGTACTCGTTCGTTTTTCTGAAGCATGTAAAGAAGTGGCTACAATCGAGCAACACCCAAAAATGGACGGGCGCAGCATGTTCATTATCTTAGCACCGAAAAACGAAAAGTAATTGTAAAGTAATTTGTAATGAGGAGGAATACCTTATGCCTAAAATGAAAACTCACCGCGGATCTGCTAAACGTTTCAAAAAGACTGGATCCGGCAAACTTAAGCGTTCTAACGCTTACACAAGCCATTTATTTGCTAACAAATCTACTAAGCAAAAGCGTAAGCTTCGCAAAGCTAGCCTTGTAAGCAAAGGTGACTTCAAACGTATTCGTCATATGCTAGACAACATTAAATAAGTTCGATTTATCGAGTTAAATAGGAGGGAAATAACATGCCACGTGTAAAAGGCGGTACTGTTACTCGCAAACGTCGTAAAAAGGTAATAAAATTAGCTAAAGGTTACTATGGCGCGAAACATATTCTTTTCAAAGTAGCTAACCAACAAGTAATGAAGTCAGGAAACTATGCTTTCCGTGACCGTCGTCAAAAGAAACGTGATTTCCGCAAACTTTGGATCACTCGTATCAACGCTGCAGCACGCATCAACGGTCTTTCTTACAGCCGTTTAATGCATGGCCTAAAGCTTGCTGGTATCGAAGTGAACCGCAAAATGCTTGCTGATCTTGCTGTTGCTGACGAACAAGCTTTTGCTCAATTAGCAACTGCTGCTAAACAACAATTAGACAAATAAGTCTGACTGATACAGCCACTCTCTTTTCAAGAGGGTGGCTTTTTACATATTTAAAGGAGGGAATGGGAATGCAAGGAGTATGGTTCATTGCTGCTTATATGATCATCACGAACATCATCGGCTTTGCCTTAATGGGAATCGACAAAAGGAAAGCGCGTAATGGGGAGTACCGGATCAGCGAAAAGACACTTTGGTTTTGGGCAGTCATAGGAGGAGGGACTGGGTCCTTTTTGGGGATGAAGCAATTCCGCCATAAGACGAAGCATGCCGCTTTTAAGTGGGGTCTGCCTATATTGATGATTCTTCAGATAGGCTTATTGATTAAGGTATTCATTCAATTGTAATAAGTAGCCCGTATAGTGTATATGCTTGTAGAAGCAGCAAAGAGTAGCTGGAGGGAGAGCATGAATGATAAACTGACACTTGTGATGAGCTACGTTCAATCTGGAAGCGTGTTTGCACCGTTGATTTTTATCACTTTTCATTTATTAAGGCAATTTTTATTCATTCCCGTCATTGTGGTTTGCATGTCTGGAGGAGTATTATTCGGGGCAGCTTTTGGAACCATCTATTCGGTAATCGGTTTGACGCTGTCCAGCATGGCCTTTTATTTCGTGATAGGCAAATTTCCGAAAACAAAGGATAGGCTGCTGCGGCTTAAGAATAAGCTGTTTGGTAACCGAAAGCTGAACAGCCGGCAAATTGCAGTACTCAGGCTAATACCATTCATACACTTTTATTTACTGTCGCTTTGTTTATTGGAATCCAATAAAGGGCTGAAAAATTATTTTTACCTATCCTTCATGACCAATCTCCCTGTAGCATTCGTATACACGGTTTTTGGCCACTATATTGCAGATTTCAGTCCCACGCTGATCGTCATCATTTTATTATCCTTAACCTTATTGATCTATTTATTGAGAGAGAAGCAGACGGTCGTCCCCTGGAAGGAATTTTTTCGTTCAGATGATTAATATAGAGCCTTGAGTCCATTTTCCTCAAGGCTCTTCATTATGCGTGATTTTTTCAATTTTGTAAGAACTCCTTGACCGGGCTCTTCCAATCAATAACGGCATCCGGATACTGTTTTTTTATGGCTGCCTCGATTTTCAAGAAATCATTTCGCTTCAAGCCTTTCAGGCCTGCCACTTTTTTAGGCCAAATGAAGATGGAGATGACCTCGAAGGAGCGTTCCGTCGTCCCTAAATACTTTTCCCCTTCAAACATCACCCCGTTGTACGTCAATAAAAAATTCTTTCGTATATTGGCTGTATCGTCGAGCAGAAAGAATTTTTTCTGTTCATGTGCCAGCTCTAATTTTCTTTTCGGATTAAATAGGTATTTAATGACTGTATAGATTAAGAAAATGATGAGAGCCAAAAGAATGAACCGCATGATCAATACCATGGAGCTACCTCCTTAAACAGAGTGATTCCCTTTCATTTACGTATGGGTTTTTAATAAGTTTCATTTATTTGATATAATTTAGGGGAAGACGAAGGAAAGAAGTGATGAAAATGAACATAAGTAAATTAATGGAAATGCAGGCGGCTTTGGATGAGCATATACAATCCAAGCATGATTTGGGTGCGGAAGACTTGGTGGAACGAAAGATACTTGCTCTTTTAGTGGAGCTTGGAGAGCTTGCCAATGAAACAAGATGTTTTAAATTCTGGAGTCTTAAAGGACCCTCTGATAAAGAAACGATTTTGGCTGAATATGTGGATGGCATTCATTTCATTTTGTCACTCGGGATCGAACGGGGTTTTGTACCGGAAGTTCCATCTGCCCTAAAGATGCATCAGGAGGATTTGACGGTTCAATTTACTGCCATTTACGGCTACATCAGTGAATTTCGCACACAGTTGTCAGAGTCATCTTACCAAAAGGTTTTTACTGCGTATTTACATTTAGGGGAGTTGCTCGGATTTTCGGCAGCGGATGTGGAAAAAGCATATGTAAGCAAAAATGAAGTGAATTACGAAAGGCAAAAGCAAGGCTACTGATTGTTTATGAAATCGATTGTCTGTATAATTATTCTTGTAATGTAAGTTATAAGGAGGTAAGGGAATGGCTCAATTGGATGAAACGTTAAAGATGCTTGCTGACTTAACGGATGCTAAAGGCATTGCAGGAAATGAAAGTGAAGTAAGAAAAGTGATGACCGAATACATAACACCATTTGCGGATGAAATATCGACAGATGGCCTGGGAAGTTTGATCGCCAGGAAAACGGGAGATGAAAACGGACCGAAAATCGTCGTTACCGGGCATATGGACGAAGTCGGTTTCATGATCACCCAAATTGATGATAAGGGATTTTTGCGTTTTCAGCCGGTAGGGGGCTGGTGGTCACAGGTAATGCTGGCTCAGCGCGTGACGATCGTTACGGGTAAAGGTGATATAACGGGCATTATCGGTTCCAAGCCGCCACATATCCTGTCAGCGGAAGCGCGGAAGAAGCCGATTGATATTAAGGATATGTTCATTGATATTGGTGCATCCAGCAAAGAAGAGGTTAAGGAATGGGGCGTCAAGCCAGGGGATATGGTTGTGCCATATTTTGAATTCACGGTTATGAATAACGAAAAGATGCTGCTCGCCAAAGCCTGGGACAATCGAATTGGCTGTGCAATCGCCATTGATGTGCTTAAACAGCTGAAAGACAGCGACCATCCTAACGTAGTTTATGGAATTGGCGCAGTGCAAGAAGAGGTCGGCCTGCGTGGCTCCAAAACATCCACATTCAAAATTCAGCCGGATATCGGTTTTGCCGTCGATGTCGGCATTGCTGGTGATACACCGGGGGTTTCCGAAAAAGAAGCGATGAGCAAGATGGGGGAAGGCCCGCAAATCGTCATCTATGATTCATCGATGGTGGCACATAAGGGATTACGCGATTTCGTCACCGACACGGCTGATGAAATGAATATTCCTTATCAATATGAATCGATTCCTGGCGGCGGGACGGATGCCGGCTCCATCCATTTAACGGCAAATGGTGTTCCCGCCCTGGCGATCACGATTGCCACACGCTACATTCATTCACACGCAGCAATGCTTCACAGGGATGATTATGAGAATGCAGTTAAGCTCATTGTCGAAGTGATTAAACGCCTCGATCGCGAAGCGGTTGATCGGATCATTTACGAATAATAGAGTGAAAGTTAAAAATGGAGAGGCCTAATTTAGGTCCTCTCCATTTTCTTTTTCTTATTTCTACTTGTCTTCGACGATTATATAGACCGCTTTGATGGGTCCATGGACGCCGACGACCAGGTCCATTTCGATATCAGCCGAATTGCTCGGCCCTGTTATGAAATTGATGCAGGAAGGAACGACTTCGCCCCGGGTAACCTTTGAACGAATGGCCGCAGCAGCCTGGGTCATTCGCGGAACGATGGTGCTTTTTGGAATGATGGAAACATGGCAGGAAGGAAGGAAGCTGATGGAACGGCCGTGGTCCTTGTCGCTGAATAAGACGACGGTCGCTGATTCTGCTAGTGTGATCTCACTGAATGTGATTCCGATGTTAGCTCTTTCTGCCTTTTCGATATTTTCATTCCCGGCTTGGTGCTCCCATATATGGACATCTTTTTCCTTTAAGATACCCTCTAACCCATAGTCGGAAAATCGGTCGTCCTTAGGGATGATCAAAGGTCCGTTTCCAAGCTCCTCGATCACCTGTGTTAAACAATGCGTCACTTGCTTGGAGTCGGTGACGTGAAATTTAGTATGCACCCGTTTACATTGCTCCTTCAATTCCGCGACAAGATCATTTGGTGTCGCATGTTTCAAAACTTCTTTTTGGGGGGCATGCTTCCATTCCGGAACGGAGATGCCTTCCGTAATAGGGGCCCTTCCCAGGTTTTTGGCTATATTGTTTAAAAATGTCCCTTCATTATGGATGGTTCCATTCATGATGGTTTCCCTCCTTTTTCCCGATTTTTGAACCAGTCCCGAAAGCTCTCTTTCCCTGGAGCAGGGAATTCGCGG
>Ga0209463_1001375_pt1 | contig 15065 bp, 14 predicted proteins | sample AgamicMgSfrz_FD_187169 | JGI IMG/M metagenome (GOLD analysis project Ga0209463, IMG submission 187169) | Agave microbial communities from Guanajuato, Mexico - Mg.Sf.rz (SPAdes) (version 2) | ecosystem: Host-associated > Plants > Phyllosphere > Phylloplane/Leaf | place: Guanajuato, Mexico... | reverse complement strand
ATATATTTAGGCTTTGGTTTCCCTAGGTTTGCTTAATGCCCTGCGATGTGGGCTTCACTCTTTTCCCACTGCTTCCAATGCGCCTCCGACTCCCAATTGATCATTATGATGACCTCTTCATCCCCGCGTCGCACTTTTTTCACCATTACACTTAAATCGATGAACCCTTCCTGCTTTTCTATGATCCCTTCCCCGCTGAATCGTTTTACTATTTGTTCTGAATTACCTTCTTTCACCACCATTTTTCTCATCTGAACGAACAAAATGATGAACAACTCCAATCGTTATACTTGTATTAAATCATTTTATTCGATAACGATTCTCATTGTCAATTAATGAGACTTTTACTTAAGTGCACTTAAGACTCTTCCAAAAACAAAATAAAAAATGGATCAGGAAGTTTTGCATATCTTCCTGATCCATTTTTTATTGTCACTCACCTTTTATCTTTAAGACTTTTGGGAACATAGTCATTCAGTTTGTTAAATAAAGAAGTAATGTAGGAGCTGAGTTCGAATCGATCCTCCTGAACAAATTCAACTAAAGACACTCCATTCTTTTTCATAACTTTTCCCCCTTTTAGTTTTTATCCCGGTGCATGAACTTTTCAGCAACAATACCTGTGAATCCCGCCATTAGCGCACTTACACTCTTCTCTCCATCGTTTCTTTATTTGATTATACAAGAAAGCGCTTACAATGTAAAATATCATAATACTATAGATTGCTATTTACTTAGTATGTTCCAGGTAAATGAAGTTTTCTCTTCAGCATATTTATGGTTATCAGCTGTGCTGGCTTTTCAGTGTACATTCCATATCATAACTACTTGTCTTTTTCACAGAGAATAAAATTTCAGGAAATGCCCTTCAATATTTCAGTTAAACGTAGGAACTCTTCCTTATCACGATTTCTTAATGAGTCATCGATTTCTTTTTCGATTTGGGCTTTCCGGTAATCACTAAGGGCCTTTTTTAAAACCATTTCAGCCATCTCTTCAGGTTCAAGCGATGTTCCTGGCAATTGCTTCTCCATACGAAACCAACTCCTTAACCTTTTTTCTATTATACTAAATAACTTGGAGATTATTATTATTTATTAAAATCTTATCCTTTCCTCTTTTTCATTTTTCATTTCCTTATCCACATGATTTCCACTTTGCCACTCTTCTATACACAAATATTTCTAAATATTCCGATTTCTAATCAGTGACACATTTTCTTTTTATCCACTTAGTCTTTTTACCCGGGAAGATCGGATCGTTTATTTCCATTACTTTAGAATTAATTATATACCATTACAGGTGAAGGGAGCTAAGTTATTCGCTTCATTTTTTTCAGAAAAGTCAGAAATATATTGACCGGTATGGATAAGCCCTCTAAAATAATCTAAATAATCCAGTTTTTTACTTATATTCATTTACCATCATTTTTGTTCATTTCGGCTTTATTTATCGTTGAAAACAATTTTGAAGAAAAACTTAGCATTAAAGGAGCATTTATCATGAAAAAAAGTCGAGTTCTTTTCGCTAGTTTAGCGGGTTCCGTTATTGAGTGGTACGATTTCTATTTATACGGGACAGCAACGGGCCTGGTTTTTACAACGCTATTCTTTCCCAATCATGATCCAGCGATTTCACTTCTTCTCGCCTTTGTCACATTCGGAGCTGGTTACGCAGCCCGTCCAATCGGCAGCATCCTGTTCGGTCATATGGGTGATCGCATCGGACGGAAGGCAGCACTCATGTTCACCCTTATTGGTATGGGAGGGAGTTCAATGCTAATCGGTGTTCTGCCCACTTATGCCCAGGTTGGGTTGGCCGCCCCCGCCATCTTGGTGGTGCTGAGGTTGATTCAAGGAATTTCCTTGGGAGGTGAATGGGGCGGAGCCATCCTATTGGCAACGGAATCTGCTCCTAAAGGTGTCCGTGGGTTATATGGATCCATTCCCCAACTAGGGGTCCCCATCGGCTTGGTTGCCGGTTCGTTCAGCCTTACCCTTATCAGTTCCTTGACAACCGATGCCCAATTTTTATCTTGGGGTTGGCGGATTCCATTCCTTTTAAGCGGTGTACTGATCGGATTGGCAATTTGGGTAAGGAGTGGCATTGAAGAAACGCCGGAATTTAAAGCGCAGAAAGATAGCGGCGATCTCGCGAAAGTTCCCATTATTGAAACGTTGAAACACGATTGGAGAAGTGTGCTGCAAGTAATCGGACTAAAAATTGGAGACGGCTTCTTCAATGTATTCATCATGTCCTATGTTCTCGTCTTTACTACACTGTATTTTGGTTATTCCCAAGATTCAGCTCTTACCGGTTTAACGATTGGCTGCGCTACAATGCTGATTACCATTCCTGTCATTGGTTACATTTCGGATTTCATCGATCGAAAAATCATCTATTTTGGGGGCCTGACTCTCCTTTTCGTCTTGGCCATCCCATATTTCACAATGATTGGGCGTGGGGTTGGCTGGTTCTACATGATGCAGGCAGTTGTACTCGGCGTCATCTGGGGAGCCATTTTTTCTACACAAGGGACATTATTCTCGGAGCTCTTTCCAGCCAAGGTCCGTTATACAGGATTATCCGTCGGTTATCAGGTCGCGGCGGCCATTGCAGGTTTCGGTCCGCTCATCTGGACCGCCATGGCGGATTCATATGGCCCATCCCCTTTGGTATTTGGCGGATTCATGATGGCAGGTCTCGCGATTTCCCTGGCGCTTTGTATATTGTCCCCGCATTTCAGCAGAAGGAAAGAAAAGGATCAAACACTCAAACCACATGAGCTGGATTTGAATTGATTCTAAAATCTCTGGCATGAGCAATAACAGAGGCTGCACGTCCTATCACTCGGACAAGCGGCCTCTGTTTTTTTAGAATGCAAATACCACCCTATACTTGTTTACTTCCTACAATCTCCAAAAGATCAGTGAGCGTACGGATTTCATATGTGGGCTTGATTCCCAGATCATTATCCTTTTGATGGGGATTGTACCAGCATGTATCCATTCCATAATTCAAGCCGCCCTGTATATCTGAAGTCAAGGAGTCACCCACTATCAACGCTTTCGATTTATCTGTGATCTTTAACTTGGAAAATGCATAATCAAAAATCCGTCTATCAGGCTTCTGAAACCTAGCCTCTTGGGAAACTATCAAGGTCTCAAAGGTATTGCAAAGGGCTGACCCGCCGATTCTTGCTGTCTGCACTGCCGTGAAGCCATTTGTTATAATAGCAAGCCGGCATCCTCCAAGCTTCTCGCAAACCTCTATAGCCCCGGGCAGAAGATGTATTTCCTTTCCCAAATGTCCTAGGTACGCACGGCTGAACGCATCCGCATCCATATCAAGCCCATGCTTCAGGAACAACCGCTTGAACCTTTCCACTCCCAGAATGGTTAAATCTATATGCCCCTGTTCCAAATTCCTCCATAATACCTTACTGATTTCTTGGTAGCATCCCGCATAATCCTCCGCCCCTGTTGGCAAACCGAACTCTAAAAAAGCTTCATGCAGTGCATTCTTTTCCGATATTCCAAAGTCTAGCAAAGTATCATCAACATCAAATAAAATGATTTCGTATTTCATCGCTGCCCCCATAATCATTTTAGTCCAACTTAACACATTTCCTTTCATTACGTATCGAAAATATATACTGAAAGATTGGAAAACTACAAAAAAGGATAGCTTCAAAGGCTATCCTTTTTCTATGGTTCTATATAGAGAGTCATGGAAGATAAGGCGCATAGGACGTTTTATACATACCAAGCATCTTTGATCAAGAAGTGATTATTCGCTTAACAGGTTCTTCTTCCTGAATCATTTGTTGGTCTTTTCTTGTGAAAGCACTGACAGCCAGCATGACGATAAGGTTAATGGTAATGGCGACGATTCCTATATCAAGATCCTGTATGAAGTGCGGTGCCTTTGGTAATAAAGTGGCCATTGTTGCCTCTGCCAGCGTAAAGTAAGCGACCAACACCACCCCTAAAATCATTCCTGCAGAAGCCCCCGCTTTACTTACCGGGTTTCTCTTAAGCAAGCTGAATACTAATGGTGGGAAAAGTTGCAGGACAAAACTGTAAGCCATGGTAAGTAACGCAATCATCGTATTGCCCCCATAAAATGTAAAGATCAAGGAGACTAATGATACGATTGGAACAAATATACGGGTTAGTTTGGCAAGCTGTTCATTCGATGTGTCAGGCTTAACAGCTTTGTAAATATTCTTTGATAAAATCGTGGCTGCCGTCAAAATTAACATCGAACATGGTACAAGGGCTGCAAGCATGCCTGCTGCTCCGACAACACCAACAATCCAGGGCGGGAAAGCATCTTTCGCGATTTTAAATAAGGCAAGGTCCGTATCTCCGCCTTGTAAATTCGGTATCTGCAAAACAGCCGTAAAACCGATAAAAAGAATGAAAACCAGAATGATTTGATAAAGAGGTAAAATGGCAGAGTTTTTCCTGAGAGCTGATTCGTTTTGGGAAGATAAACTCGCTCCAAAGCAATGCGGCCACATATATTGGCCCAATGCGATGGTCAGGCAAAGGGAAATATACCAAGAGATGCTAAACCCTTTATCCGGAAGTAATAAGAATCCCGGTTTTGTTGCTTCTAGAGTTTCGAACATCGGTTGTATTCCACCGAAGTAATGTATGGGCAAATATATGCCCAAAAACACAATTACGACAAGAATGAGGATATCTTTCAATACTGCTGTCCAAGCGGAACCGTGAATACCTGAAACATATACAAAAACAGTTACGCATAGCATCCCGATCCAAACAGCAACCGTTGGTGGAATCAACCCATATGATGCTTCGGAAACGATGATTTGAAAGCCTTTTAATTGTAATACGATATAGGGAATCATTGACAGGACTCCAATAACAGCAACCAGAAGTCCCAATGGTTTACTATTATACTTTTTTGTGAAAAAGTCAGATTGCGTCAGCACATTATGTTTTTTCGCATAGCGCCAAATAGGGGGTAAAATCCAGAAAGGAACGATGTAAGTAAGTGCGCAAAATATATAGATAGTGGGACCGCCCATACGGTATGCCGCTCCGCTGGCGCCAAGAAACACAAAAGTCGAAAACATCTCTCCTGCCATCAGAACGAACATGATTAAAGAACCGAAGTTCCTCCCCCCGACTGCCCACTGGTCAAGCTTCATTTCGCGCCCCTTTTTTGCACGGATACCTAAGTAAAAAGCCAAAACAAGAGTCATAGTGATGATCAATATGGAACTGTTCATTTATTCTCCTCCTGTCTATCACAGATCACACTGCTAATATAAAGGCAGATGGAAGTCAAAATAAGCCAGGCTGTGGACCAAAAGATAATGAAAGGCAAACCGAATATATATGGTTCCACTCGATTAATCACAGATAATGAGCCTATCGCAGGTATGACGCTGAGCAGCACAATGATTTTCTTCAAATTGATGTCCCCCTCTTAATAAATCTGTTAATGAAATGAAACGACTGTGAAAGCGCTTAAAAAATAGGTTAACACCTTGTTCCTTAACCACCTTCACAATGGCAGTAGCTTCACTACTAACCTAAAAAAATAATATTGAAAATTTTCAAACTACTATTTACATTTTATCTCTAATTAAGGTTGCAGGTCGGATTCGTGTAATCACCTTTTTCTTGGCCTACATATAGCATAAAAAACAAAATTATGCATCATCTGTTATGTCATTTCCTTATGCCTGGAATCTATTATAATGGATGAACTTATCCCCCTTCCTTTTATTATTTGCAAGAGTTATGCCAATCGCTTTTATTCATGACCATTCAGCCTATAACCCCATTCATACTTGTGATTCAAGAATCCCAATGGCCTTATAATTATGTTTTTTTAAATTGACCATATGTTTCCTGAGTTTTAATCACCTCACCTGAACTGTTTTTAACTCATAAAACAGGTGACGATGGTGAAAACCGAACATAAGGAAGTCTCCTCCCTGCATTTATGATCATTTTTCACTTGCAGGAATGATTGGCAATAGAATATGAGAAGGAAATTCCCTGCTATGATAAATCGTTTGTCTGGCCGTTTTTGTTTCACTGCTTTCAATCATTGATTTCCCTGTATTCGGGTTCGGGGCATAATGTGGAAAACTGCTTGATGAAATTTCAAGCAAGATTCGATGACCTGGAAGAAAGACATTGCTTGTAGCCCACAAGTCAATTTCGTATTCAACGGTTTCCCCCTTCAGTTCTTTTTCAGCTCGATGGCCGTTCCGGTATTTTGCGTTGACGATTCCCTCGGTTAAAATAATCGCTGTGCCATCCGGTGATTCATCCACAAGCTTTGCAGTAAAATCCGTGTCCGCTGCGTCAGTTGATGCAAACAACTTCACTTTAACCGGACCTGTTACTTCAAGTGCTTCTTTCAATTGCTCAGAAGCATAAACAAGCACGTCGTTCCGCTTTTCGATTTCGCTCTGATCATATGGCCCCATTGTAAGCGGGCCGGAAAAAAGTGTAGCTCCCCCCTTTGTCGGTACAGGGTTTTGGGGATCATATATATATGAATCCGTCTTTTCACCCTCCTGCTCATTTCTGCTTAAGCGCCCATCACCTGTTTTCGTATTCGCTTTTCCATTACTGTGCAAATAATAACTCGTATATTCAGTCCGTTCAAGCGGCCACTCCATTTCATCACGCCATACATTAATCCCCATTACAAATATTTTCACGGGCGGTTCCTTCTCAATACCATTATCGATGCCTTTCAGCCAACGATTGAACCAGCGAATATGAAGGGCGGTAATATCTTCTTCAAGATTAATCCAATCCCCGGACGCGTGCACTCCAAAAGAGCGTTCACCTTGGACCGAGGAAAAAAGGCCATGGCTCCATGGTCCAATAATTAGTTTTTGGGTATTGCTTTGTTGGCCATTCACTTTGTTCATTTCCACGTAATTTTCCAGGGTAGGGCCGATAAAACAATCATACCAACCGCCCAAATGAAAAGCAGGCAGCTGTATTCTTGCAAATTTCTCAGTAATACTTGAGTTCTGCCAATAAGTTTCGTCTTCGATTGGGTGGTTCAAATGTTCAAAGAAAAAGTTATCTTCGTCCAAGACCTTTAATGGCGGCCAATCATTAATAGGTGCATATGCATACAATTCCTCAATATTGTTGAGGGAGTCAGCAAGCTTACGAAAAGCCGAAGTTCTTTCCTTATTTTTTTCATACCTTCGCTTCAGCAAATCAGGTACAATCGATTCCAATGTCCACGTTTCAAAAAGGCCGAGAGCAAAAGCCCCATTACGATAAACCGTTCCATTTCTTTGGTCATTCAGCGTCATTGCTGGAAAAATGGCGATTAAATGTGGAGGTTTTTTTTCCGCTGCAAGCAGCTGCGTGTATCCATAATAGGATAGGCCAAACATGCCCACTTTCCCTGTGGAATACGAGAGTGAAGCCGCCCATTCCACTGTGTCGTATCCGTCATCCGCTTCCTGGCTGAATGGCTTGAATTCTCCTTCTGACTGAAAGCGTCCTCTCACATCCTGGATGATGACAGCGAAACCATTTTCAACAAGGCGATTGGTGTCCAAATAACGATGGGAATAAAGCGGTAAGTCCTTACTGTACGGAAGCCTGGTCAATAACACAGGAAATTGCCCAGGCGAATTGGGTCTGTATACATCCGCATAAAGGACGGTGCCGTCCCTCATCGTGCATGGCACATTTTTTTCGACAACGATTTCAACTTTTTTCATCATGACTGCTCCTCTTAGCTATACCATTGTTTTGAGTTACTTTTGATTGTGTATTAATGATGATCCCCATTGCTTGTTCCTTTCGTAAAAACAAAGAGACCAAGTGCTTTTCTTTCCAAGCCTTGGCCTCTTCCTTTTTATAAACGATTGGCTTAACACTTGGATGGATCATTATGATGACCATTCAATTTATATTGAATGATCCTTTATCAATTCTCGTCAGACCTTGGATAAAATGATTGACTCGATGATATCCGTTACCCGGTCCCCGACTTCGGAAGTGGACGCCGTACCATTCATATCGGGTGTGAGCACCCGGGCTTCCAGCAACAGTTGCTCAATCGCTTCAAGAACAACCTTACCATGTGATTCATAGCCAAAAAAGTCGAGCATTTGGCTTGCTGACCAAATGGAGGCAAGGGGATTTCCGATACCCCTGCCGGCAATGTCAGGAGCTGAGCCGTGAATTGGTTCGAACATCGATGGAAATTCCCTTTCGGGATTTATGTTGGCACCGGCAGCAAGACCGATTCCTCCAGCAAGCGCAGCTCCTAAGTCTGTTAAAATATCACCGAACAGGTTCGAAGTGACAACGACCTCAAAGCGCTTCGGGTCTTTGATCATCAGCATTGCCGCTGCATCGACAAGATATGAGGCCGTTTCGACTTCGGGATATTCCCTGCTGACCTCTTCGAAAACTTGATCCCAGAAAACCATCGAATAATTCAAGGCGTTGGCTTTGGAAATGCTCGTGAGCGATCTGTCTTCTTTTTTGGCGGTTTCAAAAGCATATCGGATGATCCTTTCCGTCCCTTTACGGGAAAATACACCGTTTTGTAGAACAACTTCATGTTCCTGCCCTTTAAACAGCCAATCTCCTGCGCCTGAATATTCACCTTCACTGTTTTCGCGGATGAACAGCATATCAATATCTTCACGTTTCACATCAACGAGAGGCAAGTGAGCCCCTTTTAACAATGTCACGGGCCGGATATTGACATACTGATCAAAACTTTTACGGATTTTCAATAATAGCTCCCATAGTGAAATATGGTCTGGAACGCCCGGAAACCCGACCGCCCCCAAATAAATCGCGTCAAACTCTTTTAGCTTTTCGATCCCATCATCATCCATCATTCTACCATTTTCGGCATAAAACTCGCAGCCCCATGGGAAGTATGTGAAATCCAATTGAAAACCTGAGTCCAGTTCAGCCACTTTTTTTAATACTTTTATGCCTTCATTAATCACTTCAGGGCCGATGCCATCTCCTGCGATGACCGCAATTTTTAATTGTTTCATAAATGATCTCCTCGATTTTCAGTCTTGGTTCCAAACGATCAATTTCATTTCGGTCATTTCTTCCACAGCGTATTTAATGCCTTCACGGCCAGTCCCGCTTTCTTTGACTCCGCCGTATGGCATTTGATCGACACGATAGGTCGGCACATCATTGATGATCACACCGCCTACATGCAATTCCCTTGATGCGTGCAATGCGTTTTTCACATTGTTTGTGTATATCCCGGCCTGTAAGCCAAAGCGGGAATCATTCACTTGATCAATCGCTTCCTTCACCGAACCCACTTTATTTACAATGACAACCGGAGCAAATGCTTCCTGGCATGAAACTTTTAGTGTATGATCCGCATCTGTAATGATTGTCGGTTCAAGAATGTCACCTTGCAATTTCCCCCCTGCTGCAATCGTTGCCTTACTGCCTTTAGTTTCCTCAATCCAGCCCAATACACGGGCCGCTTCCCCTTTGGAGATTAATGCGGAAATATAAGTATCCGGATCCAATGGATCGCCAATTCTAAGTTTTTTGGCCGCTGCCGTGAATTTTTCGACAAACTCTTCATACACTTCTTCATGTGCATATACACGTTGCAATGAAATACAGACTTGCCCCTGATTGGAGAAGGCACCCATGATGCAACGATCGATAATTTTATCGATATCTATATCCTTATCAATGATTAAAGCTGAATTCGAGCCAAGTTCAAGTGTGGTCTTTTTCAGACCCGCTTTGTTGCGGATTCCGATTCCAACGCTTGGGCTGCCTGTGAATGTGATCATGCTTACCCGATCGTTTTCTACAATCGCTTCTCCGACCGTACTGCCCGGACCTGTCACTACATTTAATACGCCAGCCGGCAGACCCGCCTTTTCAAAAATTTCTGCGATGAAAAGTGCGGACAGCGGAGTTTGCGAAGCAGGCTTCAATACAATGGTGTTCCCTGCAGCTATTGCCGGTCCGACTTTATGCGCCACTAAATTCATCGGGAAGTTAAATGGGGTGATGGCACCAATGACGCCGATCGGCTCTCTTAACGTGTAACCAATTCGGCCAACACCGCCAATGGCTGCATCAAAAGGAATTGTTTCACCGTGAATCCTTTTAGCTTCTTCAGCCGAGAACTTATACGTTTCGATGGTCCTTCCAACTTCCGCTTTTGCGAACATGATCGGTTTGGCTGATTCACGGGAAATGATTTCTGCCGCTTCTTCCGCATTCTCCATTAATAACGCGACAGCCTTCTCCAATATATCCGCCCTTTGATAAGCTGGCATTTTTGCCATGACTTCGCGCGCATTGTAGGCGGCTGCAATCGCCTTTTCGGTCAGCTCTTTATCCGCCATGGCAATTTGGGCGATTTCTTCCCCGGAAAAAGGGGAATATAGCGGGGCATAGCTTTCCGTCTCAACTTTTTCGCCATTGATCATCAGATATTGTTTCATGGATTTAAATTGATTCGCTAATTTACTCATTTAGGGCCTCCAATACCATTTCATGAAATTGAACAATTGCTTTTTCCGAAGAGGAATACCTACCTTTGTTAAAGGCACGGGAGCGGAAACCGATTTGTTCCAGCTCTACAAGTTCCACATCTTCCTGCCGGACTTGTTCGGCAAACGTAACAAGATCTTTCTCTTCCTGAGTCAAATTCTCATCACGGAAATAATATGTGTAAACAGCCAAAGTCGTTTCGTGGTCAATCGGAACCATTTGAATGGTTGCCATATTTCCGGGACCTGGATAAATGGTCAACATCAAGTTAGGCCAAAGCCAGAAAAAGGATCCACCCTGCATTTCCGCCTGATTTAAATCGACCGTTCCGTAATTTTTATCCGGTTTAACGATCGAACCCTGCAGTGAATAGTTATCGCAGGTAATGATTTGGTAATCATCCATATCGAGCGCTGCAACAAAGCTTGGATGTGCTACATGGCAATGGTCACATTCTAAATAGTTGTCTATGAATGCTTTCCAGTTTGCCTTAATCACTCTCGTTTTTTGACTTGTTCTTTTTAACTCGCTTAAAAACGGGTATTTACTTAAACGGTCAAAGAAATCGCCGTAGGATTCGCTAAGCGGTTTTGCATTATCATCCAAGTTGACAAAGATTAGAGATTCCAGGATTTCCATGCGAACGGAGCGTAAACAGGCATCTTGTACACAGGCTTCATCTTCGCCTTTAAAGTTCGGCGCTTTGTTCAATTTTCCATCCAATTTGAACGTCCAGCCATGATAACTGCATTGTAAAATTTTCTTCTTGCCTGATTCACTTTTTTCAAGCTTAGTCGCACGATGCGGACAAACGTTATAAAAAGCGCGAATCACCTCATCCTGGCCGCGGTTCACAATGATTGGCTCGTTGGCTACTTCTGTCGTAAAGAATGATCCCACTTTTTCCAATTGGCTGACATGACCCACAAGCTGCCAAGATTTAGAGAATACTAGATCGATTTCCTTTTCGAGAACTTTCGGATCCGTGTATTTGTCATATGTCAATGTTCTTTCAAATGTACGATTCGTAAAATTTTCCACCTTGTTATAAGCCATCATTATTTCCCCCTAAAAAATGATTACAAGCATTCCTGCCATACTGGATATAAAGATTGATATTCCTTAATTGATCCGAACTTCCCTTCAACCGGCCGTCACTGGTATATGGGCGAAAGGTTCTGTCGCCAACTTAATCGAATCTGTCGGACAGCCATCAAAAGCATCTTCCAAGTCCTCCTCCAGATCTTCGGATACTTCAGTTATTCCGGTGTTGGCATCCAGTATAGAAAAGGCGATTCCTTCATCGTTATAATCGAAAATTTCCGGTGCAGTCGCTCCACATGCCCCGCAAGCGATACATGTCTCCTGGTCAACTATTGTGTATTTAGCCATGTGGTTTCCCCCCCTTTTACATAATTAAACGGAAGTTGTGCTTTTCTCTTTTCCTCCCATTGTGCTCGTGCTGTGCAGCGGCTGGACTTTCGCTCTTGGGTCGAGATGGACTTTTGCATTACTCACTGCTGTAGGCGCTTCACCGAACCCGCTAGCAATCAGCTTCACCTTACCTTCGTACGTACAAATATCTCCTGCTGCGAATATGCCTTTGATATTCGTTTCCATTTTAGAATTGACAACGACTGAATTGTTTTCAATTTCAAGTCCCCAATCCTTTATTGGGCCTATCGATGATACGAATCCATAATTGACAAGAACGTCATCGACCTCCAATTCAAACAGTTTTCCACTCTTCGCGTCTGTCACAATCACTTTTTCTATATTTTCCTCCCCAATCAGTTCGACTGGGAGATAAGGAGTCAAGACTTCCACCTTGGATTGTTTCAAACGCTCCACACTATGTTCATGGGCACGAAATTTATCCCTGCGGTGAATGAGTGTCACTTTTTCGGCTATTGGTTCAAGCATTAGCGACCAGTCGACCGCCGAATCGCCGCCACCGAACACAACCACTTTCTTATCAGCGAATTGACTCATATTCTGGACGAAATAATGAAGGTTGGCATTTTCAAATCTTTCGTCACCTTCAATTTTTAGCTTCCGAGGCTGGAATGCCCCGTTTCCAGCAGTGATGATTATCGCTTTCGTATAATGTGTTTCTTCGGATGTCGTAATGGCAAACATCCCATCCGAAGTACGAACAATGGTCTTTACAGTTTGATTAAGGCAAATATCCGTTTCGAACTGACCCATTTGTTCCAGTAATCGATCGATGAGCTCTTGGGCCTGAATTTTCGGGAAACCCGCAATATCATAAATATATTTTTCAGGGTACAAAGCAGACAGCTGCCCTCCCAATTGAGGGAGACTTTCGATAATTTTCACAGAAGCTTGTCGCATCCCCGCATAAAAAGCCGTGAACAAACCAACCGGTCCTCCCCCGATAATAGTGATGTCAGTATACTTTTCTTCCAAACTCATTCCCCCCTAGATGTCTTCCTTAAGATAATTCCATTTACTGGATCCACTATGCTTACCTGTCAATTCATGCAATAATTATGGACATGTAAACCTAGCACTTCGTCAATTTCAGCAATTGATAACTTTATATAATGCAATATGCGTGCCAACCACGGAAACCGCCTACAATAAACAAAATACTTAGAATTCATTTTGAAAACGCTATCACACCGAGTTATAATTAACTCAAAATTGATGAAATCTAATTCAGAATTCACTCATTCCCTTTTGAAAAGAGAGGATTACCTTATGAAAAGTACGGATTCTACTGAAAGTGTCGAGATGACGCTCCAAACTCTATTAAAAATTCTTGATCATTCCTCAGATGAGATTTTCGTCCTTGACGGCGAAAAGCGGATTCTTTACGTCAACAAGGCATGTGAGCGCCATTATGGGCTGAAACCTACTGATGTCATTGGCAAGTATAATGTGGACTTATTTGAAAAAGGATACTGGACGCCCTCCATCGTGCCTGAAGTATTTAAAAGGAAAAAGCCTTGCTACATGAAACAACAAACATATATTGGGGCAGAATTGATGACATCAGCGATTCCAATTTTAAATGATGCGGGGGAAATTGAACTGGTCGTCACTACATCCACAGAAACCCAAACGTATAAAATGTTAAAAGCAAATGAAGCGAGTGGTGAGTCAAAAATCACTCATGACGAAGATGAAACGGGGAGATTCATTACTAACAGCGGTAAAATCAACCGCATCCTCACTTTTTGTGAAAAGGTGGCCCCGACGGATTCCACGATTTTGATCCAGGGGGAATCTGGAACGGGTAAAGGTGTGCTTGCCCATTTCATCCACCGGATCAGTAAGCGGAAAAGCAAACCTTTCCTGACGATCAACTGTGCCGCCATTCCGGAAGAACTGCTCGAATCCGAACTATTCGGCTATTCAAAAGGAGCTTTTACCGGTGCGAACAAAACTGGAAAACGCGGATTGATTGAATCCGCAGACGGCGGCACTGTCTTTCTTGATGAAATTGGGGAAATACCGCTCGCTCTGCAGGCAAAGCTTCTCCAAGTAATCCAGGATAAACAATTCATTCCCGTCGGCGGCAGTGAAATGAAAAAAGTCGACATCCGCATCGTCGCTGCAACAAACCAGAACTTAATAGAAATGGTCAATGATAAAAGATTCCGGGAAGATTTATTTTACCGTTTGAATGTGATTGATATTCAATTGCCTCCATTGCGGGAACGCAAAGAAGATATCATTCCCCTTACGTACAATTTCTTAAATAAGTTCAATGAAAGATATCATGAAAATAAAGTCATTTCGGAAGAATGCTTGAACCTATTAATTCATTATTCATGGCCAGGCAATGTACGCCAGCTCGAAAACTTGATTGAAAGGCTGGTCTTAATAAGTGACTCCGTTATCCTGGTGTCCGACTTGCCTGAAATGATAACCGAGAACGTTGAACAGGTGACACAGATTGATCTCCCCACTTCTCTCGATAAAGCACTTGATGAAACGAAACGGATATTGATCAGGAAATCTTACCAAACATACAAATCATCAAGGAAAGTCGCGAAGGACCTATCTATCAGCCAAACGAAAGCCTCGGCATTAATCCGGGAGTACTGTGAGGACTTAATGAATAAATAAATACCATGAACATGACAAAGTTTGTCTACCCTTAAACAAGTCCATTTGCCCCCAGCCGACATGCTTGTTATTCGTTGCTGGTATAATGGTAAACGCTTATATTCCAATTCATATGAGCTTCCATAAGTAAATCTCGACTTCTTCTTGTTTAAATCACTTAGCTATTAAAATTCAGGTATGGACAAAAAATAAGGGACTTCCCCTTTGTGGGCAAGTCCCTTATTTTTATGAAGATCCTACTATTTTTTCGCCCCTCGGCTTTGTACTATTTGAATCCGGTTCTTTTGTGATGCCAATTTGATTGAATTTATCATCTATGGACAGTTTGTATGTCAATGATCCTGTACCTGCTTCATCAGGCTTGAAAGTTCCTGCATTTCTCCGTTTTCCATCTTTCAGCAACCACACCTGATACACCTCGGACTCTTG
>Ga0209463_1001373_pt1 | contig 15075 bp, 20 predicted proteins | sample AgamicMgSfrz_FD_187169 | JGI IMG/M metagenome (GOLD analysis project Ga0209463, IMG submission 187169) | Agave microbial communities from Guanajuato, Mexico - Mg.Sf.rz (SPAdes) (version 2) | ecosystem: Host-associated > Plants > Phyllosphere > Phylloplane/Leaf | place: Guanajuato, Mexico... | reverse complement strand
ATATAGAACGTACAACTTTTATAGAGATGCCTCCCGTTTATATCACGCATTCATAAGTAATTCTTTTAGTTCTTTTGTGGATATTTCCATTTCTGTGCACTTCTTATTGTGGATATCAAAACAAAGACGTTAAAAATCTAAACCTATGTAAATGGGACTGTCCTTCTTGCCTTACACATCATAATAGGGATATTAATGCAAGTATCAATCTAAAGATTGAAATGGAATTTATTATTTAAAGAAGTTTATTTGAATTCGGTTCTATTTGGTTAATAAAACATTTTTATTGAACAAAAAACTCAATTTAAAATTGAATTTTCTTAATAATTAGTCTAAATTTTATAAAAATGTTATATAATACCATGGAATAAAATGTATGATATATTTTGATTGTAATATATAAAATTAAGAGGAGGAATTATAGTGGGTAAATTCAGAAAAATAATGGGTGTTGCGTTAGTAAGTGGAATGGTAATTAGTGGATTGGGAGGGATTGGTATAACTCAAGCCAATGCCGATGAAGTGAGAGCGCATTCATATGTAAAGGCACTCCAAGCGGAACCAATTAAAAAAGGGATTGGTGGCCGAGCAATCTTAAATAGTACAGGTTCAGTTTTAACTACCAAAGTAACATTACCAGAAATCAAAAATAGTAATGGAACTCTTAAAGCGAAAGGTGGCGAACTTTATATTTATTCTGGTTTTTCTGGTCCGGTGGAATCAGATATTGGATTTTTGTATAGTGAAACATATAATGTTTGGAAACCCTATATGAAAGTAGGTGAAGATAAATACCCTATTTATATTGAGGGGAAAGATGAGTTTACGAACTTGAATGGCTTTAAACCAGGAACTGAAGTCCAACTTACGATTTATAAAAACTTAAATGGCAACACTAGGGCAACCTACTGGGGAACAAACGGAAAAGGCTATACAGGAAGATTAATTTCTGAAATCAAGAATACTAATATTAGTAAAGTTAAAAATTGGAAAGCGTTATCTACAATTGCAGTAAAAGATGATAGTCAAACGAAAAATATTAAAGTAAATACCCAATATAGGGCTACATTTAGTGATATTTTAATAGATAACAAACCTATTAATCCTATTAGTAATGCTACTGAATTTGCAAAAATCTATACAAATAATAATAAAGTATCAATTGATATTATTGAGAAAAAGTAGTTATTAAATTATTAATTAGATATTTATCTACTATATGTTGAATTTAATTAGGTAAATTATTTTGTATAGTTATATTTATCTAGTAAATTATGAATTCAACCTATCAATACAAAGTACAAAGCAGTAAAGTAATACCATGTCACTGCTAATTAAGTATATGTAAATATAGGATAATTATAATCAGTAAAAGTAGAATCTTCATAAGGATCCGCTTTTACTGATTGTAATTGATTCGCACTATCTAGTAAAAATCCTATTTTCACCAAGTTAATATTTTCGAGTATCCTCAAAACGAAAGAACAAACCATAATCTTCATAGGGAGATAAAAAGCTTTTTATTTCTTGACTAATATCTTCTAGATTTCCATATATATTATCTGCGGCTAATTTAACTTCCTCATTAAAATTATACAGCTGTTCATCTACATAATCGAATCCCTCACAGCAATTATTATGTATCAAATCAGATATATATGGTTGTATTTTCAATACATTTTCTTCATTTATCATAAATTCCTTCCATAACAGTCCCAGTATAATTTTTACGGGTAATTTTTTATCATACGTTCCTTTTATGTTTTTTAATTTAGATACAATATCAACTAACTTATCATTACTGGATAAAGCAACTTCTATAATTTCAATAGAAGGACTATCTAATGTTTCAATTGTATGATTAGCCCACTTGATTACTTCAGTTTTTGAAAATAAACCAATTTGTAACCCTATCCTAAAAACCTCAGCTATTATTTTTATATTAACCATATATATAACTCCTTAGAATTTTTGATAATTATATACCACATTAGCCTAAACCTCAAAAGGGTATTGATATTTGGATTAAAACAAAAAACTAAGATAGAATTTCACCTGAAGAATAAATTATACTTTCAGTTGAATAAGGGGAATATTTGTTAAACAAAATAGTGTAATTTATAATTTCAAGGGCAGGTAATAAGGGAGAAAAATTGGGGCCAATTTCATAATGCTAAGGATTTAGCCATTTCATTAAACTTAGAAGCATCAGAATTGCTTGAAGTCTTTCAATGGAAGTCAAGTAAAGAAGCGACAGAAACAAAAATGCTAGAAATGAAGGAAGAAATAGCGGATGTAATGATTTATTTGCTTATGTTAAGTGATAAATTAAATATTGATTTAGAAGAGGCAGTTCATGCTAAATTACGCAAGAATGCAGAGAAATATCCAGTAGAAAAGGCGTTCTGAAAAAATAAAAAATATAACGAACTGTAAATAACAAAAATAAAAAATTCTATAAAGAAATAATAACAAATAGTTTAGTTTACGCCAACTGACATTCATCTCCTACCTATGTACTTGTGTTATTAAACCTTCAAGCAAATTAAGGAGGGAGTGCAATATAAAGATCATGGAAAGCTTCTTATTCAACTGGTTCGTCACTACTTCATGGTTGTTCATGGAAACATTAGGACGAATAAAGGTTGGATAGACCTTCGCCGTCATCTTGTAAATAAGTTGGATAGAGGAAAATTAATCTGAAGTCTCGAAGAACTAATGCAAGAAGAAGTAACTCTAAGGCTTCATATATAAGTGTCGTTCATCCCAAAGAATTTAAAATCATTATTCCTGCAATGGTGGGAATATGTACGAGTAGTGGCGTGGGCGTTTCCGCTATTATGAAAAATGCTTAAAGAAAAAAACCGCAAATTTAGATCGCGGTTTTTTATTTAATTAGAGTTTCTTTCTATATTAATTGTGATTCTAGTTCCACGAGTCTTAGGTGTTTTTGATAGTTCAGACGTCACTTCTATTTTGATTGATTTTTTGCATTTCATATAAAGTTTGGAAGAAGAATCGTACACATAGAATAATTTTTCATTCGAGTCCAGTTCTTTATAGAAGACTAATCTATTTTCATCCATTTGGTAATCATACTTTAAATTCTCTACTGAGTTAAATGTTTCTTCAGAGATAGGCTGAATATCATATTCGTATTTTGCGTTTCTAGCGGTAGTGATTTTGTGGAGTGTAAAGAAATATAATACGCTAAATACAAAAGAAAGAAGTGGTATATTCAAAAAGAAAGCTAAATACTGTTTACTTATAATATATTCACATGAAATTGAGAAGATTAATAATATGCTAGTTAATATATGAAAAATGAATACTTTTAAATGCAAGTTTGTTTTAATTAGCCTTTTAAATGGTTTTATGGGTATTAAGGTAATGATAAAATATACAAATAATAAGAACCATATAACAGCATTTGAAATGAATAAGATAGAGTTCCGATATTCGTGTAAAGCCGGATAGAGAAGAAAGCTATAAATAATATATACAAGAGTCCCCATAAGTATGCCTATTGTATAAAACCAAAACCTCAATTTAAGTTGATTAGATTTATCTTTAAAGCGTCCATCAAGTGTGTTCGTTGTTATTACATTAATAAATTGATTAATAATGTATATGAAAGCAGCTGTAGTGGCACCTAAAAGTGCTACAATGACGGGGGAAAACCTACTTATGGTTTCAATAGATAATTCGCTAAACATTTTATTTGTTCAGTCCTTCCACACGATATTTATATACTTTATTATAACAATTTTAATGATTAACAAAAAGAAATTTTTGGTATTTATCAATGTTTTTGATTCTGATTTGTTAATTTTAAATGTTATAACATAAACAAGGCATGCAAAAAGACAAGGTTATTAGGCCTTGTCTTTTTTGTATTTCAGTGCTTTTAGCCCATATAAATAATAATTTTTAGCAATATGTGTCACGTTTTGTGCGTGTAGAGAAGGAGAGATAGTTTCTTTCATGTCTTAGACATTCATAAATAAAACATTTTTTGTAGTTTTGTTACAACAAACTTAAAAATATTTCTAAGCATACATTGGGCAAATCTTGTAGTCGCATGCTCCAATTGTAATGGTCTCTCAGTCAAGAATAAAGACTGGCATATACCAGTTTTACATCCCTACTACGATAACATAGAAAAGATACTTTATTTTTCTTTTGACAGAAAACATAATATTGTTCAAGTTAAAACTCAAATATGTATACCAAATGTTAGGAAAGGTAAGTTACGTGGGGAAAATTTCATTGATTTATTAAAGCTTAATAAATCTTATCAAGGGGTTTGGGCAGAAGTAGAAGATGAACGGTATTCATTAGATGAGCAAGTGAAAAAAAGTTATCAAGAATTTAAAAATCAATCGCTCACCGAAAAGATTTCCCTTGAAATCTTAAAAACTGCAGTAGGCGAAAGAGAAATGTACACTAAGGATAAAAAGCGAAAAAAGATATTTAGTAAAATGAAGTGGGACTACGGAAAGGAGTATATGAAAGTAGAGGGGAAAGAATATATAGAATTCCTACGCAAAGAGCAAAAAGAAATGTTAGCACAAACAGAATAGGTTAATTGAAAAATTCTTTGTTTAAATATTTGATAATTACTTCAAAACATTACTAAATTAATAAATCTTTGTTGTAGACTTCTTAAGCTTAGTACGTTTCATTAATGACTTATTACAACTAGTCGAACTGTTAGAATCAAAAGGAGTTCAATTAGTATCAACTAAGGGGAACATTGGTGATTTAACAGTAACCAGCAATCTAAGTATGCACCTAATACAAAAGGACATTTTGATAAGAATTCAATTAAAGATTGCTCATCTAAAATTGCCGATTTAATTTATGACTTAGTAAACTAAAATATCTAAATATATGGCTTATAACACTACTTGGAATTCCTAACTGTCTAAAAACTGCATTTGGTAACATAGAAGTGTTAAGAGAAAATTGACTTATTAGTATAAATTTAGATTATTTAAAGAGAGATGGTGATTGAAAACGGAGAATAATATAATGGATATGAGGAATTTGGAATAAAATATATTTAATAACAATACTGCTTCCTTATAATAAAAGGAAGCAGTATTGTTATTTTAAAGGTAATTGGTATTTAATAATAGCTGCAAATCTAAATTGTTTAGCCATGGCCTTTTTCTATGCAGCATTCTATGACAATTAGCACATACCATATAATATCCTCTGCTTTGGTTCTAGGGCTCTCTTTAAGTTCTGAGACAGGTACAGTGTGATGACCTTCAATGAAATCTTTCTCTAACTCCCCATATGCCTTATGAAAATCAAAACCACAAATTTCACAGAAAAGTCTTACATTATGTAGTTGTTTAAATCGCACCTTAGCCAATTTAATTACTTTGCTGTTACGCTCGTAGGATAAGTGTGATTTAAAAAGTTGTCTGCCTGCAGCACAAATCTTTCCTCGCCAGCAATTAAATCATTAGGATTATTATTATCGTAATCACTTAGCTCCCATAAATCATTTCCTTTACCATTTTCAACATAAAAGAAGTCTTGTTCACCTTTATACATATCATATTCGCTTGAATGATAGTAGATAGTCTTTCTAATTCTTGTAGCTATAGACTGTTCGTGTAGAAACCAATCCGAGTCAATATTATTACGTTCTACAGCCTTGATTTTAATTTGATTGAGTGTTCCTGTCCCACCTACTGCCGTTAATATTTCTATGATTTCATCTAATCAAATATTGTTGTTGGATATTGGTGTACCTCTCGATAAATCATAGGGACTTATTTCTATTTAAAACATTTACATTTGAATATGTGTATTTATTGCAATGGTAACAAATGGTTTTATATAATTATAGAAGTGATTACCAATGAAAAGTAACTGGGGGATTCGAGAAGTGAGTCAAACTATTTGAGAGAAAGTCCTAAAATTACGAGATGATAGAAACTGGAAGCAGTTCCATAGTCCAAAAGATTTAGCTATCTCTCCTTCTTTAGAAGCAAGTGAGTCGTTAGAGAATTTTCAGTGGAAGAAAGAGCAGCAAAGAAGAAGTAGAAAAGAATTTTGAAAATATTAAGGGGAAATTAGCAGATGTTTTAATCTACTCCATTTGATTAGCAGACCAAATAGATGTGGATATTGAAGAGATGATTTTAAACAAGACAGAGAAGAATGAAAAGGAATATCCTGTAGAGAAAGCTTAGGGGTTTAACAAAAAATATGATGAATTATAGAAATTACAAAGAATCATTCGAGGTGGAGAAAATGTACCATGTAATATTGCAACCTACAAGTAATGAAATAGCACAAAATAATTATCAGTCTACAATGCACAATGGAATTGAAATGAATAACATTAAATCATTTTTGGAATCAAAAGATTTAGAAATTTTATCTGAAATTTATAAAGATGGAATTATTCGTGTTTGGGGAATAACTCCAAGTCCAAAGAAGATAAAACAGTGGGAGGAGATTCAAAGTGGGGATGTCACACTCTTTTCAGCTAATAAACAAATTTTTGCTTCTGCTACGGTTACATATAAGATACATAATTTAGAGTTAGCAAAATATCTATGGGGAGAAATGGAGAATGGAGAAATCTGGGAATATATCTATTTTTTAGATGAAGTAAAGAATCAATCTATTAATTTAAGTGATTTTAATAAATTGTTAAATTATGAAGAAGGATATGTAATACAGGGTTTTAGAGTGTTAGATCAAGAAAAGAGTAACATAATTATAGAAGAATTTGATTTACATAGTGCTCTCTATGCACGAAATAGCACAAAAGAAGAAATAAATAGTTCGAATCCGAAGGGACAAGATGGGTTAAGTGATCAAATAGCAAGTAAGGATCTATTAGGAAGGAGACTTTTAGTTAATGAGCTAAGTAGTTTTTATACTGAGTATAGTGAAGTTAACACATCACCTTTGTATATTGGGATTTTTTCTAGATGGGGAATGGGGAAAAGCTCTGTTATTGAAATGTTAACAAAGTATATTGAGACTAATAAATCTGAAGCTAATAAATACTTAGTATGTAAAGTAGATTGTTCGTTATTTCATAAAAAAGAAAAACTTTGGATTACCATATTAAATAAACTGCTTGATGAATTATCAGATACGAAAATAAAGAAAAAATCAGCAAAGCAAGAAAAACAAGAGAAGATTTTTAAGTTTAATTTCTTTAGCTTTAAAACAAAATTCTTCTTCTATAATTTATTGACTTGGGCTAAAAAAACATGGAAGTTAAATGCTCTACTCTTCTTCTCGTTGATAGGTATATACTATCTAATTACTAAATCATTTCCAGAGGTACCACTCCCAAAGGATTATAAGGAAACCACAGCACTGATAACCGTGATAACAGTCGTTTATACATTATTTAAAACAAGAACATTAATATTTAAGCAAAACGTATTTTTACAGGATGATAGAAATGAAGAGAGTAGTTTTATTCGGAGTGCCAAGGAGTATAAACAGCTAGTTACTTTAATGAATAAAGCTAAAAAGGAAAAAGATATAAAGATACTATTAGTTCTTGATGAAATGGATCGTATGCATAAGGATTTGCTACCAGATATTATAGAATTAATACAATTGTTTAAAGGTTTAAATAATGACCAGTCAATTAAAAATAATACAAAAGAAGAAAAAGAGAATAAATCGGTAATATCATTCGTCTTTTCTTTTAACCAAGATATGCTGTTTCCAGTGATAGGGAAGAGTATTTCGTTAGATGATAAACAGTTATTTATAAATAGCTATGAAGGATATGTTGAAGGTGAAGGAAAGGATGCACATTTAAATTTTTACAAATTAGGTAAAGAGTATATGGATAAATATTTGGATTTAACTGTATATCTAGAGGAAGAGATTGATTATACAGAATTAATGGAAGAATTATTCAAGGCGGATAATGAATTTGGAGATGATAGATCAGAAAATTTACAATCAGATTATGATAAACAAAAAACTTATAGTGAAGTAGATTCAACTCAACAAGGTACAACAGTAGAAAAAGTACCCGAACGCAGCTTATCAAGTAGTAATGAGAAAGGGTTTCCGTCGTTTACCAATGTAGAGATAGATGTAATCAAAGAAACTATTAAAAAAAATGCATCTAAAGTAGAACCCAGAAAGGTTATAAGACTTAAAAACGCATTAATTATGTTAAAGAAATTAAACAAAAAAACGGATGATTTAGCTGCAGGTAATGGTTATAAAGAGGAATTAAGAGACTTTATCATTAACTTTCTTGAGATTAAACATAGTGAAAAACAAGTTACTGGTTCAGCTCATAAGGAAACAGCTGCAACTACAGAAATTTCCTCAGAAGATAAGTCAAGTGCCTCTCAAGATAAAATGGACACACAGCTTAAGTTTACTGAGTACTTTATACATAATAAGATTAAAAGTTAACAGGAATTTGCATTTTCAGCTTTAGATACATAAAAAGCTTCATCATATTCCAAAGTTGAAGGAGTGATTGTTTTGAAGGTGTGGCAATCTGTTGAAGAGCTACATAATCATGCCAAACAAGCAATTGGCAGGCAGATAAAAAACTTGGTAAAACCCGAAACAACGCAAAAATATTATGATAGCCCCAAAAACAAAGGGTGGATTGGGAATTCGGTTGAATCCGATTATTTTGGATTACCAAACAACAGTAGAAAAGAAGCCGATTTTGCGAATATAGGTGTTGAATTAAAAGTTACACCTATTAAGATGACAAAAAAAGGATGGAGTTCTAAAGAAAGGTTAACTTTAAACGTTTTTGATTTTCATGATGAATGTACGCGTACTTAAAAGGTCCTAAAAAAATCGAAAGAACAGCAGCAAATGGTCATAAATATATCTTTGCTGAGGGTGGTATGGCATTCCCGGAATTGCTAGATAAACCTGGCAGAACAATGCTAACAAGTGAAGCGAGTATAAATCGAAGCACGCATGTAGTAAAAGATGAAAAAGGATTTCGATTTTTAACTCCGATTGAGTGTGAACGACTAAATGGCTTCCCGGATGATTGGACTAATACAGGTATGTCCAATCGAATGCGGTATTTCTGTATGGGAAATGCGCTAGTTGTAGGGTTAATTGAGCGTATGGCCAAAAGGGTATATGAAATAGATAGTATAGTTGAAAAACAACAAGAGATTAAATTTGAGGAGATGGTATAAGCCATCTCTTTTATTGTGCGTACGCATATTAAATAAATATTTTGTAGTAATGAAAAAACGTACAGCTTTGGTATATACCTAGGTGTTTTTTATGTTTAAATGTTGCTATGGAACTTAAAATAAATATCACATGTGAACACAAATTAAATATTAAAGGTGGAATAAAGATGAAGGTTAGTGTTTGGTTAGTACGTCTTCTGTCCCCACGGTTCCAATCACATGAAAGATTTCTTAAAGCTCAATCGAATTGCTGTAGGTTATCCAGTAGGAAAGAACTTATCCAAATTCAGTTATGAGCAAATTCGTGAATTTCTTCATCAACATAGTTGGGAAGAGGGAATCGGTAATTTGAATTCGCTTGTACACATAATGAAAGTTGGTGACTTAGTTTTTGTTCCAGATGGTAACAAAAAAGACGTTTATTTCGGTCAAATAGATAGTAACTATATTTACGAGCCTCCACTTGATGAAGATAAAGAAGAAAGTGGATACCCTCATTAGCGAGTTGTTAAATGGTTCTTTAACAAAAAACCACTGTTACGTTCTGAACTACCTGAGGAACTAAAAGGTTCAATGCGTTATCCTGGAACTATAGCGGATCTAACTAAACACTATGAAATCATCTTAAGTGTAATTAAGGGTAATAAAAAGCCTCCAAGTGATACTTCTCTTGAGGAGAAAGCATCTTGATAGTGAAGATTCTCTACTTCGCTTAAGAGCAGCAGAAATCATTTTAAACAGATAAATAGCCATATAAAATGCACCTCCAATTGTTAATTATGTGTCTAACAATTGGGGGGCACTTCAAAGTCATTGTGTTCTTTTTGCTTGTAAAAGTATATCTTGAAGGATGAAGAGAAAAGCATATTCGTTCGTTTATAAAGCTATTTAAAATAATTTATAAACATCGATAAAATAACATGGTACTTAGTAAACTTCTAATTGTGCTTCTTTTGCAAACATATAAATGTTAAATAACTCAGGGAGTGTGTAAGTTTTAACTTGTAAAGCTTCAATGTTTGTACGATCTAAATTGGTTTTTCCTCTTTTACTTGTTCTAGACAAAATAAAACGCCTCCCTATATCGGTAATTTGGTTTAACGTATAAGAAGACGTAAATGACCGCAATACTAGGAGAATTTTTCCTTGTAAAGTATAGAACATTAACAACTGCAAACCCGTGTAGAATACGGTCTCATAAAAGTTATGCCCCCGGAGAGGTTAAGAGTTTTCTAAAGGTAGCAGAAAGTAGTAGATATTATATTGCATTCCTTTCGGCACTTATTACAGGAATGCGACAGGGTGAGACATTAGTCCTAAGATGGAAAGATATTGATTTTAATAATAATACACTTTCAATTAAGCAGACTTTAAATCGTGCAGGGAACAAAATAATAGCAGGAGCAAAAACAAAGTCTGGATAAAGAAGCATTGCATTACCTAATGAAACGATAAATTTTTTAGTGAAGCATAAAGAAATCATTGATAATGAAAATAGAGTGGCAGGGATTTTATATACAAATCATGATCTTGTGGTATGCACAAATATTGGGACACCATGTTTACCTAGAAATTTATTAAGGTCTTTTTATAGCTTAATAGAGAAAATAGATATAACAAAGATTAGATTCCATGATTTAAGGCATACACATGCAACTTTGTTATTGAAAGAAGGTGTTCATCCTAAAGTGGTTGCAGAACGGCTGGGGCATTCAAATATACGTGTCACATTAGATACTTATAGTCACGTATTACCGAGTATGCAACTTGAAACTGCAAATAAAATAAATAATCTAATATTTTAAGTTATTATACAGGGGGATGTTTAAAATTGAGAAAAATATTTTAAATGGTTTATTAAAACAAAATATATCAATTAATTTTATTGAGGGTAAGGATATAAGGGTTATTATTCAAGATGATGATATTCAAAATGAAGGATGGAAATTAGATGCTAAGGCTATAAAGCTTTTGATTGATGAGTTGCCTGTAGGGTTTATTCAAAAAGATACAGCAGACTTTTTAATTACTGAAAAAATTGCTTTTTTTTACTTAATTCAATTGCTGAATTGTTGAAGGATAATGATTTTACTGAATTCTTATATAAGAAAAATAATATGGAAGTAATCGGTTACTTCTTAGAATTAGTAAGTGATCAGAAATGGGAATCTAATCAGGCTTTTCAAGAGTTTATTTAAAAATGAAATTATTGATGTCTTATTGCTATTGTACGAAGTGTGAGAGTGTCTATAGATGTAAAAATATGTTGTGGTAGTAAATATAATTTAATTGATTGGGCAGAATTTGCTTTTATTATGGGATATCCTTTATATCCCGTTACGAAGAAATATGATGGATTTCATTTGGAGTTATATAAACGTTTAGATGCTAAATCTATGTATAATCTTAGGACATATAATCCTGAAATTTTTTATTATGAGTTTAATGTTTGGAAAGAGATTGAATTAAAAAAGAAAAAATGATAAATGAGTATTAGAATTAATAACATAATGTTTTTATAATTTATTGTTTAAAACAAAAGCTATGCGATAAATATTCGAATTTATAGCAGAAAGCATAACTTTTCTTAAAATACAGGTTCATGCTTCTTTTTAATACAATCATTACAAATAAGAGTTTACAAACATCTCGCATTTGTTTGTGAAAAAACCGCTATATTATAAATGCATTATATTAAAATTCATATATTTATAAGGTAAATACTGTTAAACTATAATTATAATGAAGGTGTTTAGATTGAATAAAATGTCTTTGGCTCTTATGTTTGTTTCGGTAGGTATTACATTCTTACTATTATCATTAACAGTATCATTACCAACTGTATTATGGGCAGTTTCACTTGGAACAAGTATTGTACTGAATTTCACAGGTACTACAATTTTAATGCAGTTTATCAAAAAAACAAAAGAGAGTATATTTTGAAGTTACAATGAATTCATTTAAGAACAAATAAAGTTGTATAACAAATATAGTATAAAATCAGGTTTTTATTTTTTGTATAATAAAAAAACAATATTTCGATATTCAGTAAATGAATAAATGGGCAGTAATATTAATTTATTTTGGGGGAATGAAGGTGCAACATGATATTCGATTGAAAATTATTGATTTAAATTTAGGTCTAAAAATATTAAAAGGATTTGAAGGTAATTGGATTTATATAAAGATTGTATCATTTGCTTCAAGTGACAATGATAATTGTGCTTATTTTAAATTTAAATTAAAAGATTTTGAGGTTTTTGATAATAACTTGTTTTTTTGGGGTAATGAAGATGAGGATAGATTATTTTTAAACAAAAAAAATATTTTACAAACAGAGTGTTCCTTTAATGAAGATGAAATTCTTTTTAAAATGGACTCTTCAGGTGGAATTATTGAAGTGTTTATAAAAAAATATCTTCCTATTTTAAATGTAAGATTAGAAGAGTTAGCTAATCCAAGGAGGAATATAATTATTACCGAAGGTAAAACGGATTGGAAACATTTGAAATATGCTCTGAAGAAGTTAAATGAAAACGATGAATTTTTAAATTTGGATATATCGTTTTTTGAGTTTGAGCAGAAAATAGAGATGGGCAATGATACTTTGAAAAAAATTCGTGACTACCATGCATTACTGGAAAATGAGTATTGTAAAATATTCATTTTCGATAGAGATGTTGATGAGATTAATAATGAATTTGGAAATAAGGAAGTACTCTATCATGGAAATAACGTCTATTCTATGTTATTGCCAGTACCAGAACACCGTAAAAACACACCTAATATTAGTATTGAACACTATTATTTGGACAAGGATTTATTTAGAAAAGATAATAATGGCCGAAGACTATATATGGTAAAAGAATTCGATAAAATTACGAAAAAACATCTTCTACTTCCTAATTTATATGCTACAAAGATAAAAAAAGAACATAGTGATATACGTATTTTGGATGAAAGAATTATGAAGTACGAAGAGCAAGAAATAGATTTTTCAAAAATAGCTCAAAACGGTATAAATATTGCCTTAAGTAAAAGTAATTTTACTAAATGTATTGAAAATGAAGAATTTAAAGAAGTAGATTTAACAGTATTTACACCAGTATTTTTATTGATTGAAGAGATTTTAAAAGATCATATGCAAAAAAAATATGGGGAAATAGAGATAAGTAAAAATGTATATTTGAAAGAATATCCTTCAGGTCTAAACGTTTTATCTTTATATTCAGAAATAACAGAAGAGCTATTACTTCTTTATAAAGGTACAAATTCATTACGTATTGCACCTTTTGCATTAAAAGAACATAATAAATTAATAATAAATGTAGAAGCTTATATTAATGAAGAATATCGTCAAATTATAGCTTTTCCTATAGATATCAATCCTAGCTTAAAGAATTTTGTAATAGATAAAAATAATAATAGATTTAATCGTATAGAGCTTCATTTATTTAACCCGAATAGAAAAATAAGTTCCTCAAGGGAAATTCTTAAAGATGATATTTCAGGAATGCTCTTATTAAGAGAGCTTGATATGATATAGAGGACTATATTTAATATTTCTACTCATATATGCTTAAACTAAGTGACCTAATAATTGAGGGCACTTAGTTTTTTACTATAAAAATCAATATCATTGTTATTGATTGTAAGAACTTTCTACAATGTTAAGGACTATTGATATGCACTTTATGAGTTAAGGTGTAGAGGGCAGCAAGCGAAGCGCGGTAGTGAATGAACAACTTTATGGTAGGGTGACCAATTTGTGAACAGAGAGTTTTTGATGGCCTTAGAATTGAGAAGTATAAAATAAAATCCCCTTGATATTCAAGGGGTTTCTCGTATGATTGCGACTGGGTTCGAACCAACGACCGCCACCCTGTAAAGGTGGCGGTCTTGTTGATATATTAATCTTCTTTCTGTATTATAAATTCCCAAAACTTCTTTAATTCCTCTCGCTTTTGGGGAGAGGCACGTTTAATTGATCTAAACCATTTCTCTAATTCTGTATTATTTACTTCGGTACTATCTTTTGCAATGAATCCTATTTCTTCTAATAAGGATTTAGTACTTATATTCATGGCGTTTGCTATTTTTTCTATTACTAATAGTGTTGGTTCTACAGGTTTTCCTGTTCTGGAATCTACGCCTTTTTCAAGTTTGTCTATATAAGTATGACTAACATCGCATTTTTGAGCAAAATCGCGCAAGGATAGTTTATTTGTTAAACGATAATTTTTAATAATTTCACCAAGAGTTTTCTTCATATGTAATCCTCCTATTACAATTGTAAACAATAATTTACAAAAAGAAACTAAAATAGAGAAAAAATATGTAAAACATTGTTGATGACTTAGTAAACCATGGTTTACAATTGTTTTGTAATCATATGAATACATAAGCGGAGAGGAGTAGAGCAGTGAATAGGATAGCTGAATTACGGAAAGAAAAACTAATATCACAAGAAAAATTAGCGGAACAAGTTGGTTTATCGCGCACTTATATTTCTGAGATAGAGAATAATAAAAAACAACCAAACGTTAAGTTAGCTATAAAAATAGCAAAGGTTTTGGGAAAAAGCGTTGAATCTATTTTTGGGCCCATCTGTAAACTATAGTTTACAGATGGGGTGAGTGAGAATTCAATTACCTTACATAGCCGCTACATCATAATCTAAACAATTTAATTAACGGTAAAAAATACGGAGAAGGAAGTGGTTAAATATGAACATGAAAACATTTGAAATGCGTGAAAAACGTTTAGCAGAACTACTAGGTGCAAAAGTACTATGGGAATTTATAAGTGCTGTCACAGAGGAAATTGAAAAACAAGAATTAGAGTCTACACCAGGTTTATTAGAAGATCTATTCGTACATGTGAAAGA
>Ga0209463_1001369_pt1 | contig 15110 bp, 14 predicted proteins | sample AgamicMgSfrz_FD_187169 | JGI IMG/M metagenome (GOLD analysis project Ga0209463, IMG submission 187169) | Agave microbial communities from Guanajuato, Mexico - Mg.Sf.rz (SPAdes) (version 2) | ecosystem: Host-associated > Plants > Phyllosphere > Phylloplane/Leaf | place: Guanajuato, Mexico... | reverse complement strand
GCAGCATCTTGTGAGATAACATCAGCATCTACATACTGCCCGTTTACCTCTGTTTTAAAGCCTGTTACAAAATTGCTGGAAGACAGGTTTAGCTGTAAATAGCTTTTGCCGTTTTCCACAATAAGTTTAGCCGGCTTTGATAAGTAATTGCCCATGCTGGAAGCTTCATCTGCGTTTTCTTTCCATACCTGATAGTCGATTGTGTATAGACCATCTGCTAGCGGCTCTTCTTCTCCTTCACCTGGTGTCGGTTCTGGAATTTCTTCTGGCTCACTTACAGTAATAGTATTTTCATCAAATACCATTCTCACGACATGGTTCATTCCATATGACATCGCTAACTGGATATTTGTGATATCGCTTAAGTTTTCTACTTCAAAACGGAGCACTTTTGTTTTTGCTTCATCGTCTTGTGAAATGACTTCTGCATCCACATACTGCCCGTTTACCTCTGTTTTAAAGCCTGTTACAAAATTGCTGGAAGACAGGTTTAGCTGTATATAGCTTTTGCCGTTTTCCACAATTAGCTTAGCTGGCTTTGATAAGTAATTGCCCATGCTGGAAGCTTCATCTGCGTTTTCTTTCCATACCTGATAGTCGATTGTGTATAAACCATCTGCTAGCGGCTCTTTTTCTTCCACAACAGGCAAGTTATCTGTGTTGAAATCAAATCTTACTGTGTACCAATGATCATAATTAATTGTTGGTATTTCAACATGTATTTGTGCATCTGTTATGCCATTTATTGATGCTACTGAAAACTCAGCAACTGTTTTTGTACCATCATTACTGATGATTTTTGGAGCTTTACCTTCTACAGTAAATTCCGTGATTAAGCTGCTGTATTCTGTTTGGACAGTAACATTTCCATCTTTAACTATTACTTTACTTGGTTTTGTAAAGTAGTTGTCCGCTATCGATTTTTCTTCAGCAGTTCCATGCAAAACCGTATAGTCAACGTCATACTCACCGTCTTCATAAACGATTTCATCTTGTGGTTCAGCAGGTGTTTCCTCTCCTGCTTCTTCACTTGGGTTTTCTGGTGTTGTCACAGGCTCTTCTGCTTCTTCACCTGGTGTTTCTGGTGTTGTCACAGGCTCTTCTGCTTCTTCACCTGGTGTTTCTGGTGTTGTTGCAGGCTCTTCTGCTTCTTCACCTGGGTTTTCTGGTGTTGTCACAGGCTCTTCTGCTTCTTCACCTGGTGTTTCTGGTGTTGTTACAGGCTCTTCCGCTTCTTCACCTGGTGTTTCTGGTGTTGTTACAGGCTCTTCCGCTTCTTCACCTGGTGTTTCTGGTGTTGTTGCTGGTTCTTCTGCCTCTTCAGATGGTGCTTCTGGTGTTGTTTGAACAGGCAATGAAGCAGTATCAAAGTCAAACCTTACTGTATACCAGTGATCATAACTGATAGCAGGTACCTCAACATGAATTTCAGCAGAAGTTAATCCGTCCAAATCAGCAACAGGAAACTCTGCCGTGATTTTGCCGCCATCTTCACTTAATTTTGTTGTGGAAGTGCCGTTTACCTTGAAATCAGTAATGTAATTACTGTATTCAACCTGAACTTTAGCCTGCCCATCCTTAATGATTAGTTTTCCAGGCTTTGTATAGTACTGGTCTGCCATTGAGGCTTCATTATTTGTTGCGTGCAAAATCGTATAGCCTACACTATATTCCCCATCTGCTACTACTGAACTGCTGTTCAACTCAGCAGCATAAGCACTGTTATCAGAAGGAATCACTGTACTTACGATGGAAAAGAGTATTACTAGAAACGCAAGAGCAATCTTTGCAGCCTTCATTCTTTTCTTTTTCTCCTTTTAAGTAGAATATATAGCACTTTTTACATTCAATGCTTAACAAACTGGTATTGACGCAGATTACTCTGCTTCACTCGTATTTAAGACTCTATCTACTACTTCTTAGCTAATGTAGCTGTGTCAAAGTCGAATCTCACTGTATACCAATGGTCATAGTTAATCGCTGGAACTTCGACATGAATTTGAGCTCCTGTCAATGCCTCAAGATTAGCAACAGAAAACTCAGCAGTAGTTTTGCTGCCACTTTCACTAATCTTTGTTGCAGTAATGCCATTTACTTTAAACTCTGTAATCATATTGCTGTATTCAACCTGAACTTTAGCCTGTCCGTTCTTAACGATTAATTTTGCAGGCTTTGTATAGTACTGATCTGCCATTGATGCTTCATTATTTGTTGCATGCAAGATAGTATAGCCAATACTATATTCCCCATCTGCAATAACCGAACTGCTGCTAGACTCTGCAGCATATGCTTTGTTATCCAAAGGAATTACTGTACTACCAACGGAAAAGAGTGTTACAAGAAACGCAAGAGCAATGTTTGCTGTCTTCATAATTTATTTCTCCCTTTTTAGTAGAATATGTAGCTATTTCTCACTTCCATAACAGAAACTATTTAGCTAGTTTTTTTCTGTTTACAATAGAGATTACAATGATACCGACAGAAACTATCATTAAAACGGTATAGATAGTGATTTCTGAAATGTCAGAAGTTCTCGGATTTTCAACTTTTTCTGTTGTTGTTTCCTTTGCTGTTGAGCTTGTTGCTGCTGTTTCTGTATCTGAGGTTGTATTTGTTTCATCTGAAGCTGTTGAGGTTGTTTGTGAAGAAAGAGCCTTTGCCGTGCTTTCATCAAAGTCAAACCTAATAGTATACCAATGGTCGTAATTCTGGTCTTCGACAATAACATGAATTTCTCCAGCAGTTGGACTGTTTAGTGAGCTCACATTAAATTGAACCACACTAGATTCACCACTTTTACTAATTTCAGTGACATTTGCGCCACCTACTTTAAATTCTGTGATCGCTGAAGTAGAAATTCCTACTTGTACTTTATGAACACCATTTTCGACAATCAATTTTGCCGGCTTTTTAAAGTATCCATCTGCCATGGAGGCTGAATCACTATCTGCACGCAAAACAGAATAGTTTATGGAGTACTCGCCATCTGCAAGTGATGCAGCGAATGATTTGTTACTGACACCAACAGACAAAAGCGTAAAAATTGCTAATATTGCAACTATTTTTATTGCAACTTTCTGTTTAAGCAAGTATATACATCCCCTCTATATAGTTATATTGATAAAGCATAAGTTAGCGTTTTCCATACACCTTCTTCCTGTATTTGTTTTAGGCACAACCTGCCTAGATTCATATTAAATGATAGTGATTCTCATTGTCAATGAGTTTTTTCTCAATTAGATAATATTATTCTCATTTAGTTGATAATTTAACTCATAAAAAAAGAGCAATTGCCTTTATCGCAACTGCTTTTTCTAGAATGAGACTGTCATTTTCCCAGCAAAGCTGCAGACTCCTCTACGCCAATTCTATAACTTGAAAGTCTTCCATTCTCGATCTTAATCATTGTTGGAGTTCCGGTTATTTCTAGTTCAGCAGCTGATTGAGGAGCTTTGTTTTCAAACGGAGTCTGATGGACTGCAATCAGCTTATTATCATTTCCTTCTTGAACAGACCAAGAAACCCTCTTATCATTTATCAATTCAGCAAGATCAATATCGTCATTGATAATTTCTTGTCCGTTCTCCATCCTTCCAATCACCTTGTCCCATTTTTTATGATGGTTTTCCCAATCATACCAGCTTGCCGCATTTTTCTTTTCGCCCATGTCAACAATATACAACGGAACCTCGCCTGTCTTGTTGTATGCTAAAACAGATTTTTCTAGTTGTTGACAGTAGGAGCAGCCTTCCTGCCAAAAGTAAACGATATATCCCTTGTCCTTTTGTGAGAAGGTCTCTGTTGCATTAATTCGTTTAATACTACTTATCGTCTCTTCACTGGATTTGCTTAATACTGGAATAATAATCCCGCCAGCAAGAATAAGGAAAACTGCAGTTAGAAGCACCCATTTTACCTTGTTATTCATCCTGTATCTCCTTTCGTTTATTCTTATTTTAGCGGATATATAAGCCTTTCAAACGGCAGGAAAGCAGGAAAATCTGACATTATTGTGACAATTAGGTCCTTCTGGTTTTCAAAATTCAGACGGGCGAAATATTATATGGTAAAATCATATTAGATTTTTAAGAAGGAGATGGCAAAATGAAAAGCTCTATTATTGATCGATTTATTTCTTATGCTGTTATTGATACACAATCCAACGAGGAAAATACCGCATGCCCTTCCACACCTGGACAGCTGACATTAGCAAACAAGCTTGTGGAGGAATTAAAGGAAATTGGCATGGAAGAAGTAACAGTAGACGAAAATGGCTATGTTATGGCAACCCTTCCTGCAAATACGGAAAAGAACGTGCCAACAATCGGTTTTCTAGCTCATTTGGACACTGCTACTGATTTCACTGGAAAGAATGTCACTCCTAAAGTTTTGGACCATTATGACGGGGGAGATATCGTCCTAAATCAAGACTTACATATCGTTTTATCACCAGCAGATTTTCCAGAGCTGACAAAATACAATGGTCATACATTAATAACTACAGATGGAACGACTTTGCTTGGTGCTGACAATAAAGCAGGGATTACAGAAATTATGACTGCCCTTATTGCTTTAAAAAAATCAGACATAAAGCATGGAAAAATCAGGGTCGCATTTACTCCAGATGAAGAAATCGGAAGAGGTCCCCATAAGTTTGATGTAAAGGCATTCCAGGCTGACTTTGCTTATACAATCGATGGCGGTCCTCTTGGTGAACTGCAATACGAAAGCTTTCATGCTGCAGGTGCAAAAATCACGGTGAATGGTACAAACGTCCATCCTGGTACTGCAAAAGGAAAAATGGTTAATTCCATGAAAATAGCAATGGAGCTGCAAAACAAGCTGCCATCTGAAGAAGCGCCTGAAAAAACTTCAGGCTATGAAGGCTTTTATCACCTGCTTTCATTTGAAGGCGATGTGGAGCAAACAAAACTAGCCTATATCATTCGAGATTTTGACAGAGATTTGTTTGAAAAGAAAAAGGCAAACTTAACTGCCATTGTTGCTGATTTGAACGAAAAATATGGGGAAAACACAGTCGTTCTTCATTTAAACGATCAATATTACAATATGCGTGAGAAAATTGAACCTGTGAAGGAAATCGTTGATATTGCTTATCAAGCAATGGAAAATCTCGGGATTACGCCAATTGTTGAGCCTATCCGCGGTGGAACAGACGGCTCCCAATTATCTTATATGGGGTTGCCGACACCGAATATATTCACTGGCGGAGAAAACTTTCACGGTAAATTTGAATATATCTCGGTTGATAACATGATAAAAGCAACAGATACTATCGTCGAGATAGTCAGATTATTCGAGGAAAAAGCATAGGCTAAAAGGAGGCGCTATTAAACGGAAGCGCCTCTTTTTTTCACTTCACCATCCATTATTTATTTCGATCTCCTAAACATATTTTGTACTTTTCTTAGATTAGTATATAATAGTACAAGTGCTCAAATTATTGTTCGAATATGATAGACAAATAGATAGAAGCGAAAAAAAGGAGTTAAGCAATGAATTCGATTTACAAAACACATGAAGATTTAGCTGATAATACTGAACTGCAGCAACATATTTTGCAAACTTTTGGATTGCAGTCCAAAAAGAAGCGCGTTAAGAAAAAACTATTAAAGCAGCTTGTTTCCCAAGAAAGCTTGATCAATAAAGTCGTTCAAGAATTCCAATTTGATGGGCAAACACCAGCAGCTGCTGAAAAAGTACAGGTAACGGAGGAAAAAGTCCAGACAATTACGGAAGAAAAAGCAGTTGCAGAGACAAGCACTCCATCCTTTACTACTCTTCCAGTAACTGCATTACTAAAAGTCGGCAAAGCGTTCTTTAAAGAAGAGGAAGCTGTCCGTTATTATTATAATAAAAACAAGCCGGAACAATACAAAAACAAGGAGCTTCTTGTTCAATGTATTTCAGAGGGCTACTTGAATTCAACAGAGGAAATTCAAAAATCGATCGAACAATCCATATAATTAAAAAGACCAATTAATTAAAAAGACCCAATCTTTGTGCTGCAGTTTAAAGATTGGGTCTTTTCTCATATCTTCAACTTGACACCGCATTCTGTATACTTCAATTTTCTTGGATGCTCTGTTATAATTTTTTTAGGAAAAGAATTGAAGCTTTTATTGCCATTTTCTTAATGGATGTGACATAAATGGAAAGCTTGCTGTATTACACTACATATGTTGGAGGCAATTATCTATGGTTAAAATAGCACCATCCATTCTTTCAGCTGATTTTGCAAAACTGGGAGAAGAAATAAAAGATGTAGAGCGAGGCGGAGCCGATTATATCCATGTGGATGTGATGGACGGCCATTTTGTTCCAAATATCACTATTGGACCATTAATTGTAAGTGCAATTAGACCGATTACAACACTTCCTTTGGATGTCCATCTCATGATTGAAAACCCTGATCAATACATTCCAGCATTTGCTAAAGCTGGTGCAGATATTATTACCGTTCATGCAGAGGCATGTCCACATCTTCACCGTACACTTCAGCTTATAAAAGAGCATGGTGTTAAGCCTGGTGTTGTCCTTAACCCAAGCACACCTGTTGAAATGATTAAGCATGTGATTGAAGATGTTGAAATGGTCCTGCTTATGACTGTTAATCCTGGCTTTGGCGGACAAGCATTCATTAAAAGTGTACTGCCAAAAATTACAGAGGTACGCAAACTGGCTGATCAGTTCAATCCAGGCTTGGAAATTGAAGTCGATGGCGGCGTTAATGAGCAAACTGCCATTCTTTGCAAAGAGGCTGGTGCTAATGTTCTTGTTGCAGGCTCCTTTATTTATGACAGTGGCGATAGAGCAAAGGCAATCAAGGCTGTTCGTGGAGAATAAAGGCTGGGACATAAGTATGTGAATCTGCGTAAAAACCGAACCACTTAATCAGTTAAAGATTAAATAGTTCGGTTTTTTAGTTTTAATACAATTATTACAAATCTTAGTGAAATGGAGCAGAGGACACTCGACTCCTGCGGGAAATAGAGGAAAGGCTGAGACCCCGCAGGCGAAGACGAGGAGGCTCAGCTTCCTCCCCGCGGAAAGCGAGAGGACGAGCGCGCAATGAAACGAACTAAATTTATATCCATATTCTATTTAGTTACGTGCTTTATTTTTTTAATTTAGATGTAATTTTATTATTCGTGTTTAGAAAGATTATCTTTTGTTTTGTCCTGGCCTCTCTTTTAAGCTGTCATTTTTACTTTTGCGGTTAATTTTGTTAAGACTGTTGCCAGCAGCAATGTTCGTTCAACAAATGTATTTAGCTCTAAATATTCTTCTTCACTATGGGCATTTCCACCCACAGGCCCCATTCCATCTATCGTCGGGATTCCCATTGAGCTTGTAAATGCGCCGTCAGATCCTCCTCCAGTAAATGTATCCTTCACTTCAATGCCAAGCTCTTTTCCAGCTTCCTTGATTATCTTTAATAGTTGGATAGATTGACTGTTTTTTTCCATTGGCGGTCTGCTGATGCTTCCTTTTACTTCAATTTCTGTTCCTTCCACATCAGAGACAGCACATATTTCTCTAATTTGCTTATCAATTATTGGTGCTTGATCCATTTTTATCAGACGGACATCAACCCCAGCTGTGGCAGAGGATGCAACTGTATTGATAGAGGTTCCGCCCTCTATCATTCCAACGTTTACTGTTATGCCGTCTTGATATTTTGTCAGTTTCTGAAGTTTAATTGTTTTGTATGCAAGCTCTTCAATTGCACTTCGGCCTTTTTCATGCTCAACTCCTGCATGGGCGGAGGTGCCCTTCACCTTAATCGTGTAACGTCCTCCGCCTTTTCTGGCAGATACAATCGAACCATCCTTTCTTCCCGGTTCTACAATTAAAGCGTAATCCTTGTTTCGTGCTGTATGTTCAATAAGCTTCCTTGAGTTGGATGACCCAATTTCTTCATCACTATTTAGGACAATTTCCACATTTCTGATTGCGGAAGCATTAACCAGTGCTAAGGCTTTTATCGCATATAGGACAGACACAAGACTGCCCTTCATATCTACAACACCAGGTCCATATGCTCTGTTTCCTTCTATGCGGAAGGGACGTTTTTCTACCGTTCCTTCTGGAAAAACAGTATCCATATGTGCAACAATAATAATTTTAGGATCTTTTGCATCCTGATGGCGTAGCACGAGATTATTTCCGGTCTTCTTTTCCTTTTTAATTGTCGACACAAATCCAGCCTCTGTAAATTTACCTTCGAGTATTGCTGCTATTTGGTCTACCCCTTTTTTTACATAGCTGCCACTGTCAATATTAACCAGTTCTTCGAGCAGCTCAATCATTTCCTTTTCCCTTTCTCTTAAATAGTCCTCCATTTTGGTGTTCCCCCCTGAATTATCTACCAGCTTATTCTATAAAGTTCCTTATATAGCTATAAAGAATTTAACTGTGTTTTATGCAATAATATTGTTTGATCACTTTTTATTTGTTGTTTTTATTACGATACCTAACAGCTTATTTCCTGTTTTTCATATCGCAGACAGCAGTTATCATTTGCCTTGATTAAGATTTCTGTAACAACAGTATGAATTTATATAGCCCGTTGATTCCTCTGTTATATGATGAAGGTATGCATTGAAACTCCTTGTCAATAATAGTATATGCAAGCTTCATTCCGTTTGGAGACAGGGCTATTTCCTCTATATGTCATTTTTATTCTATTTAATTATCTTTACATTAGAAGGGTTTATAAGGAATATAACTAAATCAAAATTATGGGGATGACAATTTCCATCAATAAGAATACCTCTCTTGTTTCCCTTGCTTCTAATAGTTAAGTATCCTGGCTGACGGTAAGTGCTTAATAAAATAACAGCATTCCATCTGGGGAAATTACGATTTGCTCTGACGCCTTGTTATTTTTTCAAAAAATAACTGGTGGATATCCTCTCCATTGCTGTTATGTGCTACTCCCATCTTGTGCATGATATCCACTTTTGAACTTGTCATCACTATGTATAAAAAGTATTTATTTTCTCCATAGTCTTCAAACTTCTGCCTTACATTGATAAGCATAAATGAACAGTTAAATATACCAAAATATCCATAACTTACGCTGCCATTTAACCCTTTTTAAATTTACAGATTATTTAGAATAATTAACACTAATAACATCTAGTATAGGGACCCGAAATATTCTTGTCAATACAGGCCCGGCATTAGAATTAGATTCGTAATGAAAAAAGACTGCTTGTCAAAGCAGTCTAGAAGGTCAGTGCCAGCAATTTTGCTGAAGAATAATTATACTTCTCTAACGATACATTAAAAACAACGCCTGTGTTTAAAAACACCGTATTTTCAATAATTAATGCAGGGTCACCTTCTATCAGTTTCAGATGATCTCCATCTTCTTTTGAAAGTTTATCACAGTATATAAGCTTATCAGCAAACCCTACCTTTAGCTTTAAATCGTCTGTTATGTAACGATAAATGGATGTTTGAGCTATTTCTGCATTTAAATAGGGCACTGCCTTTTTATTATAATATGCTTCTTCCAGAACAAGGGGCTCACCATTAACGAAGCGAAGTCTTTTTATAAAGTAGAGGGAATCACCAGGTGCACATCTCATCTTTTTGGCCAATTCTTCATTAGCCTTTATTAAAGACAGGTCAATAATTTGGCTGCTCATATCGTGTCCGGCTAATTCCTTTGTAAGACCCTGCATTTTTCGGATAGTTATACAGCCAGGCCGGGAAAATTCCCTTAGAAAAAGCCCGCTGCCTTGGACTTGATAAACATAACCTTGATCTGCCAGTATATTTAACGCACGTCTAATCGTGTTTCTGCTCACTTGAAACTTTCGCATCAATTCCTCCTCAGTCGGAAGCTTCTCATTTGCTTGGAACTTCCCTTGGAGAATATCATGCTCTAAAACACTTGCGACCATCTGATATTTGACTGTCACTCAAATTCCCTCCCTTTCAAATAAAGAGGGGTATGCCTCTATCATTCTAGAAGTATACCCACTTTTCCTTACGCTCTTAAAGCTCTTCTCCTCTTGTTTCAATAATATGCTTGTACCAGTGGAAGGACAGCTTTTTCTTTCTTGCCAGATTATTATGATGATCAACATAAATAAATCCATATTGCTTTTTATAACCGTTCAGCCAGCTTAGCAAATCGATAACAGACCATGCATAATAGCCTTTTAGGTTAATGCCTTCGCCAATTGCTGTCTTCACAGCTTTTAAATGCTCCTCAATATATTTAATCCTTGGAACATCCATTATCTCATCCTCAATGACAGGATCCTCGTCACCAAGTCCATTCTCCGTGATATACAGCTTTACATCACCATATCTTTCCTTGATCATTCGCAGTCCTTCAAGGAATCCTTCTGCAGAGATTTCCCAGCCCCATTTTGTGTATACCTTATCCTCCATCATGACCGTCCGGTATACACCGTCAAAGGATGGGTTCCCCGGTCTGCCTGTTGAATTATCACGACTGACCTCAATGGCTTCTGTCCCTCCTTGAATCCTTTCAACACGAGCCGGTTGGTAATAGTTAAGCCCGATGAAATCATTCATTCCAGCAGTTTCCTGTAAAAGCTGAAGCTCCCCATCAGTCCAACTTGGAGTTAAGCCTTTTTCCTCTAATGCTTCTAACACATATTTCGGATATTCTCCTTTAAGAATAGGATCATAATACCAATATGTTTGGTAGTAGTTGGCATGATTGGCTGCAAACAGGTTGTCCTCGTTTCCGTCGACACTGAATGCAGGATTAAAAACATGCGTAATCCCGATTTCTCCGTATTGTTTCAGCTCTTTATATTTCTTCACAGCCATAGCATGTGCAAGGAACACATTGTGCGTTGCTTGGAAATATTCTTTATGTGCATTTATTAAGCCTGGTGGATGTGCGCCATTTAAATATCCTAACGTACAAAAGACGATTGTTTCATTGAATGTAATCCAATGCTTTACTCTGTCACCGAATGCTTTAAAACAAACTTCAGCATATTTAGCAAAAGCATTTGCTGTGCGTTTATTTGTCCAGCTGCCATCCTCCTCTAGCGGTAAAGGAAGATCCCAATGGTAAAGGGTCACAAATGGAACAATGCCGTACTTTAAGCATTCATCTATTAAATTATTATAGAATTGAATTCCTTTTTCATTGATTTCGCCATCTCCATCTGGAATGATTCGAGCCCAGGAAATGGAGAAGCGATAGGATTCTAAGCCCATTTCAGCCATTAATCGTACATCCTCTTTATAGCGATGGTAATGATCTACAGCAACATCGCCATTTGTTCCTTCAAATGTTTTTCCCGGTATCTTCGAGAAAACATCCCAGTTAGTCACACCTTTGCCATCTTCATTCCAAGCACCTTCTACTTGGTAAGATGCAGATGCTGCGCCGAATAAAAAATCTTTAGGGAATTTCATAATATGGAACCTCCATTATCAATGTTAGCAAGTATCATTTATTTATTAGAACTTCTTAAATTTATTGGTACAACTATATAGTAAACGCTTTCTATCGTTTTGTAAACGCTTTATTTTTTATTAAAAACTACCATTTAACATGGAATCACAGATTCTTCCATAGCAACGCAATTGTAAGAACAAATGCATGGACTTACAGTTATGACGGAGCCAACTCCCCTTCCTTAGCGTAAGCAATACAAAAGAGCGAAGCCTGAAATCGAGGCTTCGCTCTTCCTTTTAACTGCTTCTTACTCCATACAGGATAAAGCCCACACCTGTCAGAACAAACAGCATTTTTCCGAAGGATATCTTATCGGCAATGCTAAACAGACCGATTGTTGTCGTTGCAATAAGTATCAGCGGTCCCACTATTGCTAGGGAACTGTTGATGATAAGTGCTTTTTCTATTTGATTGGCTTTCAGCATTAACATTGCTGCCGCTATTTCTATACAGCCTGACAGCAGTCTAAGCAAAGCCATACCTAACACTGCCTTTTCAAATAAAGAAAACATATTCTCCTCCTGTAAGTCTAGCAAATTTACTATAAGTATATGCACCTTCTAGCTTTATAGGACATGTTTTCTTTTATTGGCAGTGATGCATATCAATTAACGGAGTGAAAGCCTTGCTCTTTTATTTTCTCCAAAACAGATTCCTTCGTAATCTGTTCCTCATGGTACATAATTTTCACTTCACCGTCTGACACATCAACAAGCGCTCTCTCTATTCCATTCGTATTTAACAATGCTGCTTCCAATGTTTCAATTGGTTGTGCATTTGTCGTCTCCTGTAAATAAACAGTCATTTCCTTCATTTGTAATACTCCCTTTCATACATTCTTTGTATAGTAAGTAGAGTACCCGTTATGGCTTACAAACATGCTTTTTTTCAGTTGAAAATATGCAGCTTTTATCCTGCTGAATTGTCTTGATGCAATGTACACAACAGCCTAACTCCTCTGTAAACACATACCACTTTTGACAGTTCAGGCATTTTTTATGTAGCTTCTCGTTTATTAGCAAATCATATCCATAATATGTTACTACACGCTCAATTTTCACCTAATCCCTCCCTTAACAGCTCTCTTTACATTATGCAAATAGGGTTAGGTGGTGCTTTTCCGAAGAGAATGGAATGAAAAAGGTGCCCATTTGAATGAAATGGGCACCTTTTAAATTAATGCTGTTTGTTAGGAAGGCTGCTCTCTGGATGACCTTTTCCTTTATGTTTGTTTTTCTCTTGCTTTTTGTTGTTTTCCTTTAAATTTGCTACAAATTCACTTGTATCCTTCATACTTTCACACCTCCTATAGAATATAAACATTTGTTAATTTATCCGAATGTGATAAAATAAATTCTATTTCTTCACATTTCCGTTTATTCCAATTTATGCCTAAAAAACTTATATAGGTATAATAAAATAACAAATTACTACGATAAACTACATAAAGTTACAAATAAATAAAAATTGGAAAAACATGTTTAATCCTTTAACGCACAATATTGTTCGATATATTAAAAATCTTTTTGACAAAACATCTGTTTTTTCAGTATTATATTAGAATACTAGAGGAGGTTCATAATAATGCTAGACTTAAATAAACAGAAAATTGTGGACAGTGTTCCACAAAAGGGTTTTTTTGGTCATCCAAAGGGACTTTTCACTCTGTTTTTCACAGAGTTCTGGGAGAGATTCTCCTATTACGGGATGAAGGCTATCCTCGTTTACTACATGTACTATGAAGTAACAAAAGGCGGACTTGGCATTCCTGAAACTACTGCATTCGCTATTACGTCCATTTACGGGTCGCTTGTTTATATGTCAGGGATCATCGGTGGTTGGTTGGCTGACAGAATTTTTGGTACTTCTAAAGCAGTATTTTATGGCGGAATTTTCATCATGCTTGGTCATATTGTTTTAGCAGTACCAGGAAGCATCAGCATGTTCTTTGTATCAATGGTGCTTATCGTTATTGGTACAGGCTTACTTAAGCCAAACGTATCAAGTATTGTCGGAGATATTTATTCACAGCAGGACAATCGCCGCGATGCAGGCTTCAGTATTTTCTACATGGGTATTAACCTTGGCGGATTCCTTTCACCTCTAATTGTCGGTGAAATCGGCATGAACACAAGCTTCCATTTAGGCTTTGGTCTTGCTGCAATCGGTATGTTTATCGGACTATTAGTATTCATGTTCACAAAGAAAAAAAATCTTGGTTTAGCAGGAACAATTGTTGCCAATCCGTTATCTGCTACTGAAAAGAAAAAGGTTTATACAATCATCGGTATTGGTATTGTTGTTATTGCCATCATTTTAGCAATTACTATTCCAGCTGGCATTCTTACATTTGACACTTTCGCTATTGTGGTAGGAATTCTTGGATTCTTGATTCCAGCTATCTACATTACGGTAATGTACCGCAGTCCGAAAACGACATCTGACGAACGCTCCCGTTTGATTGCTTATATTCCATTATTCTTGGCATCTGTTATGTTCTGGGCAATTCAGGAGCAAGGTTCAACAATTCTTGCAGGATATGCGGACAAGCGTACACAGCTTGATTTTGCTGGCATGCACTTGTCACCAACATTATTCCAATCACTGAATCCATTATTTATCATTGTATTTGCACCAATTATCGGATGGCTTTGGGTAAAGCTTGGCAATCGCCAGCCGTCCATTCCTAAGAAGTTCTCAATCGGATTGCTGTTTGCAGGTCTTTCCTTCTTAGTAATCCTGCTTCCTGCTTATTTTGGCGGAGAAGGCTCACTTGTAAATCCTTTATGGCTTGTACTTAGCTATTTCATCGTTGTTATCGGGGAGCTTTGCTTATCTCCTGTAGGTTTATCTGCAACGACTAAGTTAGCACCTGCTGCATTCTCTGCACAAACAATGAGCCTTTGGTTCTTGTCAAATGCTGCAGCTCAAGGGTTAAATGCACAGATTGTTAAATTCTACTCTGAAAAAACAGAAATGATGTACTTCGGTATTATCGGTGGCTGTTCGATTGTATTAGCCATCGTATTGTTCCTTCTATCACCAGCAATTCAAAACAAGATGAAGGGCATTAAATAATAGCACGAAAAAAAAGAACTAGATCACCGATCTAGTTCTTTTTTTTGCTATTTAACCACCAAGGAAACAACCTTTCCTTTATTCACATCAATTAATCCGTGATCAGTAATTTTTAATGCTGGGCTTACTGGTAGTGATAATGTGCTTAATGACATGATTGCATTATAATGTTCATAGCCGAGTTTGTGGAGTGTTGCTGTTAAATGTTCTACTTGCTTGGAAATAATAGCTAATGGTTCTTCTGAAAGAATACCACCAACAGGCAGTGGTACATTTGCAAGAATTTCGCCATCAAGGACACAGCAAATTCCGCCTTGCTGCTGGATTACTGCATTTGCAGCTATCACCATATCCTCCTTATTTTGACCGAGCACAAGAAGATTATGATTATCATGGGAATAGGTTGTTGCTACAGCACCTTTTTTGAGAATATCGCCGCCGATTAAGCCTCTTGCACTATTGCCGTTTTTTCCATACCGTTCAAATGTGGCAAGAAGTCCGTATGCACTTGTTTCCCATTGCAGCTTTCCAGCTTCAACAAGTAATT
>Ga0209463_1001366_pt1 | contig 15127 bp, 16 predicted proteins | sample AgamicMgSfrz_FD_187169 | JGI IMG/M metagenome (GOLD analysis project Ga0209463, IMG submission 187169) | Agave microbial communities from Guanajuato, Mexico - Mg.Sf.rz (SPAdes) (version 2) | ecosystem: Host-associated > Plants > Phyllosphere > Phylloplane/Leaf | place: Guanajuato, Mexico... | reverse complement strand
CGCGCTGATTTTGCGCAAATTTTCATCGCGCCATTCCGGCTGCGACTGCCACATCTGGCCGATCTGTTTGACAAAAGCCTGATAGTCATGCGGCGTTTTCGACAGCTTTTTATACTCTTCCCCGGCACGGGCGATGGGCGCTGATAGTCTTAAAATGGCTGCGATGCCCAACGATCCGGGTGATGTGATTCGCATGATGTCGGCAACCCTGGAGATGGTTCAGCGTTATGCCAAACGGTCATTGTTAACCATGTCTATGGGCGAAATGGGCGCACTGAGTCGGCTTTCCGGCGAACTGACCGGCTCGGCCTTAACTTTTGGTATGGCGGGAAGCGCTTCGGCGCCGGGTCAGCTGCAGGTGCGCGATCTTAATCAGGTGCTGGCGCTGCTGCATCACGCGCTTGCTGAGAGCAGTTGATATATCGCCTGGACTAAGTCATTTGTGAAATGAAACAAGGGGGAGTGTCCGCTCCCCCTGCTTTACCAGTCAGGCGTTGCCTTTTGGCTGGAAGCGCCTCACAACCGGTGATAAAACCAGTCGATGGAAAGTGTTAACCGGTAGCTCAATGGTGTAGCTGAAAAAGGTTTTCCACAGATTACTCATTCGTTTCTCTACCAGCTGATGAATCAGCCAGGCCAGCAGCATCACGAAACCGATCACCAGCAAATAGACCAACAGCTTATTCTGCTCGGTCGCGAATTTATCAATCAGCATGTAACCAATATGCGCATGGACCAGATAGAGCGGATAAGTAATCGCGCCCGCGAATGTTGAGCCAGGCAAGCTGACCTGCCCTAAACGGGTATAGTCGGCGACAATAAAGGCGAGGAAAAACAGCGATACAAAGGAGAGGATGATCGTCGGCGGATAGTCTACGCTGCGAATCAACGCCGATTTTTGCGCATTATCCAGCGATACCAGGCAGCACACCACAAACATGGCTATCGTCAGCGCAATCACCGGCCCTTTCATTTTGGGCGACGCCCCTTTTATCACGGCAAACAGCGCGCCGGCAATAAAATAACTGTAGTAACCATGGAAAACAGGCAACGCTTCGCTTTGAGCCAGTACAGAAATAATAATCGCACCCGCCCAGAGAATAATCACCTTTTCCAGGTGACCTTTTAATCCCAGTAATAAACAAAGGGAAATAAAGAAGTAAAAGGTTAACTCATAGGAGAGCGTCCAGTAAACGCCATCAATATTATATATCCCGACAAAAGACTGCAGCATGGTCAGGTTTGCCAGAAAAGCCTTAAGCGAAATCGGCATATGATGGCCGCCCACCATCAGAATGAAAAGCGAGGTGATGACCAGCCCCGCCCAATAAGCAGGATAAAGACGCACAGCGCGGCTGGAAACGAAGCGGGAAAAACTTTTGTTTTTAGCGGAGAAAAAGATAACGTAACCGCTAATCATAAAAAACAGCTCAACGCCCAGGTAGCCAAATTTAGTAAACTGCGTGAGCGCTGGTATCTGGCTAATGGATGATATTTTACCATTATCTATTCCGTTGAAAGTATAATGGAATAAAATAACGCCCAACGCCGCAATCAGGCGCAGATAATCAATGATTTCGACACGATTAGTTTTCATGGTGGCTGACCCATTGTGTTAGCTGATACGCATTAGACATAAATAAACTTAGCCCGAATAATTCGCAAATGAACAATCTGTAATAACATCGTAACTCAGATGTCAAAGATCACATTTTGAGTAACGTAGTGTAATGTTTAGCGATATTACTTAACCCAAATGCAAATAGGTAGCCTGCCCGGCAGGTTTAGGAAAAGGATTAGTTGGCTGCATTATTATTAATAAAAATAAACAGGACATTTCCGATAAAATTTATTTATTTTTCCCTGTTAGCGTCACGGTAAATTCCCCTGTTCGAACGGATCGAACAGGATAGAATCTGAGGAGTATTGTCAGTTGGCTTCGTCAGGGGTGACGTTTTCCGGGAAACCTCGGCGGCGCGAGGTTTATTTTATGGATATCGCTATGTTCGGAGGTTATTGAACCCGGTCAGGTCAAATTTAAACTGCTGCGCTCCCTCCTGAAAAAACTGCGCCTCTAAAATCATTTTCTTATGCGACTTTACCCAATTAATAAAGGGCGCTGAGTTAATAAAAAAGATAATATCAACGCTGCCGTCAGCAGCTTCTGCCATGGCATATTGTTGTATTTTTTCATTATCAAATTTGACGGAAATATGACTATCCTCATAAGCGCTGCATATGAACTGCCCTTTGCTGATAAACAGAAGCGCTTCCGTTAGCGGCAGAGCTTCTGCCAGGATAACGCTCCCACCGTTTCAGATTGTGGGGCCTCGCCTTACCGTTCGGCAGACGATCTTTACGCGTATTAAAGTTGCTCATTTTTCACCTTCAGGAAGTTGATTTCCGACAAAGTGTCGAGACTCCAGAGATAACGTTTCCGTTTATGATTTATCCCCTTTCAATCGGTATAGCGCAGACGGGAGCGACGCTTTCAGGCACCGCTGAATTCGCTGGTGCCTATGCCCAGGAAGCGCCCCATACTTTGGCTGGCGCTTTCAACAGCCAGCTGATTTGTCGCTTCCAGATAAAAGCGTTTCCCCGTTTCATGCGGGGCTTTATCTGCCGGGTAAACATGATATTGCACAACCCGTTTCCCTTTTTCGTAGCTGCACGCCATGCTCCAGCCAGCCTTCTCATCCGGCTTAGCGACACATTTTCCAGGACCATAGGTATATTGAAGGAAATTGTTGGCTTCGGTTTCCGCAGCGACGACAAATTCAGGTCTGCTATCTTCGGATGAGTAAATGTAATAAGCAGCAGCAAGTATGACGGCTATCCCGGTAGTAGTTAGTACCTTTCCCATCGTTCAAAATCCATCTCAACACTACAGTAGGTAATATTATAGGTAATAACTTAAATTATACTAAATAAATAACTGGATCTGATTGATGAGCCAATTAAACATGATGATGATTGTGCCTGACTCTTCAGGCTTCGACTACAAGAAGATCAAAAAGGCTGTAAGCAGGGATTGAAATCATACCCCGCGTTCTGTGGGCAAGCTGGTTAATACAGCCTGGTGTGCCGCTTTCTGTTTTACAGGAGATGGGAATCAACAGAAATGGTGCGCAGGTATGCTCACCTGGCACCAGATCATTTAACGGAACACGCTTAGCGATGCGATATTTGAGGACCATGTCCCAAATATGTCCCACCCGGCGGAAGACGGTTTTTAATTAACGCCAGGTGGTTGATAAAATTGGTGGGTCGTATAGGGTTCGAACCTATGACCAATTGATTAAGAGTCAACTGCTCTACCAGCTGAGCTAACGACCCACAGCAAGACGCTATTCTAATCCTCACCATTGATGTTCGCAATAATATAATTAGCGTAAAATGCGTTTTTTCTGAGAAAAAACTGGTTTAATTTAAAACATTACATTATTAGCTCAATAACAAAACAAACAGTAAAAATAAAATAAACAATTACAAACCAGCATTCAAACAAACTGTTAACTTTAATTCAAATGGAAGTAACTCGGTAATTTTTCAGCTTTTTAAAAAACCATCAAATGATAAATGATTATTTTAATTAGTGGTGTTGCCAAAAGTACTCAATATAGATATACATTACACTAAATCGAAACCTGTTTTATAAACACTATTTATAAAGCAGGTTTTTTGGCAATCCGATAGTTCATCTACCTGTAAAAGATTATGAAAACCTATGTCATCAATTTGGCAAGCGCTGTCAACAGAAGGCAGCAAATTATCGAACAATGTGAAAATCATCAACTGAACTATCAAATAATAAATGCAATTAATGGAAAAGAACTCGCAAATGAGGTTATTTCAACGGTAACGGCCGACTATCCTACCTGTGCTTTAACGCCCGGTGAAATTGGTTGTGCCTTAAGCCACTTAAGTATTTACGCAGATTTAATAAAAAACCAGCTAGATTATGCGCTCATACTGGAAGATGACGCTATACTTTATCGCTCTTTAAAAGAGACGCTAACCGCTATTAAGCAGTGTATAAGTAAGAAAAAACCTGAGATCTACATCCTTTCCGGCATTGATAACTATAATCCTCTGATAACAAAGAAAGCAGGAGAAACAGTTAACTTTTATCGTATGGCCTACGGAAGTCGCGGTCATGGCTACATTATCAACAAGAGTGCAGCACAGCTTATTATTAATCATAACCTGCCAGTAAAGTTTGAAGCGGATCGCTGGACTCTGTATCGGGATATTTTTGGTCTGAAAATCTGGTGCCTCGATCGGGAAATCATTGGCTCGTCCGATCTCTCCTGCACGACATCAGCGTTACAAAAAGAGAGAGTATGTAACAGCCAGAATCGGGGGGAATATTTAAAAGCACTGAAAAGAACGTATAAAGGGTACCAATTTAAAAGAATAAAAAATGTGTTAATTAATAAAATAAGTAAAAAAACACCAAAAAACACAAAACCTGATACAAATGGTAACGGCCATTAATCTGCTATCAACACCCGTAATTAAGAGGTGGTCAAACGATAACCGCACAGATTTTTCTTAATTTTTAAGGTCAATGAAAGTCTGATTTATTCGCCGCGCGTTTCGACTTTAAGCATAACCATACAGGTTCATTACGCTGTATCTTCAGGGCTGGCATGACATTCGATACATGAATTCCTGCTTTACTTTGTAAGGAAGACCGCTTTACAGCGTTACTTTAAAGGTTCTTTTTACCTGGAATGCGCCTTCCCGCTCCAGAGCGCTTGTTTTTATTTCTGCTAGACTGAAATGACTCAACACGTTTAAAGGAGAAAAATATGTTTAGTAAAGTTGAAGACAAAGTGCGTGAAGGTGCAGGAAAGGCTCAGGAAACGTACGGTCGCGTGACCAACAGCTATGACGATGAAGCGCAGGGCGCTGCTCGCAAATATGCCAGCCAGGCAAGCTATGCCGTTAAAGATGCGGCAGATACTGTCAGGAGCCAGGTTTCTTCCAATCCGTTTGGCGGCCTGGCCATTGCAGCAGCGGCAGGTATTGTATTAGGTTATTTGTTAGGTCGTAAATAATCGCTCTCAGAACTGGCAGGTTTCCTGCCAGTTTGTTTTTCCAGGCAGATGAAAATATGACAAAAATTAACCTGCCCCATTAAGATCATTCAGGGACAGCTTACCAGCGGCATATCTCATTGTTCTCTGATCCAGCGCGTAATGACGGTAGTTGTTATATCGGTTACAAAGACTATGCCCATTAACTTCTTAAAATTACCAGCCACAGACTACGGACTCATTCCCGGTATCATATCCTCTGACAATGTTAACCAGATTTTTAATACGTCAGCCGCGACGTCTGGCATAAGCAAACTAAGAGGAACTTCTGTTTAAAGTCAGCTGAAACGCCCTTGCTGTTATTTGTAACCGTTACGGCCCAGGTCGCTTTCTGCCTGATATTTACTTCTGCAAAGTGGCGTGCAGGTCTGTGTCCTTGCTTTTCAACAACACTTCAGGCGCCACAAAGAATTCGATATTAAAACAGGTCTCGTCGGTTACCAGTTCGATGTAATACCATTTCTCCGGTGGAAACATGCCAAACTGTCCCGCCTCGATAAGTAATTCACTGTCTGGTTCAGAACATTCCGCATCGGCAAAGCCATAATATTTGACCGCGCCCTGCATCACTGACAAACGCGGACAGACGCCAGGTTGCATATTATGATCTAAATGACGCTTAAATAACCCGGCAGGCGCATCATCTTTGTTCCAGCACGGTGTAGAGCACGCATGTATACAATTTTGCGGAATCCGCAGCATAACTCCTCCACTTAAGACCAAAAAACAAACACAGATGCGATTCCATCACTTAAAAATATGCGTCACCTTCCCAAAAGTGCATTTTTTCATCTTTTTCTCTCTGTCAGCGCCATCACCCGCCGTGATTTAAAAATTACCACTTAAAATACAAATAGTTAATTAAACAGGCATGGTAGCTAACTTCTTTTTTAAACCTGTATTAATGCCTAAAGAGATCGGGGTTTACTTAGCGGAGAGGGCGACGTTTGTGACAAATCTGCAATAGCGCTGGACAACACCGCAACGGCTTCTGTTAAGGTGTGCAACATTAACGCAAAAAAACATGGAACATAGAATGCTGTCGACAATCATCTACCGCAGCCATCTTTCCGATGACGTACCGGTAAAATCGCTGGAAGATCTGGCAGTAAAAGCTAACAAAAACAACGAAATGTACGAAGTTACCGGCATTTTACTGTTTAATGGCACACACTTCTTTCAGGTACTTGAAGGCCCTGAAAAGGATGTGCTTTCTATTTATGAAGGCATTTGCCAGGATCCGCGCCATCATAATCTCGTTGAGCTGTTACGGGATTACGCCCCTGCCCGCCGCTTTGGCAATGCCGGCATGGAGCTTTTCGATCTCAGAGAACATGAGAAAGCGACTGTACTTCAGGCCGTACTGGATAAAGGCACATCAAAGTATCAGCTCACCTATGATGACAGAGCGTTACAGTTTCTTCGTACCTTTGTCGAAGCGACCGAAAAAGAGAACTATTTTGAAATTCCCTCGGCCGATTACTGGGATTTCATAACGGATGAGCCTGCTCAGGATGATATATGCGCAGATTCTTCTGATACGGCAACGGGTTTTACTTTTCAGCCCATAGTCGATCCCTTCGCTTGTCAGGTTGTCTCACTGGAAGCGTTAATGGTGAATTCCCCGACCGATGCAGTCATTGAATCTTTATCTCAGCAGTCACGCGATGAGATTTATGAAGCAGATCTTAACTCTAAAAAGCACGCCTTTGCGCTGGCAAGAAAACTGGAAATAGAAGGCCAGTCATTATCAATAAACCTGTTGCCGATGACGCTGGTTATGGTGCCAAATGCTGTCGATTTTCTGCTCAGCGAAATAAAAGCACAGGGTTTGATACCAGAACAAATTGTGGTTGAAGTCACCGAAAAAGAGGTGGTTTCGCGCCCGGAAGAAGTAGAAAAAGCAATTAAACAACTTAAAGCGGCAGGCATTAGCCTGGCGATAAATAACTTCGGCGCGGGTTTCGCTGGCCTTTTATTACTGGCACGTTTTCAGCCTGATAAAATTAAAATCGATCGCAGCATTATTCAGGATGTACATAAAAGCGGACCTAAACAGGCGATTGTGCAGGCAATAATAAAATGTTGTTCTTCGCTGGAAATTACCATGATTGCGGCAGGCGTAGAGAAGCCGGAAGAGTGGATGTGGCTGGAAGCGGCGGGGATTTGCAATTTCCAGGGCAATCTGTTCGCTAAGCCTAAACTAAATGCTATTCCTGCCGTAGCCTGGCCGGAAAAAAGCTAACGGCGACAGCTTCATTCTTCACTTCCTTCTGCCAGCTCTGCTCTGGCGCTTCAGCTGGCGGGCATGGTGACGAAAGTCCCCCGCCCATCCTCTTAATGCGCTTCTACCTGCCGCCGCATTGCACAAACTTACCCACAGAAAATGGGGATAGCCTGTGAACAATTACGTATAAAAGTCATTTTTGCGGGCGCTGATGCTGGCGATAAGGCGCTTGCCGTCAGGATCGGGCGATCGCCTGTTAACCGACCAGTGGGACAGAAAGCTTGATCGCTGGTGGTATAACCTGACAAATAATGCCTGCATAATTGACAGCCTGTGCCTGTAACTGTCTGGAAAAAACGCTGATGAATTATCAACATAACGTTCAATATCATTCGCTTAAAAATAAAATCGTCGCGATTACCGGCGGAGCAAGCGGCATTGGTGAAGAACTGGTACGCGCTTATGTTAACCAGGGCGCACGGGTAGCATTTATCGATTTTAATCGCGAAGCGGGTGAAAAACTGGCGCAGGAGCTGAACTGCCTTTTCCTGTTGTGCGATGTAACAAATATTGAGCAACTTAAGTCCGCTTTTGCCCGGATAGCCTCGCAGCTTGGGGAGGTGGAGATATTAATTAACAATGCAGGCAGCGATGAGCATCATCAGCTTAAGGATCTGACAGAGGATTATTTTAACCACAGCATTAACGTAAATCTGCGACATCAACTTTTTGCGATTCAGGCCGTCGTACCAGGTATGACCAAAAAAGGCGGCGGCAGCATCATCAATATGGGATCGATTATCTGGATGCGCGGACGGCCAGGGCGCGTTTGTTACTCTCTTTCTAAAGCGGCTATTCACGGTTTTACCCGTTCTTTATCCCAGGAGCTGGGCGTTCATGGCATTCGCGTAAACAGCCTGGTGCCGGGCGCTGTCCGCACCGCTAAACAGGATGCAATGTGGGCAAAACTTAATCCGGCAGCTGTCAGTCAGTTTATCGAGTTACAGGCCTTAAAAATTCGGCTGGATGCGACGCACTGCGCGCGTCTGGCGCTTTTTCTGGGTTCCGAAGAGTCCTGCGGCTGCACGGGACAGGATTTTATCGTTGATGCCGGATTGTCCGTTAACTGATCGGCTGACTGCATGCCCTGCCCGCTTGTGGCTTGTGGCTGGTTAAAGTTTCGGCCACAGCTGCCGATTAAACAGACACGGGAGCGGCCCGTATTAACCTCAGGAGGGCAAAGAGTGAGTACAGTACAAAAGAGCTGGTTTGTTAAATTCATTATTAAAAAAGGCGGACAAGCTAAAGAATTGTCTTTGTCGATCCAGGGTGAAAGCGCCGCACGTGCGTTAAACCACTTCTTTGATGAACAATCTGAAAAACACGGTATTTTACGTTCTGATATTAACGTTACAGCGTTAAATATTGTTTGATGATGGGTTGAATGCTATCAGGGCCACAAAAGTGGCCCTTTTATTGTTTCTGTTTTTAATTTTCTTCTGGTTCCTTGAAACACTATTTACCTTATCCCTTTCATTTACTCTGTATCTGTGAAAATTGAGGCATCAATATTGACACTATGTGCAAAACGCCTCCACCAGCCACTCATACTGATTGATGCATAGTACTTCAGCAGCCAGGTATTGTGACCTGCTCACCGTTAAAACTGGCGTGCTGGTTGCTTCAGGAAGCGTGTCTGACAGCTATCATATCCAGTTATTTTCTGTAAATGGCAAAGCAGGCTGATTATGTCATTATCTGTATAAATGAGTTGGCAGGAAAGCTGGCTCATTAATAAATTAGCTGGCAGCGGAGCTGTATGATTTATGCGCTCGGCTGAAACCGCCAGTTGGTGAAACTCGAGTAATTTCTATTTATCGCGCTTTAAAATAAAGCTCCTTCTGGATGGCGAAAAAAGGATTGATGTATCAATTATTACGGAATGTTTTACGCCATTCACGAGGGCTAACGCCAAATTTTGCCCGGAACTGTTGCCTGAAAGTAGCCGCTGAATGAAATCCTACTTGTTCTGCAATTTGCTCAACAGGTATATCCATACTTTCAAGAAACTCCTGGCTTCGATGCAACCTTGCAGCTGTAATCCACTCAACGACGGACATACCTGTCGCTTTGTAAAAGTGTCTTGTAAGCGTTCTGCGGCTCATTGATACATATTCAGCCAACGTATCAATACTGTGTGTGTTTTTCAGGTTTATCTGCAAATAATCCAGCAGCATATTTATCCTGCTATCGGCCGTCTTTTGAGGTACAGGACGCTCAATGTATTGCGCCTGGCCGCCCTCACGGTAGGGCGGTGAGACCATTCTTCTGGCAATCTGATTGGCAGTGACGCTGCCAAAATATTTACGAACAATATACAAACAACAGTCCAGCGCTGCTGCTGTACCGGCCGAAGTAATCAGACCATCATCCTCAACATAGAGTTGATTAAGATTTAACTGAACGCCGGGAAACAGTGAGCGGAAATCATTTTCATATTCCCAATGAGTTGCTGCCTGGCGCCCGTCCAGTAATCCTGCATAAGCAAGTACGAAGGTGCCCAGGCACAGCCCTACAATCTGAACACCTTTTTTTCGTGCTTTAACTAAAGCATCCAGCAGATATTGTGAAGGGCGTTGTTGTACATCACCCCAGAAAGGAACAATTACGGTATCAACTTGTGTCAGAACATCCAGACCATATTCCGCCTGTATTGCCGTTCCTTCCTGCGACCAGACGAGTCCTGGAGTTTCAGCGCATAACAGGCGTGTAAACAGCTTCTGCTCTGAAGTCGTGTCTCCAAAAAGAATCAGCGGAACTGAAACGTGAAAAGTACTGAAACCTTCAGTGACTATAATGGCAACCGAAACCGTGGTCATTGCTCCCCCCGGATCATCCGACCGTTAAAATGTGACAGATTCTCCATCTTCAGGGGCTGTGACAAAATCCTGGATATGATTAATCTGAGCATATTCACGTACTTCCTGGCGGGTAACTAAACAGTGGTTAACGGCTTCCATATGGGTCGCAATAATCTGGGCTTCTGGTAAGACGAAATGTGCCCTTATAAGGTCTTCTTTACCAAAGATGATTGAGCCATAACCCAGGACATGCGCCCAGCCAGTGTTCATAATCACCACGCCTGGCAAATATTTACGCATGTTATCTTCAACAGCTTTGATCCAGATGGTATCACCCACGAGGTATAATGTTTTTTCTTGATGATGGCGGAAAATAACGCCGCTGGCATCTCCCAGCAGTTCAGCTAACTGAGGATTAGAATAAGCTTCATCAGAGCCATGCTGACATTCAGTTTTGATCAGCTCAACATCGGCTAACCTGGTGTTTTCATTCATTACCACCAGTTTTTTAAAACTCTGAGAGCGAAGCAAAGCCGCATCGTTCTCATTCTGTACATAGATCAGTTTATCTTTAGGGATAGTATCTACTGCGGCCTGATCCCAGTGATCCTGATGCGTATGAGTAATAATAACTGCATCAACCTCAAGCAGTGAGTTTATTTCCAGCGGTAAATCCACCATAGGGTTGCGAATTTCCGAACGGGCTGTTCCCTCAAATCCAGGCCATGCATTTTTGGCCGAAAGCATAGGATCAATCAAAAATTTCTTACCACCAAACTCAATAATTTGGGTCGCATTACGAACCTGTGTAATTTTCATTTTAAATTTTCCCGAATGTTGATTTTGAAGGTAAGAGCTATAAGCATCATGGCCTGACAGGGCATTATTATAACGATCGGGCTAATCAGCCACACATCAATAAGGCCAGGTTTCGCGCATATCGGGCCAATATTTTAACAGCGGGTTCAGCGTGTTTTCATTTTCTTCTTCCCGGCTTAATTAACCAGTTCCTCTGCAAAGTCGCCAAAATTCTCATCACTAAGCCCGGCCTGCTTAGCCAGCCCCGCCGATCTCTATTTTGCAGGCCCTTCTCGTGACTAAGGGGGAACAGGCAGCACCGGGACGGACTGCAGGAACGGCATCTGAGATGGCGTCAGAAGGCTCAGACAAAGAAATATCTGGATTCATGCAGTCAGGAATGTGGTGGTTTAAAGCGGATACGCACTTTCGGAAAAATTTCGCGCCAACCAAAAAAAGACTTATAAAGCAATAGAATAAAAAAAGACCGAATACGATTCCTATATTCGGTCCAGGGAAATGGCTCTTGTGAGAGCCGTGCGCTAAAAGTTGGCATTAATGCAGGCGATGTCGCCTTGCCCTTTATAGCGTAGAACAGACGTACGGATTTTCCAGCCGTATACAATCAGCCTGCAAAGAAGAGTTTCAGAGTGTGAGTTCAGCGGCAGAACCGCACTAAGGCTCTGTCTTTTAGCGCCAGAGTTAGCTACAGCGAACGAGCGCGGCGATGCCGCGCTACAGGGATCAATGACACAACTTCTCAGCGCGATCGATAATCGGCTGCAGGCTGGCTTTTTGACCAGGGTGTTGCGGATCGTCACTCTGAATCACGCTAACTGGCTGCGCCGTCGCCTGGCCTGATGCCACTTTTTGCGCCGCTTTGTCGTTCAGCGGATACTGCATTAAGGTGCCAGGATTAATCGCGAACAGCGCATGCTCTTTCGTACAGGTCAGCATCACCTCTTCCCGATTAAACGGCCATTTATCCTTACCAATTTCAAAGCGGCTGATAGTGATAATTTCCGATGCCGCCAGCGCGCCGGTGCAGCATCCCATCGCCAGTAATAATCCAATGATTTTTTTCATGAGGTTACCTTATTGTCCTACTCAACTTATCTTTTATGGCTGTAAGGTGGCAAACAGGCTGACAATTGCGACCACCAATACGGCGATCAGCAACTCCAGCTGCGTTGTCCGTACAAACCATAATTGCGCCCCGCTGTCCGTGATACCAAAACGCGGAACCAGCCAGTAACGATTAAACAGTGCGATGAATACCATTAGCGCCACCAGCCCGACTTTTAAGGCCAGCCACTGTCGATACGCATTGTCGGCAGGCCATGGCCAGCCAATAATAAAAGCGGTATTAATTATGCCGCTCAGCAAGGTAAACGCCACGGCCCCGTGTCCATAGCGTGAAAAACGCATCATGGTGCGAATAGCATCGCTGCGGCAGGCAGGCTGCCGCGCATCGCGCATTAACCACAGCAACGGCAACAGGCCGCCCGCCCAAAACGCCGCGCCAGTAAGATGAATGGCATGATTAATACGCTGTAGCGTGCCGGGCCAGCCGTCGAGCATTGCCGCATGACCAACCATTGCCAGTCCGCAAAGCTGAAGCAGACCGCACAGCAACAGCAAACGCCGCTGCATTGTATGCCGCCAGATCACTATCAGGCAGGCCAGCGCCGCTACCAGCAGTTGCCCGCACCAGGCCTGACCAAAACCGGTGCCCAGTACCGCCAGCCAGATTGCCGGCTGGGCAATATTGCGCCAGTCGCCGCTCATCAGGCCAGTCTGCACCGCCAGCATCGACAGCGCGCTAAGCAGCGTCAATACAGCCGCGCCGGTCAGCAACGGCATAAGTCTTCGGCTCAATACAGGTTGATAACATGACGGCGCCAGCAGCGCGCTATAAAAGGCGCTGCCGGTAAATAACATGAGCGAACTGAAGTGAATCCAGCGGCAGAAGATACAGAGCGTCTCCAGCGTCATAACTATTTCACGCTGAAAGTGTAGCTTCCTTTGGTTTTATGGCCGTCGACAGAGAGAACATGCCAGTCCACCTGATAGCTTCCGCTGGTAAGCGGCTTCTCCAGCGGCACAATCAGCTGGTTATGCTGTTTTGGCGCGCGCTCAACCTCAGCGACCGGCATCTTTTGCTGGCCAGCACCGATAATTTCCACGCCGCTGAAAGCCGGTTCAATATCTTCGGAGAAGGTCAGCGTTAGCGCCTGTGGCGACGCCTCAACATGGGCATTGGCTGCGGGATATTGCGATTTCAGGTGGGCATGGGCCAGTGCTGCCGGCGAAAAGGCGACTGCCATTACCAGGGCGACTACGCCAGGTAAAGCAGAGAAGCGGGTTTTCAACATGATTTCATCCTGTAAACTATCGTAGTTGTCACCAACGAGGCCGCAGCATACCTCTCACGCCGGATCCTGTCGAGGCAATAACGAGGATTCAAACCGCTGATACGGTGCCTGTACAGAGGAGTGAAAAGTGAGTAACAATTTAGCAACAATACCGCAGGAAGAGAAAGATAAAGTGAATGTCGATCTGGCGGCGGCTGGCGTCGCTTTTAAAGAGCGTTACAATATGCCGGTGGTGGCGGAAATTGTCGAACGCGAACAGCCGGAAGCGCTGCGCGACTGGTTTCGTCAGCGCCTGATGCATCATCGTCAAACCTCGCTTAATCTGTCCCGCCTGCCCTGGGAACCGAAGAAATAACCGAGCGCGCCTGCGCTAAGAGGCTTTATGCTACGCGTGATTGATACCGAAACCTGTGGTCTACAGGGCGGTATCGTTGAAATTGCTTCCGTTGACGTGATTGACGGAAAAATCGTTAATCCCATGAGCGATCTGGTATGCCCGGACCGGCCGATTAGCCGTCAGGCAATGGCAGTTCATCGTATCAGCGAAGCGATGGTGGCCGACAAGCCGCCAATCGAGGCGTTAATCCACCGTTATCACGGCAGCCCTTACTACGTGGCGCATAATGCCAGCTTCGATCGCCGGATGCTGCCGGAAATGCACGGTGAATGGATATGCACCATGAAGCTGGCGCGCCAGCTGTGGCCGGGATTGACCTACGGCAATCAGGCGCTGCGCCAGCATTTACAGCTGGAGGTGACGCCGCCTTCCGACCTTTATGCGCACCGGGCTTTATATGATTGCTACGTTACCGCCGCGCTGCTGATGCGCATTATGGAAACGTCCGGCTGGGATGCGCCGCGCATGGCGGGCCGCATGCAGCAAACCGCGGCAGACGTGATGCCGTTTGGTAAATATCGCGGACGTGCGATTGCTGATGTTGCTAAACGCGATCCCGGCTACCTGCGCTGGATGCTGAATTCGATTCCCGATCTGAAACCTGCCCTGCGTGATGCGTTGCAGAAGCAGGTTAATCAGACCGAAGATTAATAGCTGCTGGCGCCGTGCAGCGTGCCCTGTGCCAGACCAATAATGAAAGCGAACTCCAGCGACACGCCTTCATAGGATTTAAAGCGGCCCGATTTCCCGCCGTGCCCCGAATCCATATCGGTACAGAGCAGCAGCAGATTTTCATCGGTTTTTTGCTCGCGCAGTTTCGCTACCCATTTGGCCGGTTCCCAGTATTGCACCTGAGAATCGTGCAGTCCGGTAGTCACCAGCATATGCGGACAGGGCTGCGCGGTGACGTTATCGTAAGGACTGTACTGCTTCATATAGTGATAATACTGTTCATCAGCGGGATTACCCCACTCGTCATATTCACCGGTCGTCAGCGGAATCGACTCATCGAGCATGGTGGTCACCACGTCAACAAAGGGCACCTGCGCCACGACGCCGTGAAAGCGTTCCGGCTGCAAGTTGATTATCGTCCCCATTAGCAGGCCGCCGGCGCTGCCGCCCATCGCATACAGCCGTTGCGGATCGCCATAGCCCTGCTGCACCAGCGTATCGGTGACGTCGAGGAAGTCGTTAAAGGTATTCATCTTATTCAGCAAACGGCCATCGTCATACCACTGTTGCCCCAGCTCGCCGCCGCCGCGCACGTGAACTAACGCATAGATAAAACCGCGATCGAGCAGGCTAAGACGGCTGGAGCTGAAATCGGCATCCATAATGGTGCCGTAAGATCCGTAGCCGTAAACCAG
>Ga0209463_1001363_pt1 | contig 15148 bp, 17 predicted proteins | sample AgamicMgSfrz_FD_187169 | JGI IMG/M metagenome (GOLD analysis project Ga0209463, IMG submission 187169) | Agave microbial communities from Guanajuato, Mexico - Mg.Sf.rz (SPAdes) (version 2) | ecosystem: Host-associated > Plants > Phyllosphere > Phylloplane/Leaf | place: Guanajuato, Mexico... | reverse complement strand
CACTTTGCCGGCCGCGGTATCAACAGTGCCGATAATCAATTCATCGATGACAATCTAAAACACTTGTTGTCACTTCGCGTTAACGAATAGAACGTCACTTGCATTGGATGTCTGTCAGGCCTAGCAGGATTCCCTGTTCTTTAGCCCGGTTATATCTCTCATGAATTCATAACCTAATCGATCGGATTTGAGGTTACCAGTACTTACTGGTTCGACCTCTTTTTTCTGCCATCGTACTTCCTTTAACGAATTCAGTGAACTTCGAAGACTGTAGCACGTCTTTAATATCATTAAAAGTTATACTTATATTTTTATCGTTCGCATACCTGAAGTATATTCACAAAATTCATCTACCCTGCCCGTTAGATGAAGAAAAGCAGCCGATCACGTGGATCAGCTGCTTTCTTGGTTATATTCTGCTAACGTTTCCCGTTAGCAGAATACTTAATTTTTAATCCAATCATTGAAATGATCTGCTACAAATCGAATCTCGCTCTCATAGTGAGCCAAGTGTCCTTCATCCACCATCTTTTGAAAGGCCCAATTCCCTTCCGTAGCACCATTCCTCAACGTATCACACATCGTTGTCAATCGTTGAATAATCCACTGCTACAGTTCATTAGGGACGGGAATTCCATATGATTCAAAAAACAAACGGATTCGTCGGCTCCGCTCTCTAGAGTGCAAATTCGATTGGTATACTACCGTTTTTTCCGAGGCATGGTTAGGCTGGAAGCTGGCAAGTGGAACCGATGTATAAACTATGAATAGAATCTATGGAAGCATACAACTGAACAACACAAAAAGAAAACCCTTAGCACTGTTGAGCCAATCATCAACCCCGAAGGCAACATTCACTTCCTGCCCATAACAAAAAAAGAAATACAAATCCACAAAAAAAGAGCTACCCGTGGATCAAGTGTGGGTAGCTCTAACCTAGTTGAGACCGATCCAATTTTCTTAAAAAACTATAGATAGTATTACTGGTAATAGAGCAAGAACTATTGAAATTGAAATTATAATTTTTTTTGTACGTTGCTTTAAATTCATCTTTCTTGAATGAAACCATTCGCCGAAGTAATAAAATCTAGAGTGGATAAGAAAAGTAATTAAACAATTCATCGCAAAGAATATCAATATATAATTCTTAGGGTTCACTTTTACCATAGGATAAAGTTGTAATTCTAAATTCCATAGAGCCGTTACCCCAAAGAAATAAAGAATACCACAAACAATAATGTCAAATAGAAATCCAGTTGTCTTTTTAAGCACTAATATTCTCCTTTCACATAATATTAAAAAGGCCACGGCCTTCCCTTTTAACGACTCTGGCACCATGCAGCGTGCATAACCTGCAGTAATTGCCCATAACACCCCGCCGCTACTCCCCACTGAAACGTGCGATTAGCGTTATCGCATACAAGAAGATAAGGCAGTCAACATGTTAAATACCAGAAAACCTATGATACAGATGATACAGAGCAGCAAAGGCGGATGCCTTTACACCTTGTGTCGCCGTGGTCATCGGAATGGTTGCCAGCAGGGAACCAACTGCATATAACGTAAACAGTTGTCCGGCCAGCGCCTGCGTTACGATAAGACCACTCGCAATCTGTGGTAGTAGCCCAGCAGGAAAACTTTCCTTAGGTATGCAAATAAATCCTGCCATCGCTAACGCCAGCAGACCCGCCGAAGGAAGGCTTTCTTTCCTGACATCCATGTCATCTGCGGTGTTATATTTCGTTTGAGATCACAAATCATGCTCCTTTGTGCTTTATATTGGGTAGCTTAGATGCCCAATTGCTATTTTTGATAAGCTTACAGAATTAAGCTCTCATTGTGCATACAGCATTAAAGGTAGTGGAACATTTTCACCGAGAAAATCCATTTATTTTTGCATTTACTTTTTTATTTAAATGGTCTTCTGATTTCAGTAACTATCACTGCGCACCCAGCCCGTTAGTTAAACAAAAGTAGCCGATCACGTGGATCAGCTGCTTTCTTGGTATTACTGAACTATAGTTTCTCGTTAGTTTAAATCCTTAACAGTAGGTTAAATAGAAAACCACCTAATTCAGCAACCTCGCAGAGTGGTGAAAAGAAGTGCCTTTGTTGTCTTCAATATAATACTCTATAATAATTATCGGATTTAAAGATAGCGTAAGTATCACAGATACCAATTTTCGAAAGGAAGAATCAACATGAAGAACAAAATTATTGCCGGATTCCTATCAACGCTTTACTACTTAGCCCAATAGCTGCTTATGCAGATGAGGCAGTTCATCTCAATGGGAAATTGGTTGATGGTCGAGTATTTATGCCTTTGAGAGCCGCAGGTGATCAGATCGGAGCAGTAACAACTTGGAATCAGAAAACTCAAACCGCAACGGTTAAAAAAGATGGCAAAGTGTTGGAAGTAAAGCTAGGGGAATACGTTAAAATGTTTGACAATCGAGTTTACGTCCAGTTCCGAGAGTTTAACGAAACATTCTTTGAGCAAGACCATATCGTCTGGCATCCAACTGATTTGGTTGCTAGTTCAGAACACATTACTGTCGATATTGGAACACTGGATAATGCCCAAGCCTACAAATTGGTGAAACCTTTATTCAGTAAACACGAAGATTCTAAGGAATACTTCGAAGATAAAGACAACTTATACTACGGTCTTTCAATCTCTTACTCTGGAACTGATAAAGCAGTAGTAACCGTTAGCACTGGACAGAAAGACGAGTACGGAAGATACATTTACACATGCTCATACAAAGTTAACGTAAGCAGGTATAACTCTGGTTGGAAAGTCGTTTCATCCAATTACACCAAAACGGAAATCCCTGACTGGGTTTATTCTTAATAGAACCACGCGGTACAAGACTTCTGGAGTCCTTAAACACACTCCTTTTTTTATTTTTATGTATAATAACTTATAATTTGGGGACCTCACACAATTGTCGCCGGCAGCTAACTATCCTGCCCATTAGTTGAACAAAAGCAGCTGATCATAATGATCGGCTGCTTTCTTGTTGTCATTATACGCTAACGTTTCCCGTTAGTTTAACGATTGTTTTAGAATATTTTATTTAATAATTCCTTTTGCATTGGCTTAATATTGATGATATTTCTAATGTTTTTTGCCTTTAACTCAGCATCCTCAATTGTACTGGCTAACCCTAGTTCTAACAGTGTGCCCGCTGCAACGGTCCCTGTTCTGCCCTTTCCTCCCCCACAGTGAAAGGCAACTTTCTTGCCGGTGTTATATGCTCCAACAACCTCATCGATCGCTTGTTTAAAAAGCTCCGCTTCATTTTCTTTTGTATTGTCATCAAGCGGAACTTTTACCCACTTCACATGATCCGCAGGATACGCACACTCTGTTGCTTCTTCCCGCAGATCCACCACGACTTCAATGCCTTCGTTAAGAACCATTGCCTCAACGTCTGCTGCTCCGCCCATAAAGATTTTGTCAGCAACGAGTGAATGGTAGTCCTTTTTGGCATGATTCATTTTACTTACCTTCTTTCAAAAACTGCTCTATACGAGCTCTGATTGAATCACGGACTTCAGCGAATATAGCTGTGATTTCTTCCTCCGTGCCTGTCGCCTTTGCTGGATCATCGAAACCCCAATGCCACCTTTCGGCTTTGTCATTACGTACAACCGGACAATTATCGTTGGCATGACCGCATAGCGTAATGATGTAATCTGCTTGCTTTAAAATCTCAGGATCAATGACATCCGATGTATGATTTGAAATATCGATTCCAGCTTCTTTCATGGTTTGAACAGCACGGGGATTTAAACCATGCGCCTCTAGACCAGCACTTCTCACCTCGTATTTATCACTTCCAAGAGACTTCAAAAATCCATCGGCAATTTGACTTCTGCAAGAGTTTCCAGTACACAAAAAGTAAACAAGTGGTTTGTTATTCATAATTATTAATCTCCTTTGTCCTCGGTTTGGCTTATTTGTATTTTCGCTTTGCCCATTTTTGGATTAATCAAAGCTTTTATGATCATAGCGATAACAACCAATACTACTGTGATTACTGTAATCATTATCCAAACGTTTACGCTTGTTGAATGGATCAAATGTAGCCACAAATACAGTCCTGTTAACGTGATAAAGAGTGTTGGGATGGTGAGCACAATCCCAATTTTGAAATAACTTCCCCATGTGATTTTTACATCCTTACGGGATAGTACGTGTAACCATAAAAGTGTTGCAAGCGAGCCGATCGGAGTGATTTTTGGACCCAGGTCACTGCCGATAATATTGGCATAAATCAGTGATTCTCGAATTACACCTTGCGTATTGGTTCCATCAATAGCTAGCGCATCAATCATCACAGTAGGCATATTGTTCATGACCGAAGACAATATCGCAGCTAGGAATCCCATGCCGATTGTGGAGATATAGAGCCCATTGTCGGCAATGGCTTGAATGACCTTCCCAAGTTCATCCGTTAATCCTACATTTCGTAGTCCATAAACGACGACGTACATACCAATTGAGAAAATCACGACTGCCCATGGTGCTCCTTTGATGAGCTTCCACGTTTGAATAGCATGACTACGTCGTGCAGCTAAAATAAACAAGATTGCAATAACCCCAGCGATGACTGAAACCGGAACTTGAATGAACTCACTCATCAGGTACGCGACAAGTAGTACAGCTAAAATCACCCAAGAGAATTTGAACAACTTCTTGTCTTTGATTGCATCAACTGGCTTTTTGAGCTGACTGACTTCGTAGTTCCCAGGAATACTTTTTCTAAAGAACAAGAACAAGACCAGAAGACTCGCTAATATGGAAAAGAAATTAGGGATAATCATCCGACTGGCATACTCCACAAAACCAATACCAAAGTAATCAGCTGAAACAATATTGACAAGATTGCTGACTATAAGTGGGAGCGAAGTTGTATCTGCAATAAAACCACTTGCAATAATAAAAGGTAAAATCATCTTTTGATCAAACTTGAGCGCTCGGACCATAGCAAGCACAATTGGCGTTAATATCAGTGCGGCACCGTCATTCGCAAAGAACGCTGCTACCCCTGCACCAAGAAGAACAACATAAACGAACATCAGCTTACCATTTCCTCTTGCGAGCCTTGCCATGTGTAGTGCAGCCCATTCAAAAAAGCCGATTTCATCTAGAATAAGTGAAATCAGAATAATGGCTACAAAAGCAAGGGTGGCGTTCCATACTATCCCTGTAACCGTACCCACATCGGATAGACTTACGACTCCGAATAGGAGAGCGAGAACAGCTCCTGCAGATGCTGACCACCCGATATTAAGCCCCTTTGGTTGCCAAATCACAAAAGTAAGTGTAAGCAAAAAGATTAATATTGCGATGATGGTCATGCTTCCTCCTGAGGACCGCAGCAGTTGTTCAATCCTGCTATTTTGTCTTTCATGGAAGGCAGGTACGGATACACACACTGAACATATGCTTCTGCTTCCGGATTAAGGGAATAGTAAACCCACTGCCCTTTTTTCTTCTCATTAAGAAAACCGGCGGATTTTAGTTTCCGGAGATGCTGACTGGCGTTTGGTTGAGACATCCCAATAATGTCCGTAATATCACATACACAAAGTTCCTGTTCTTTCAGCAATGCAACGATGGTTAACCGCGTTTTATCAGCTAATAGCTTATATGCTTCAGCCATCTCCTGAATTTGTTGTTCCATATGTACCTCCCCTGTAATTATCTTCGTTGGCTTCATTTAGTGATATAATCATATAACAAATCACTTATATAAGCAATGACGAATATATTAGGTGCTTACAATTTTTTCACAAGCGATCGTACAGCTTCTTTCGCATCTTTCCCTGAACCTCGAATTGTTGCCGAAGCAAAAGATGTCTGCCAGGGGATACCCACATAATGAATATTTTCAGCAGATTGTTTCAAAGGAATACCCGAAGAATTAAGAACATTTAACCCGCTAAGATATTCAAAATTCGGAATATAACCTGTAGCAAAAATAACGACATCCACATCTTCATGAGTATGTTCTGTCCACACAATCCCATTTTCCGTAAAGGATTTAAACATAGGTTTGGCATCAGGCTTACCTTGATCGATGGCATTTTTGTAGATGCCGGTATCAAGGATTCCATCACTACTTTTTTGCAATAGCCGTTTTCCCCAAGTGGATTGATCAAGTCTAAGTATGGTTAGCCAAAAGTGAATATCTTTCCCCGCAATGACCTGCGGCTTAAATTTGATCGGACTTCTGGATGCAATTGTTACATGAGCTACCCTGGCAAGTTCAACGGCTATTTGGACAGCTGAATTCCCTCCTCCCACAACAATGATCCGTTTGTTTTTAAATTCGTCCTCATTTCGGTAGTCCTTGGCATGAAGTATTTCCCCCTTAAAATGATCCATCCCTGGAATCTCTGGAATATGAGGGTTTACAAATGCTCCACTTGCGCTAATGATAGACCTGGTACCAAACTGTTCTCCGCTCAAAGTATGGACCGTGTAGATATTTCCTTCCTTATCCACCTTAATAACTTCTTGCCCTGAGTATATTGGAAACTTAAATGTAGCCGCATAAGACTTTAAGTATTGAACAACTTCATCCCTGCGTGGATAAACATTTGCACCGCCTGGAAATGCGAGTCCTGGCAATGAGGAGTACGCTGCGGGTGAAAACAACGTTAAGCTATCATAATAATTTGCCCATGATCCTAAATGCTCTTCACTTTTTTCAAGTAAGATAAAGCTCCGTTTAGCTTGCTGTAAGAAATATGCTGCTGCCAAGCCGGATTGACCACCACCAATAACGATGCAATCATAAATCAGGTTGTTCATTGTTCTCCCTCCTTCTATAAAAAGCTACTGCATCACGTTCCGGATGCAGTAGCTCTAAGTTCTCGTTTTATCCGCAGCAAGAATTTGATCCTGCTTTTTCGGTTTTTGAAGGAGAGCAGCAATTCGAAGATGCTGCCTCTACATGAACGGGTTCACAGCAACTGTCTGCACCACTAGCCCCAAGACTACATACACCTGTCTCCGGCAGTTCCAGCTCTACTTTTTGTGCTGACGCCATATCTCCCACTAAAGCCGCTACAATGGATCTGACTTGCTCATATCCTGTTGCCATTAAGAAGGTTGGCGCTCTTCCATAACTTTTGGCACCCACGATATAAAAGTCCTTTTCAGGTTGACGCAGTTCCTTTTCGCCATGAGGTCTAACGGTACCGCAACTGTGTATATTGGGATCAATTAATGGCGCGAGCTCATAAACGCAGTCTAAGCTTGGGTCCGTAAGTACCCTTACTTCGCGGACAATCGATAAGTCAGGGCGAGAGCCCGTGTTACCCACTATTTCATTTATGTGATCGATAACCACTTTTTCATTTCGAACGGTTCCAGAAACCTGTATCTTTCCACCTTGTTTTTTCAGTTCTTCAATATGAAATGCCGTCATGACCTTTACTGCACCGGATTCAACCACCTTTTGAATTCGGGTACCTAGTTCTCCTCTTGCCTGCAATCCATCCAATTCTCGACCGCCATACACGTCTTCAATATTTGCCTTACGAATAGCCCAAACAATCTCAGTTCCCGATTCCTCTTTTTGAAGCTCTGCGAGTTCAAGCAACGTGTTGATCGCAGAATGTCCGCTTCCTACCACAAGGACCTTCTTGCCGCTATAACGATTTTTCTCTTTCCCTAAAACAGCAGGAATACCGTATGAAATGTGGCTTTCAATCGATTTTTCTTCTTCTGAAAAGATACCGTCTGAACGAAGCGGGTTTGGATTGGACCATGTTCCAGAAGCATCGATAACTGCCCGCGCCTCATAAATAAACGGAGATCCGTTTTGTTCAACATGGAGTACAAACGGAAGTTTCTCACGTCCACTTGTTTTCACTTTGCTCAACCCTTTACGACTGATCGCAGTAACTTTCGTATTCAAATAGATGTATGGACTTACTTCAGGTAGCGCAGCCAAAGGTTTTAGATAATGCTCAACAATCTCCTTCCCTATTGGGATGGTTCCATTTTGAGGAGCGACCCAAGTCGTGGAAAGCAGCAATTCTTTAGCAGCTTTATCGATGTTATATTCCCAAGGTGAGAACAGACGTACATGTTCCCATTTTCTAATGTTCGCCCCTACTTCATCTCCAGCTTCGAACAACATAAATGGCTCACCTTTTGAAATGAGTTGTGCTGCTGCCGCAAGACCAACCGGTCCTGCTCCAATGATCGCAACAGGTAATTGGTTTGTTTCTATCACGGGTGATTCGCAGCAGTTCACTTGGTTAACAGGGATACTTTTAAACATTATTGTTTCCTCCTCAGAATTACTTGCACTTTACAAGTATTATATAAAGTAAATGGGATAACTAATTATTATCCCAGTGGTGTACAGCATACGCTAGATTTCGCCATACTCTCGTTTAGCAGTTTGACCGCATTTATCACCATATCACGTTCAAACTCAGACATATGCGAAAAGACTTCTTTTAAATAATCATTCATCTGCTCATCAATGACCGTAGCGACAAATTTACCTTGTGTTGTCAAGGATAATATGTAAATCCGTCGATCTTCTGGTAATGGCGTTTTTTGAACCAACCCCAACTTCACGAGATTTTGAACCTGACGGCTAAACGTTGTGATATCAATGGAAAGTGCATCTGCCACCTGCTGAATGGAGGGATTATGTTTACGATCAATTTCATAAATGATATGACTTTGAACGAGTGAAATATCCAACCCTCCTGCGGTGCAGCAGTTTTTATCCAATAATCCAAAACGTCGCGTCATGATCTGAAACATCTCTCTTACGTTGTTTTCCAATTACCTCACCTCTTTTTATAGTTATACCTATATTATTTGCAAAATGCAAATGTTTTTTTGTTTTATTCTTTGTCCTTCCCATTTCGAGTTACATTATGATATATAAACATGTAAAAAACAAACGTAGGAGTGATCATCATGGTAATAATACGACAAGCTACCGAAGGGGATCTGGGTAGCATATTGACTATCTACAACCAAGGTATCGAAGACCGCGTTGCCACGCTTGAAACCGAGCTAAAAGACGAGGCATACATGAACGAATGGTTTAAGAAACACCAGGGACGCTACACAGTAATCGTCGCTGAAATGAACCAATGCATAATCGGATGGGCATCCATTAATGTCTACAATCCTAGAAGTGCTTATGACGGCGTCGGTGACCTTTCGATTTATATTCATCGTAATCATCGCGGCAAAGGGATAGGCAAACAGTTGCTTGGGAAATTAGAGGAGATCGGTAAGCAGAATAACTTTAATAAGTTTGTTCTTTTCACCTTTCCGTTTAATACGCTAGGTCAGAGCTTATATCATAGAACTGGATACCGGGAGGTAGGTGTATTTCAGAATCAAGGCGTTCTAGAGGGCAATTTTGTAGATGTGATGGCAATGGAGAAATTACTTTAAGCATCGTATCGTATGTGTATTGTTCAACAATTACTGAATTATTAAAATTTGATCTATTGCAATTTCAATAATTGCACTACAATTCGTAGTACAGGACTATATAAAATTTTATATATTATCAGATTGATCTTACATTGAATAGAAACTACAATCTACACTCTATCTCAGTCACCAGATGTTTAGGGGGTAAAAATTTGATATTAACCATATTAAGCATAGTTATGATTGTATTATTCACTGGATACATTGGTTTAGTTACCTATAAACGAAAAGAGAAACTTGCAGGTATGGCTGGTATGATGATTGCAATGACCGTTGGTATGATATCTAGTCTTGCACTCGGTTTTCAATTAGGAATAGTGTTTCAACACAGTTTAGAAGTCCCATCAATAATCGCCATTTTATTTGGTTTGGGAGTGGGATACTTTATCGGAAAACCTGTAAGTTTAATGGCTGCTTTGGATGGGATGCTAGCAGGAATTATGGGTGGATTGATGGGTGCAATGCTTGGGGCCATGGTGAGTTTTTCTTATATAATGGTGTTATTTATTGACATCCTTTTCATTTTTATTTTGAGCGTTGTTCTCCAATTGGCCAATCAAGAAACGGACCAAGCTCATGAAACTAAGAAAAATGGAATGAATTTACCATTTATTTCGGGTGTACTTATGGTTGGTTTTGGAACCCTTTCGATCGGGATACTACTGTTTTTCCAGTTATACGATAACCAAACCACTGCAATTCAATCACAAGACTCACAATCAAGTAATCAAAGTACAGTTCAAGAAAATGCAGGGTATCAAATTGTTTCAGTCGATGTAACATCTAAAGGCTTCAGTCAAGAAAATATAAAGATAAAAGCAGGTGTTCCAACAAAAATTAATTTCATAAAACACTCTGGTTATACTTGTATAAGGAGCATTGAATCTACCGATTTAGGATTAGATGTGTATCTCGAAAAGGGAGATAACTTCGTGACTTTAAATGACTTGAAGCCTGGAACGTATCAATTCAATTGCGGTATGTACATGTATTATGGAACGATCACCGTTACGTAACACCTTCCATTAAGAAATGAATTACCTTCAAAAAACTCTCTAAGAGAGAGTTTTTTTCATCCAAACCCATACAAGCTGCTATCCGTCTGACTCACCTGGCTTGCGAGGAACAAATTGCTCCTATAGTTTTTGGTGAAATTATACCCTAGTTCAATTCAACTATCCTGCCCGTTACCTTAAAGGTTGATCCATACCTGCCGCTCAATCCCAGTGTTCTTCCATAGCTTCTTCACATCGAGAAAAGCTCCTTCTTGAATAAAACTTTACATTGTCGCTACTGTATATACTTTACTTTTACTTTTGATACTCCAACCATTAACTGCTTGAGTACTACCTCCAATATAAGAACTGTAGTCATTCCCTTTGTGGTGTAATTGGGGGTTTGCGTGTGCGTTAGGTGAAAAGGTTAGTACTATCGTTATAGACGCAACTATTAGTGAGATGATACTCTTGTTCAAAACCTTATATTTAGACATTAAAGCTCTTCCTCCTCGACGTTACCTATCCCACGAACAATGTTATAAATTTCTTCTGTACCAAAACTGTCATCACCAAAAGATAGTACAGCGGGGCCTTCCTCAAGAGTTCCCATAGCTACATAAAAGAATTGATCTCCAGTTTCGACGATGCTTGTAAAACTAATTGTTGTAGGAACTGTCTTCCCGTTTGTGTCCGTTATTTCAGTTTCAAGACTACCTGTTAACAGATTTTGACCATTTTTCAGTTCAGCATGAGAAATATTAGAACTATTAATAGTGAAATTATGTTTCTTCCCTTCAATAATAAGTTCACCGGTCCCTCCTTCACCAACGTAATAATCTCCTTCTTTCTTAATCTCTTGATTAATGGTTAGAGAACTACTGTTATTACTATTTCTAGCGATTTTAGCGGTTTCGTTACCCTCTATGCCCAATCTTTTGGCGGTTGCAGCATTGTTTGCGTGATCAAAACCAGGTGGCACTTTTGTAGCATTGTAGTTTTTCTTCATATTAAGCTTTAGTGTACTAGATGCATCAAATGTATCTGGTGTAGATGCACCACTGCCCAACAATAAGGCAACGCTTGTCACAACAGCAATGCCTAAAAATCCTCCTGCAGTTAAAGTTGCTCTCTTTTTGTTCATTAAAACCCCTCCTAATTCTTTGTGTCTTTAGAACTGCAACCCTAAAAACAACAGGAATTAAGGTATCATAAATAAAAATGGAATAAAAGGAATGATTTTACACGAAGATTAAAACCACTTTAATGTATGAATTTTAAACCTTGTTAACCGCAATAATTAGCAGGACAAGGAAATAATCACTAACGTCAAAGGTAAAAATCCATGAGTACTACTGAACCATTTTTGTTAATATGTACACGTAGGTTAGCTAAAGTAGAATAGATACGTTTAACTATAGCAAAAAGACAGCCGATTACGTAGATCCGCTGTCTTGAATTTCTGGATAATACTTGTTCTCCGTTAAAGAATGTAATTTCAAAGTTACTACTATAAGTAATTGAAAAAAACTAATCAGCTTAAACTAAAGTAAGTATTTTCATTTACGACTTGTTCCATTTCAAAATCCAATAGACGATCGTAGACATGAGTACACTCTACCCTATAACCTCATTTTCTGACGTTCTACGTAAAAAATCCTTATGATTAGGAAGGATTCATCTTAATTGGTTAATCTCATTCATGATGATGATCATGGCTGTGGCGGCTCGCGAGTTGGTTGAGCTCATCCACATATGTAACGGACAGCTCGGCATAGAGCACCCCTTTTTGCACCTGGATCTGTTGATGCAGATGACGCAAACGCCCGAGGTTCCCCCTTACAGCGATAACCTCCAAGCATTGGTCGTGGTTCAGATGTACGTGCATGTTGGAGATAATGTCATGATGTGCCTGATGCTGCAGTTCCATTAAACGGACAGGCAGATCGCTGATATGGTGGTCATAGACCATGACAATCGTTCCTGCCACATCCTGCTCGGATCGCAGACGGGAAGGCTCCAGCAGTGTTTTGCGAACCAGATCGCGAAACGCCTCGGACCGGTTTTTGTACCCCCGCTCTTCAATATATTCATCAAACTGTTCAATCAGCGGAGTAGGGAATGCCACACCGAATCGGGTCAAATCTTCTTTATCTGCCATTCATAGCCTCCTGCACGTCGTTTACACCCGAGTGTACCATAGTCTGGCTGCTTCATCGACTGTGCTCCTGCAAAAATCGTACGGCCTCCTCCAGCGCCCTTTTCCCGCCATCTGTCTGTAGTTGAAATTGATAGTCATGTCCCAGCTTCTCCGTTGAGGCCGTAAAAAACAGGGTTTCCGTTTCAACTTCCAACCGCTTCAGCGTCTGTGCCAGTTCAACCGATTGCCCGGTTAACGGATCATGATTGCCTGAAGTAATAAATGCAGGTGGATAGTTCGGCGTAACTTGCAGCACAGTTGACATCTCATCCAGACGTGGGAACTCTTCAAAAGCTTTGACTCCCGTATAAGACCAGAGGAATGTCCGGATGAGAGGAAACCCGCTTTCGCCAACTGTACTCATATTATAAGGTCCACAGTATAGGAGGACACCTCGCAGCTCTTCCGGCTGAATGGAGGGCTGTATATTCATGAGTTGTGCAAGAGCCTGATTCGTTACAATCGCTGCGGTCTGACTTGCAATCTGAGCACCCGCGGAATTGCCCGCAAGAAAGACATTTTGGGGATCTCCCTTAAATGCTGTGGCATGATTCTGGATATAAGTCAGGGCTTGATTGGTTTGGAACACAGGCGTCGGATAAGGGGCATCTGGCGCAAGTGCATAGTTCATACTGACAACCACGAACCCCCGCTCAGCCAATTGCATCGCATAGTCAGATATGTCTTCTTTGTCACCCAAGACCCAACCGCCCCCATGCACCCACAAAACGACAGGCAGCAATTCAGTGGCTGCGGACGGATAGTAGATATCCATCGTACTGTTGCTGCGTCCCCCTTCAATATAGGCTACATCCTTTAGACGGCTTACCCCTTCAGCCATAATGACATCAGAATCAGATGGGGCGAGCTTGATTAGTGTTTTTAAAAAGAAAATGGGAATCTTGGGTGTAATCTGCCCGCCAATATAAAGAGTAAACATAGCCAGAATCACAATCGCGCCCGGCACCCAATACCGCTTGTGTCTGTACCACGGCCTAGCTGTCCCTCTGGTGTTCAACTTGATCTGCAACAGGGTCACCTCTGTTCATTCGTCTGTCTGCATCTAAAGTTGTGTACGCCTAGGGTACTGGCCGGGTTTCCATTTATTGTGTCTTCTTCGTCAGTTTATTGTTATTTCTTAGTCAGTTCCTTTTTTACCTTCAGGTAGATATCCGCAACTTTTTGCTCCAATGCATGGATATTTTGTTTGGAGCCAGCCCACTTCTCGGCAGCAGATGAGAGCTGATTCAATGAACTCAATACACGTGAAGGCTGGCCAGCTTTGATATTCTGTTTGAACAGCTTCAGTGCGTTCGCGTATCGCTCTTTGGACAGGCTTGCCTGTTTTTTGCCGGTTTGAATCTGTTTCTTGATTGGATCGGCAGACGCAAGCATGGTGCGCAGACGCTTATCCTCTGTACTTTTGCGTTTGCGGGCATCGGCCAGCTGCTGTTTTTTGATGCGAATGTCCGCCTTCGCCAGCTGTACAGCCGGTTTCAACGTGTCTGCCTGAGCACGGAGCGCGGCAGTCCATTCCTTGTTCTTGGCGGCTCTGGCTGCAGTGAGCTGCTTGTTGACAGTGGTGTACAACGTAAACATTGGCTCATACCGGGTTTGGGTACGCTTTAATGTATCGGCCAGTGCAGCCAGTTTCGCTTCATCTGTTTTCCGTATTTCCTGACGAAGCCTGGATAATTCAGCCGTATTCGCTGCATGAAGTGTTTTGATTTTCTGCTCCCAGCTCTGCTCCTGCGTCGTCCAGGTCCCCACTTTTTGGTACGTTTGCTGCAGTGAAGCTTTCGTTTGGGCATCCGCTTTCTTAAGCAGGGCTTCCCACGACTTTTGGGCGGTTACACCGAGATCCGGGCCTGCCGCCTCGGCAGAAGACGTAAAAAGATGCATGGAACCCACGCTGGCTACCAGAAGCAGCGCGATGCAAAATCGAGCAATAAATCCTCTCCTAGTTCTGCCTCTAACGCTGCCGAAACTCGTAGCACCATCCATGCTGTGGTGATCTTCCACAATGTTCATTGGACCTTCCTCCTCGTTTACTCAAAATGTAGTGCAACTTCTTCGTTCTCCAGTTGATCTAAGGTGAATCGGCCGAAACAAACACAAAAAAAAGCACCCGCAAAGTCAGACGATTGCCTGATTTTACGGGTGCTTCCCTTATTAACCGTTCCCTATATAATTCGCGGTTATATCTTATTCTGCGCGAATCTCAACCTTTTCAAATATATTCCAATACAATCATTTCGTCAAGCAAGCCTCTTGGGCTGTGCATCCTGCAGCGGGAGAACCCTTCCCGCTTGCCATTCAATCTACTGTTTAGCCAAAATGGCCTTCATCTCTTCGGTTAAATCCTCTTCCTTCAGCATCATGTAGATGTTTTCCCCCCGGGTGGCATTCAGCTTGATCTGATAAACGGTTGCTTTCTCCGTCCGGTCTCCTGATCGC
>Ga0209463_1001362_pt1 | contig 15154 bp, 14 predicted proteins | sample AgamicMgSfrz_FD_187169 | JGI IMG/M metagenome (GOLD analysis project Ga0209463, IMG submission 187169) | Agave microbial communities from Guanajuato, Mexico - Mg.Sf.rz (SPAdes) (version 2) | ecosystem: Host-associated > Plants > Phyllosphere > Phylloplane/Leaf | place: Guanajuato, Mexico... | reverse complement strand
TTGAAACATGAAAAGACCGCAAAGCTTTCTTGAAAAAGCGTTTTGCAGCCTTATGATCTCTTGTTTTGCTTAAATAAAAATCAATCGTATTTCCTTTTGAATCAACGGCACGATATAGGTACATCCATTGACCTTTTACCTTAATATACGTTTCATCCACTCTCCAGGAATCATTGATTAGCTTAAGGTGACGCCGTACTCGTTCATCTAGTTCAGGACCATACTGATGAACCCAACGCATAATCGTTGTATGAGCAATCGATAATCCGCGTTCTTCCATCGTTTCCACTATCTCACGGTTAATAAAATAATATCAGGTTGATAATGTTTCCATTTGAATAGATTTTGCTTTTTCATACTAATCGCATCTCCTTTTTTAGAGTAATAGTATCAGTATGTCCAAGTTTGGGGGGGTACTTGCATATATTTTTTGATTTTCGCACCAGAACCATTAGTGGTACCTTCTTTAAGGGGTGCAAGTATATACGATTTATAAGAATCTAACTTACTTTCTTTTTTACTGTTTACTTACTTTGCGCTTAGGTAACTGATTATCTTTTAGATATTTACCCCTTGTTTTAATCCAACCTTTTTGAAAAAACTCCCCAATCTTCAGGACCATTTTTCCACTCCATTCATAATGTTGTTTTGAAACGATTATCTGTTATTATCGGGGAATTTTGAATTGCTGTTATTGAGGACTTTACAGTCGCTGATTACCCCTTGCTTTGAAACGAGATACGGTTTTAAAATAGGCTGTCTATGTTGTCGTTAGTATTCACGAAGACCGTTCGAAAGAAGCAATTAGTTATACTATTGTATCTAATGAATCCGCCTTTGTATAGAAAGAATTTTTAGAATAAATCAAATCTCGTAGGGGGAGAAGAGATTTTGTTATTTATCTCTAAGAGCTTAAAAGGCATCTTTGCAAGTGTTTCTGCTATTTTACCCGTACTCTTATTATCAAATTTATTGTGTTCATCTTTCACGTACTATCGCTCATAAAGTTCATGTATCCGAGCTGAAATCTATGAAGATTTCAAATCTGTGTACCGTGCAGAGAGCCTTGAACTGAACCAGTAGGCCCTGCACTTGTTTGTTGAAGAGTGGAAATATACATATCCAAAAGCGACAAAACCATTGTTCAATAACCCTTATTTGTTCACGTTTTATAGCTTTTCTAATTCTATTTGACTTAGTATTTATTCTACTAATCTCATTGAGTGGTTTAATAAACAAATCAAGAAATATAGTAAACTTAAGGAACAATTCCCTAACGAAGAGCCACTTGAACACTTTCTCTTCTCTCAGTTTGACTAGTGTAATCGGCGCTTTACGATAAGGTGTCATATTGGTTTCGATTAAGCTCGTGCTGAATTAAAAATGATGTTTAAAGCAAACTAGTGAATACCGTCTATAAGAAAAGGAAATTCGTATTTACACAAAATTATTGACGATCTCTTACGTTGTGATAATAAATTGTTTTTTACTTGAAGTTTTTATTAGAGTACTTAAAAGGGTTTTTGTATTTTTTTTGTGAATTTTTATTGTTTCGGTAATAAAGTTGTGCACTTCTCTCTATTTTTTCTTTATTTAGATAATATCCGTAACTCCAAGGAATCTTCTTTAAAGAGTTTTCATCCATCCTTTTCAACTCGCTTATATATTTATTGTAAAGAGTGTAAATAGGGTTTGATAAATCTTTAAAATATAATTGAGTTACATATAAATTTGCTCCTGAATCAATTCCAGAAAAGTGTATAAATTTTAATCGTTGGTTGTTTACTAATAGTTCTTGTTGTTCTGTAACACTTAGTTTTCGTTTAGAATAGTTCCAAGGAGCAAAATTATAACCTGGGTGTTTAAAGATAAATACATCAAAGAAACAGAGAGATAAATCTATCCATTTTTGATCTGTAAAAAGGCCATTTGGAGTATCATCATAACAAAATTGCATGAGTCGATCCGTCCACCATAAGATAAACCTTTCAGCATTAGGGCTTCTCGAAATGGCAAGAAAACCTAAATTGAATAATCCTTTTTGTAATATTTGAATTTCATTTCCTTTAATTGCTATCATATCGTCTTTATCTTCAGGTGTTAATAAATGAGGTGTAAGAACAATAGAATGCTGATCTAACAACGAATAGAGTTCGGCTAACTGCCCCATTACATAAATATCTGGATCTAAATAAATAAATTTCTTATAATCCATATAACGATTTAATAAATACAGAAATAGGTTTCCTTTCACTGCAGTGGAAGCTTCTATAGCATTATGTTTAAAGATAAAACTGTAAAAATTAGGAATGCCCAGATCTTTTGATAAAATAATTTCATCAAAATATCTGAACTCTCTAGCAGTAGAAGGTATTTCTTCTTCAATTAAACAAATAATAAATTTAGCATATGGATGATATTTCTTAACGGATTTTGCCAGTACCATTGCTTTGGATAAATAATTGGCACATATAGAAGTGCAAAAAACTAGCTCTTCCTTTACCCCTGTATCAGTAGGGTAATCATTAGTCATTAAAGCGCTTTTATCCTCAAAGTTATTAGTATTGTTAACAAATGCTGCATCTATTCCTTCAGTTAATTTCCAATGTACAAATAACCCTTTTTCATTTCCTAATAATTCCTTTTTAATGTCATTCTTAATTTCTAATTCAGATTTTGCGAAATTCCAGATGCGTATATCTTTTGCATAGCCTATATAGTAACCATAAGGTTCTAAACCTCCTAAAATTCCTGATGGGTGAATGTACTGTTTAGAGCTTGTTAGTCCTGTCTTCACCAATTGACCATTTATATACAGTAATGGTGTTCGATCTTTATATACAATACTAATATGCACCCAATCTAGTATGGAAGTTTTATATACAAGTAATGGAGGAAGGTAATTCTCACTATGTTCGTAAACAATGACGCCATTTTGACCTACTGATACTCCCATCCCAGCTGTATCTTTGCCAATTCCATAAGCGGGACCTATAATAAATCGTTGACCTGGAATTCCCAAAATTTGATTTGTGCTTTCTTTATGAGGAATTGATAGAGTTGCTTTTGGTTTTACTGAAAATTCAATTGTAAAATTGTTAGTGATTTCCTTAAATAGGGAGGTTGTATGAATTTTGTCACCACCTGAAAAATATAGAGATTCTTCTTTAAATTCCATCTTTTTAGACCACCTTTTTTAGCTATTCTAAATTGCTTTGTAACTATTTGAACTGCTATGTCTATTCATTATCTACAATGTATACAAACAGATAATTAAATATATGTGTATGATACTTGTTATGTGAGTTTATGAACTTAAACTTATAGTAAAACCTTCTGTTGGTTAAGAGGGTAATTATAAAAAAATGTCTTATTGGTTTTTAAAATTCCCGCTAATTTTCATAATTAAGTTATTTATACGCATGCTGAGTTGAAGGACTAGTATTTTTCTCATATTGTACAAACGTTTTTGGAAATAATGAATAATATAATATAAGTTAATTTTTGGGGGTGAGAAATTGAATTTGAATGGTATGAAGAGACCGTATGATACAGTGGTAAGTATAGGGTCATGGTGCGGTGTTACAAATCAACTGAAGAAATTTAATCTAAGGACATTTTCAGGACCTTTTGACTGGGTTACTACGCCAACTCTTACTCATGTCAATCGTGTACTAAAAAATAAATTTCAAGATTATATGGTTATTGATAACATGAAATTTATAGAATATGCTAAGTTTGCTATTGATGAAGATGATCAGTCTAATGATGTAATACTGGAAAAACAAACATATGTATTAGAAGACCTAAAATATAATATAGGATCATATCATGACTTTCTTGTTACTCCAGGCAAACACTGGACTGCAGATTATCCCGGTTTTAGGACTAAACTAGATTATCGGATTAATAGATTTCTTAATAAAATAAAAAATAGCCAATCCACTTTATTTATTAGATATTGTGCAACGTATAATGAGGTAGTAGAATTACAGTCAATCCTTTCTGAAATGACAGATGGGTCATTTCATATCCTCATTGTTAACCCTGTAGGAAATCTAACAGCTATACGAGAAAATAATTGGGGATTACATGGGGTTGTATTTGTAGATATTCCTCTGACAGGTTCAATTACTAATAAGAATCAATGGAGACAAGAAGACTGGGATTATATATTAAAGGGTATATCAATATCTAAATAATAATTTAAACTTTTCTACCTTAATTATTCTACAAATAAATTGATCAATATTTTGTAATCATAGAACGGCTGTCCTATCTCAATATTAAGATAGGACAGCCATTCTTGTACGGTTTAATTGCAGTAAAAGAAATTTAAAATTAGACAAGCAATAATATAAACAAGCATTCCTGTTTGAAATTACTTGGAGTCTTGAAATAAAAAAGTCCCCTTGATATAATGCAGAAGGTCATGGCCATGACTTCAATTCATCATTCAAGGAGAACTCTTATGAATTGTAATCAAAACGAAAAGTTAAATCAAGTTACACCCCATACACTGATTGTCGGAGTAGATATTGCTAAATTTAAGCATGTTGCTCGTGCACAAGATGACCGGGGAAAGATTCTTGGGAAATCTCTAACCTTTACAAATACAAAAGAAGGATTTGATGCGTTCTTTGCCTGGTTGGAAGAGATGCAACACAAACATGAGAAAGCTGATGTTCTAGTTGGTATGGAATCTACCGGTCATTACCGGTTAAATCTAGCCTATACACTAAAGGAAAGACTTGTCTCCTTCGGAGTCGTTAATCCTCTACACATTAAGCGAAGTAAAGAACTCGACGATAACTTTCCAACAAGAAATGATATCAAGGATGCTAGAGGTATCGCTCAACTGATAAAAGATGGTCGATTTTCTTATCCTCGCTTACCAATGGATCAAGATGTCGAAGTAAAGGCAGGAATTACTATCAGAAACCAAATTGTAGGTGATTTACAGGCTCTACAAGGGCGGATTCATAATTGGCTAGATAAGTATTTTCCAGAGTTTCTAACCGTTTTTAAAGACTGGAGTGGAAAGATGGCGTTGGCCACGCTAGAACATATTCCTCTTCCAGTTCAACTTAATCAAACAACACCCGAAAGGGTGGCAGAAATATGGTCCACTTACGGAGGCATACAACGCCCAAGTCATAAACGAATACAGCGACTTCAAGAGGCTGCTGGACGTCCGGTAGTATTAACGGTGGACTACAGGTGGCACAACGAGAAATAGCGACAAATATCAAACGATATAAGATGCTTAAAGAAGAATTACATGCATTAGAAAAGCAATTGGAAGACCTCGTGCTGACCCTGCCGGGTATTGCTGAGATGCTGACTGTACCTGGTGTTGGGATGGTAACGGTGATTGAACTTTGTGGGAAGTTAGTTCGTGTTCTATATACTATAGGTCAGAAACAATGTCCATTTGATGAAGAGCGAATGATACGAGATATTCTCCATTGATGAAGAGCGAATGATACGAGATATTCTCCATCTTTTTTCAAAATAATGAAAAAAATAATAGTGAAGCTATTCCCCTTAGTACCAGTTTCTTATAAAAATGAAAATATAAGGATATAAATGGATATAAAAAAATTTTTTATATTTTATTCCCCCCCTATAAACCCTTGATGTTACTCAATTTATAGAGGGAGATGCTTATATTTTCTCACTAATTAAGACTTTACCATTATTTTTGAAGGTAATCCAAATAGGACTGTAAATCTACATACCGAGGATATAATTATAAGTGTAAGAGAAGTATATTTATATCATGTTGGAAATTTAGTTCAAGAGTTAAATTACGAAGGTGGCCGTTCTGAAGTGATGATTCACGGGAGAAGAGATTTACACATCACAGGTCAAATAAAGGGTCTGTAACGCAAAAATCTAATTGAAATCTTAATTTATGATTACTCAAAGGGTAGATTTTAATTAACTTATGCAATTTTTTAAAATTTCATTTTACATATCCATTTGGGTTATTCTGTTGCCACATCCAGGCATCGCGACACATGTCTTCAAGACTTTTGGTTGCTTCCCACTGTAATTTTTTGTTAGCCTTCTTAGTATCTGCATAGCATTTGTCAATATCCCCTGGTCTTCTATGAGTTAAAGTGTAAGGAATTTTTTTTGAAGTAGCTTTCTCATAGCTCTTAATTAAATCTAGCACACTATAACCAATGCCAGTTCCGAGATTAAATGCATCGATGCCTGTAGTCCTAATAACCATTTCCAGGGCCCTTAAATGCCCCTTAGCTAAATCCACCACATGAATGTAATCCCTAACTCCTGTTCCATCATGAGTATCATAATCTTTCCCAAATACATTAACTTTCTCCCTTTTGCCTATAGCAACTTGATTGATATAAGGCATTAGGTTATTTGGAATATCATTAGGGTCTTCTCCTATTCTTCCACTTTCATGAGCCCCAATTGGATTAAAGTATCGCAAAAGTGCAATACTCCAACTGTGATCTGAAATGTATAAATCCCTGAGAATTTCTTCAATCATTAATTTTGTTCGCCCATAGGGGTTTATTGGATCTAATAGAGAATTTTCAGTAATTGGTACATTTTTCGGCATTCCATAAACATTTGCAGATGAGCTAAATATCAGCTTTTTAACTTCATATTTTTTCATTATTTGACAAAGAATTAAGGTCCCAGTGACGTTATTATGATAATAATGAAGAGGAATTTCCACTGATTCATTAACAGCTTTTAATCCGGCAAAATGAATAACGGCGTCAATATTATTTTCAGAGAAAACTTTCTCTACAGTTTTTTCATCAAGTAAATCTCCATTGTAGAATTTGAAATCTTTTTTAGCTAATTCAGATACCCGTTTCAATGATTCAGGTTTGCTATTAGAAAGATTATCTATTACTACAATCTCATAGCCGGCATTGAGCAGTTCAAGACAAGTATGACTCCCAATGTATCCAGCTCCTCCGGTTACTAATATACTCACAGCTATTCCTCCGTATGCTCCTTTGATTTTGTATGTTGTAAAAGAGTTTGTAAACCTATTAACCCTAGATTATTACAAACAGAATTAGTGCTGATTGTTTATAATGTCACGTTCTAAAAGACTGGTGTATCTTTATCTTTTATGCGTTGAATTCTCTAGTATATTAAATGCTTAATTATGTATTTTTGCTTGGACAAACTAACTACACCTTCAGGATAATTTAATCGTTAACATGGCTCGCTTTAACTATAAATTTTTAACCTATAATATTAACGCCGGAAAAGCTAAATACTCTTTAGATAAAAATGCTACTAAGGACCTTGAACAAGCACACATTTCTTTTTCATAAAAATGAATAAAATATAGAGAGTTCATGAAGAAAGGATGATTACAATTAAAAAATACTACACTCACTACAATTCTAGAGATGGTAATTATTATTTAAATGAACGTTACCCTAAATCTTAAAAGGAATATAGGGAGGACAGGAGGGAAATGGAATCGACAATGCAGCTGACATGGCTTTTAGAATACCTGTATTTCTAAGCCACCCCTCCTCCCTTAATACTACTCAATCAAGATTTCTCCAACGTCTCATTCGAGAGATTGAGAATGTTCTTCTCTTTCCACGTACTTTGCCTGATACAGAGCAATATCCTGAAAAAACATTGACAAGCGTACGACGGTTGGTGCTCTCAGATTATGGATTAATTGCAGTCAACATGCAACAAGTTTTTGCTAATTATACACAAACAAATACAGGAGAAAATCTACCACAATCATCATGGGAAGGCGCCCCTTTTGTGCAAATAGAACCTAGTATGGGGTACCAAAGAGGAATGCCTCTCTTACTCATCAAAGAAAAAGGAGTCAATAACGTAGGTGTATGGAATCCAGCAGTCACTCCATTCCAGATCATCGAATGGGACCCTACCAAACCACTTGATGAGTTCCTTAATCGAGTTGAATGGAGAGAGATATTTCAAAACTGGATTGCTCAAGTAAGAAGTGGATATTATTATCAAACAGAACCGAAATATCGCTACGGTCTCTGGAGATATGTAGAAATGATAATTAAGAAATAACTAAATCCCACATCAGGGAGGTGAAAACAATTGGCAATAATAAACCGTGGATCTTGTGTAGGAATTTTATATAGAGCAAGCAGTGGTGCTTCATGTAGAAATGGCTATTGTGTTCATAATGGAAGGCTAGTAGGTGGGGTTATAAATGCTACTTCGGATACGCTAAATGTCACCACAAGTATAGATACTACAAATCTTCAATCCTACTACGGTGTTCTTTTTAGTCATTTAGCTGTTAATAGTCTTACAGGACAAGTGACGCAACAATATCTCTATTTTAGAAGAAATCAGATACAAATGGTAAGGGTAACACCTTATACTGGATATAATGATCCTAATTGTCAGAGGGCTAATCATAATAATATCTCTAATGTTATTTACCCGGGAGAATGTGTAGGCATTAGATATCGATCAGGTAACGAATGGAGAATTTCTAATGGTCGATATTTATATTGGACAGGACAAGTAAATCACTGCATATTTGATGAACGTCCTCAAAGTACCAATAGGCAGTTCCTGCGACAGCTTTGGTACTCTCATTGGGTACTTGATCCAAACAACGAAAGAAATATCGTTCCAAGAAAAGCCTCTAGGGGACGTGGTGCTCCAGGCGGAGAAATTAGAGTTTATGTGTTTAAAGATAGAATTCCATCAAATGGACAAACTGTATTTGTAAAGGCTTCCTCTCCTGTCAATTCCCCTTCAAGACCTTATAGAATTGTTTATCAATAAGGTGTTAAATCTTATAAAGTATCGTAAATGCTAATCTCATAGTTTGATATTTACCATATAGAACACTGACTGCTTAAGATATAGTCAGTATTTTTTCATAACTAAAGAAGAGTTTACTGTCACAAGGCTTCCTGCATATATGAAAAGCATGGGCATATAGAGTAGATCCTTTTTACGTCTTTTGAATATAAATATAAAGAAAAATTTTGGATTTTTCTTGCTTTTTTATATGTATAAGCCTTCTTTCTACTTTATAAGGATAAGTAAGGTAAAAATATATTTCTTTTTAATTAAGGTATTAATTGAAAATTTTGAAAATAATGGAATGGAATTTATAGAATCATTAATAAAACAAATGATTTTAAAGTTAATAGTTTCATAATATCGGGAGGAAAAAGAATGACAGATAATAAAAACATCACTTGGCATGATTATGCAATTACAAAGAAGCAGAGAAGAAACCAAAATGGCCATGAAAGTTTTATTATATGGTTTACTGGACTCTCTGGATCTGGAAAATCTACAATTGCAAATGCCTTAGCACAGACACTGTTTATACGTGGAATTAATAACTATGTTTTGGATGGCGATAATGTTAGACATGGTCTTAACAAGGATTTAGGCTTTTCCGAAAAAGAGAGAGCTGAAAATATTCGAAGAATCGGTGAAGTATCCAAATTATTTGTAGATGGTGGCCTAGTTATTCTTACAGCTTTTATCTCCCCTTTTCAAGAAGACAGAGACCGAGTACGCCAACTTGTCGAAACTAAAGAATTTATTGAAGTATATGTAAAGTGCTCACTAGATGAATGTGAAAAAAGAGATCCAAAGAAGCTTTACCAAAAAGCTAGGGCAGGAAAATTAAAAAATTTTACAGGTATTGATTCTCCATATGAAGAACCTCTTAATCCAGAATTAGTTATTGAAACTAATTCATATTCAGTAGAAGAGTGTGTAAATAAAATAATAAATTATTTAGAAAAAATGAATCTAATTTAAAATTACCTTCTTTAAGCCCCTCTCACTTCGTTGTTCTCTAATTTCTACTATATTTTATAAATTTAACATTCCTACAAGAACTGTATTCTTTAAATCGAAACTACAAAGGAGACATTTAACAGGAGGAAGCTCATGAAAAAATTATTTATTTTCGCTTTTATAGGATTCCTAGCGCAATTAATTGACGGATCTTTAGGAATGGCTTATGGCGTTACTTCGTCATCTCTTTTGTTATCATTTGGGATGGCTCCTGCAATTGCTTCGGCTTCTATACACATATCAGAAGTAGTAACCACGGCTGCTTCAGGGATATCGCATATAAAGTTTGGGAATGTGGATCGTCAAGCCATTTTTAAATTAATAATACCAGGTTCTATAGGTGCCTTTATAGGAGCATGTTTTTTAAGTAATTTGCCAGGGGATATAGTTAAACCATATATTTCTTTATTCTTATTAATGCTAGGTTTTTATGTTGTTATCCGTTTTTTATTTAAAAATAAACCGAGTAGTACACAACAGCGCAACCTCAATTTAACTACAAAGCAAGCTCTACCTTTAGGTTTAATAGCAGGTTTTGCTGATGCCACTGGCGGCGGCTGGGGGCCTCTTACAACTCCTATATTACTGTCGAAGAATGGTAATTCAGCTAGAAAAGTAGTAGGTACAGTAGATACAAGTGAATTTGCAATTGCTATTTCTGCTACTCTAGGTTTTTTAATTTCATTAGGATGGCAAGATGTAAATTGGTTCTGGGTAGTAGCTCTTATGTTAGGAGGAGTTATAGCAGCCCCGGTCGCCGCATGGTTAGTAAAAACACTACCTTCTTATCTTTTGGGTGTATTAGTAGGTGGCTTTATTATTTTGACTAATGTTTGGACAATACTAAAAGTATGGCCTATAAATAATATCGCAGAAGTATTCATTTATATAGGTGTTTTTATGTTTTGGATAGGCGCCATTATTTTTACAATGAAACAGAATAGGGAGAATCCTTAGAGGATATGTATTATTACACTGTTTTAAACAGTAGCTAACCCATTAGAGATGAATTTCAAAACTAGTTTTGAAATTCATCTCTAATGGGTTTTATATATCAAAAATAAAAGTTTAACAATTATACATATAGAATTTAATTACCAAAAATCTTACTCCAGAATCCTTTTGGTTTTGAATCTAGATTCTCCTGGGCGGCCGCGATAAGTTTTTTTGTATCGCTAATTTCACGTATGGCACTAGTTAATTTCTCATCTCGCTTTTCTAGATTATTTTCAATGTATTTGTCTTGGTGGTCTAGCTTTTCCGTAAGTTTCTTTATAAGGCTTCCTTGTTCATCTAATCGTTGAATAAGTGCTAGTTGAAATTGCTCATCTTTTTCAGAACGATTAAGCAATTCTTGAACTTTTTCTTCAAGGGATTCTACTTTTTTTTCAAGATTTGATTGAACTTCAACTGCCTCCGGCACAATTTCTCCTTGAAGCCATTGATTTATCATCTTATAGCTCCAGTTTTGTTCTTGAATTCTTTTTTTGATTTCAGTTAATAAATCAATGTTTTGTTTGTTATACCTTCTATGTCCTCCTTCCGTTCGTTGAATTTGGAGGTTGAATTCTTTTTCATATAAGCGAATAAGATCTACACTTAATCCAGTTAGCTTTACTGTGTCTTTCAAAGTATAAACTACTTCATTTTCACTTTTCTCATACATTTTTCTAGGATTCTCCTTTCTATATAAAAATCTAGATGGACTTTGAAGTTGATATATCAATGTTAATGGCGATTCTAGAATGTAGTTGTACGAGATATTATTCAAGCTTTACATTTCTAGTAAAATTCTATTAATTACTTTATATTCCTGTTCCTTTATGTACATTTTTTCTTTTTTTCACTCAGCCTCTTATTCTCCCTTTTCAATTCTAGATGAAATCATGAACTTTGCAAGAGTAAAACTATTTATTTTAATCGTGGAAAAATCATGTATGTAGTTCAAAAAATTAGTTTGAGAATCAACATTTCACGCTCCGTAATTAAATCTTTATTTTACCGAATGTCTTCAAAAAATGAATTTCATCAGTTAAAAAATATCTTTGATAATAAAAATCCACGCCTTTTCCTTTCCTGAAACCAAAAAAACTAGAATGTCTATAAAGCTTGATACAAAAAGGTTTTAGATAAATCTAGAATGTACATTATCTAGCTTTAATTCGAGATCTTTGCATAGCATATTAAGTATTCTTTACAAAACAATATACACCTTGGATTCCTTTAGTATCTCAACCTATTGCGGTGGTCTAATGAAATTTCTCTTTGGTTTGTGTAATTCTTATAGAAATATTTTCTTAGGTTGAAACTAACATTAATTTTTTATAGTTTATTTTAAGGTTTTTAAACCTTATAACGAAAACTAGAAGTATAATAAACCATTGATAATAAAGAGTTTCTAACGAATCTAGAGTGCACTTTGTCTAGTTTTTAATCAAGAATAATAAATCTGATTAAATTCTAGAAAATTTTACATAAATACAGTTATTATAAAATCGAGGTATGGCCGTTAAACTATGGATTTACAATACGTGGAAAAACCACCCCCATACCAATTCACTTTTTAAAAGAGGTAAATTTCAAAAGTGTGAACCATAAAGTTGAACTTTAGTTGAACTTTATGGTCTTTTCTAGAATTTCCTGAACTGAAAATAGATTTAAGTTCAACTTATGAAATTAAAACCATTGATATAAAGGTATTTTAATAGAAAATAAATTAAACTTAACAATAGGGAAGTTTTTTATTTTGTTTTTAGGTATCGCTTAAATCGATATAAAGCATGGCGACTAGACAATCCAAAGTAGTAAATAATGTGTTCGTTAGAATATCCCTCATGAATTTTGTTAAGTATACAGCTGTTTCGAAAGTGAGTAGATCTTACATTCGCTTTTATGCCAGAACGTTTAACTTCTCTTTCAATCATACGCTTTGTACCAATTACACTAATCCTTTTAGGTTTATTTAAACTGTAATCATACCAATAAATCATTTTTTGAGGGTGAAAAGAAATAAATAATGGATCGTCTGTATAGTCCTTAGGTCTAAATAGCAAAGGGATTGTTGATAGGTAATTATATATGATTTTCTTATCATGTTTAGAAAGTTCTAAGATGCGTTTTGTTTTATTCGTGTTAACTGTTAATGTATTCTGTGCAAAGTTAATGTCTTTTATATTTAAAGATACAACTTCATTAATGGTAAGACCGTAACGAAGCATAAGGATGAATATGGAATGATTACGAGGTCCTATATATTTATATATCTGGGATTGAATATCGCTTAAATGTTCGTGACTTATAACGGAATCTAAAAGAATCAAAGTATCAGATTCAGTTATAAAATCAGTGCCAGTTAATCCTCGTTGTTTTTTTGTTGTTGCTTGTAAAAGACCAATATCATCTGTGAGGTTATAATATTTCAACAATCCATTTAAATGTGATGCTACACGCCTCAGATTTGCTTCTGATAAGTTTTTTTCTTTTAGATAGGTAAAATATTCTTCGTAATATTTTTGGTCACCTGGCAAAGTTTCTGAAGGTATATCAGGGTGATAACGATTTAACCATTCAAAGAACTTCTTTAAATCATGCTTATACATTGAAATTGTAGAAGTTTTCTTTTTAGATTCGTCTAAATGAGAAAGGAAATCCTGGAGAAGAATAAAGTTATCCAAACAAGACACATCCGTTTCTAGGTAAATTTAATATACCGTAATTATAACAAAAAATAAATAAATATGCTTACTAAAAGAAAACTTTTGCACTTGCATTCTGTATATTAAATTTACCTTCACGTAAAAAAAACGTGTAAAAACCAGGCCTTTAAAGTCGTGGTTTTTACACGTTTTTTTCTATATTTAATTTCTGTTTAAAACTTTACTTTGTAAAAAATCTTTATAAATCTTTTTTAACTCTTTATTTTTAAAATTCCTAACAAGTCTTGGTTCTAGGCCCAATTCTTCACGCTTTTTTAAATCTTCTTTCATATTTCGAATAACTTCTTGTAAGCCGGCTTCTTGGGCTTTTTTTACTTCTTCTTGAGTGGGTTGATCTGAACTTAAAATCAGCATTCTTTTTAATTCTTGAAACTGGAGGAGCTTTTCTTCAAATTCCATTTGAGTTCCATTTTCTTTTAAAAATGATTCTTGCTTCTCCTTTAATGTAGAATCTTTAAGGAGTTGTTGTTTATCTCTAGCTTGTGCTATAAAATCTGGAACTAATTCTTTTTTTACAGTCTTTTTAGAGTTAATAGGCTTTGATTCTCGTGAGAGCTTGGCATAATCTTTTTGAATCGCTTTTACTACGTAGGAATGAGGGTGAGTAACATCTCCGGTAATCAAACGATCTTCTGTGTATCTTATATTTCTTTCTAGGTGTTCTTTTGTAAATTCTGATAAAAGCCACTCTATTTTTTCCGGCTTGACTCCTAAGTCCACTAAATCATTCTGAACACTGTTTTTATGATCTTCTAACTCCACTGAGTGTTGATTTAATTCTAGTTTTTTCTCTTTAGTAGCGCTAGCATTATTCAACGCGGGTGAACTAGTAATGATAAATTCTATGGATGTTACTTTTCTACCGGTTTTTATTTCAACGAATTCAAAGTGGATATCGGTTTTATTATTAATTTCTTTTTGAGCTACTGCTAATACTTTACTTTTAAAATGGCCATACTGTTTATACTTAGTAGGTTCAATAGCTAAAAAGTGACGTAATTCTTCAAGAGTGAGTTCCCTTTTTCGCAGACGCTCATATTGCTTAAGCAGCTCATAAATACGAATTGAATAGACTGAATTGAGTCTCACTACATTCTCTAATTGATACGATGTAAATTTTTCTTTAAGCTCTAAAAACAAATACTTTAAGCTAGGATGAAATTGTAAGGTTATGTAGCCTTCATTTTCTTCATAGATGGACGTAATTACCCAGTTGTAATTTCTTTGTCTGCCTTTTTCTTTTATTGTAAGAATTTTTGTTTGAAGACCATTCACGATTTCTTTTAAGTAGGAGTAAAAACCTGTGCCTTTCTTATTGCCTACGATTTCAATGAAGTCTTTAGCTCGAAATCTATAGGTCTTTAATGTTTCATCATTAGGTTGCACTTTAGATGCCATGATTAAAAGAATTCTTTGTTCTTGTAAAGACAATTTATATGTACTCTCAATGAGGATATTTGATTTGGTTACCCAGTTTTTTATATTTATACTTTCCAGATCATATGGTTGAACTACAGTCGTTTTCTTCATAAAATCCCCCATATTTTTCTAAACTATCACTAAAATATCATAAAAGTGATACTGTGTAAATTGCATGTTAA
>Ga0209463_1001360_pt1 | contig 15164 bp, 14 predicted proteins | sample AgamicMgSfrz_FD_187169 | JGI IMG/M metagenome (GOLD analysis project Ga0209463, IMG submission 187169) | Agave microbial communities from Guanajuato, Mexico - Mg.Sf.rz (SPAdes) (version 2) | ecosystem: Host-associated > Plants > Phyllosphere > Phylloplane/Leaf | place: Guanajuato, Mexico... | reverse complement strand
AGCAAGATCATCTAACGTTTTAGTAAGAGTACTTTTAGTGGCCATTTTTCTACCCCTCCTATTTATTGAGCTTTCTTTAAGATTTTTTTCAATTCTTTAATCGCTTCAGTAGATGTTTGAACATCTTTCTCAAGAATCTTTTTTAAATCCTCATCCTCTACCAATTCCAACATCGCTGTTCCTTTTGTTACACATGATGTTTTAAGCGTTAAGATTTCGTGAACTTCTAGCATTTCGTGCATAGCTAGTCCCTCTGCCATGTTTGCATCCTCCTTGTCATTTTTTTGACTTGTGAATTATATTCCCAAATCATTTCCATTTAAACAAGTATTCATTATTTTTTAAAAATTTCAGAAAGAGAAACAGGAATATTAAAACTAACAAAAATAATCACCTGTTTTTTGCAATTGACCTTCCATTGTATTGCAGAATAAATCCCTTTAGGTGTAATAATATGTAATCCTTCAATGAACCTTAAATTGTAAGTCTTTCTAGACCTTTTTAATCGTTTAAAATTGGGTAATATATTTTGTAAAAAGGTGTGATTTTATTAATTTTTTACGTATTACCCTCACCGCTGTTGTTCTCTCTTTCATTGGTGTTATATTCAGGGTAATTTACGATCAAATAATTGGAGAAAAAGATGTTCAAATAGAAAGTCTTATCGGTCTTTTTATTGGTTTTTTTATTGGGATTTTCTTAATTTCCTGCTTTACTGATTATCGTAAAAGGAACAAAAATAATAAATAAAATAACCAAGTTCGTTTGCGCAAATCGTTTCAATTAAAAAGCGCATTAACCTTGCTTGGGTTAACGCACTTGATAGTTACACTTGAATCAACAAAAGTCACTTTTGTATAGGATCTAAACATCCTTTTAAATGCTAAAATGAGGACTGTTTGGGCGGAAAGAATAAGGTTAATTGATGAATTCAGGGTGATTATCACACTCGATTACCTTCTAGGCCGATGATTTTTCTGATGACTTATTGCCCGGTGCAAACCAACCTAATAGAGCAATACCAACTAATACTCCATAGAAAATTAGAGTCCAGATGGTGCTATGAGGAAAATGAGGATCTAAGACACCAATATCTTTATGTGCAAAAGTAATAACAGCAAGTTTCACACCTACCCAGGCAACAATGGCATATGCTGTAGTTTCCAAGGCTGGTCGCTTTTCAAGGAGTTTTACAAACCAAGTCGCTGCAAACTTGATTAAGATAAGACCTGCAATCCCTCCAAGAACTACAACTGCAAACTGCCCTCCATCCATACCACCGATTTCTCCAAATTGTGAATCCGGAAGCCCAAGGGCTATAGCGACCGCAGCTAAAATAGAATCAATGGAAAAAGCTAGGTCGGCTAACGCAATTTTCCCCACCGTCGGCCAGAACCCTTTTCCAGCGGACTCCTTTTCATCATCATTATGAATGTCCTTATTGTGTTTCCCAAACCGTGCCTTAATGATATGCTTCAATCCTAAATAAAGAAGATAAGCTGCTCCTATCGCCTGTATCCACCAAACGTTGGCGATAAATGAAATCGCAAAAAGAGCTCCAAATCGAAAAATAAATGCCATAAGAATTCCAGAATTAATCGCTCTTTTCTTCTGATCATCGGGTAAATGTTTAGCTATAACTGCTAGTACAAGAGCATTATCAGCTGATAATAATCCTTCTAACCCGATTTTGTATAAACATAAAAGATAAATCCATACAAAAAGTTCTTTTGAGCCAATGAATCAAAAACATAATGCAAAGAGTGGTATAGCGCTACATAGATTAAACAAAGATTCCAGAAAATATTTTCTTCTCTAGAATAAATCTCTCTTAGTAATAAAAGAATGATCCACCAAAACACAAGTATGGATAACGTACTGAGTAAGTTAATTGGATAAGTTTTATAGTAAAAAAAATAAGCGCTGCTATAAAATAAAAGCAGCGATAATACCAACATGAATAATGGCTTTCTAGAGTGTTTATTGGTGATAAAAAAGTATAAGCCAACTAAAATGGCAATAAAAAAGTAAAAATAATTAAATAAATTTCCCATTTTAAACCTCAAAATCTTTATAATTTAATACTATGATATTTAAATTTCTAATCAATTGTTTTATGTATTGGGTCAAAAACACGGGACCTTATACTTCCTTGCCTTTTTTATATGTATAATACTCAAAGACAGCAATCCCAAAGGAAACTCCAAAAGCGGTTGAAAATGCTGTTAAAAGATCAAAATTAGAGGTAAACAGAATATTAATCATTAAGTTTCCTCCAAAGAAGATTAAAAAATATACCAAGAATTTCAAAATAACTTTTTTCAAGAACTACCCTACTTTCATAGATGTCGTTTAAATTGACTACTGATTCAACACAGATTTTAAAAATCACGAAATTATAAATATAACCAATATATGATTATATTACCATATATTTTACTAGCCATAAAAAAGAACCTCTTTAAAATAGAGGTTCTTTTTTTATAACAGACAAGATATTTAGTTACGGTAATAACAAGAATTAAAATTTCATTCGCAAGCTTTAATAAAGATAATCCTCTAATCCTCTTACTACCTATAGCTTCTCCACCAATTCATCAACACGGACACAAGTGAATCCTTTTGTTTGCACTGTTTTTAATACATCTCTTAACGCATTAATTGTGTTTATTGGAGCTTCAGATTCCGCCCCGAGCGTATCTCCGCAGTCGTGCAGCAAAATGACGTCCCCGCCTTTTATGTTGGCTAGGCGTTGTTTAATCTTTTCGCTTCCGCCAGAGGTTCGCCAATCTTCCGCCATGATTGACCATAGAATAATCTTATATTTACCTCTTCTAATAAAATCGAAAACGTTGAGCATTCCCCAAGGCGGTCGATAATAAATAGGTGTGACTCCAGTGATAGATTTAATCACCTTGGCTGTATTCTTAAGTCCATTTCTAACCTTCCAAGGCGACATAAACCAGTTGGAGTGATGTACGTAGTTATGAATTCCGATTAAGTGACCTTCATTATGCATACGCTGAATCAGTTCAGGGTACTTTTCTGCTTTAGTACCGACCACAAAAAAGGTTGCCTTCACCTCATTTTTCTTCAGTAAATCAAGAAGTATGGGGGTATAAACAGGATTCGGACCATCATCAAACGTAAAAGCAATTTTAGATAAATCCTTTCCTCTTTTAATTACGTTCACTCCTAGGCCACGTGATAGGAAATATGGAATAACGGTGTATAATAAAATAAAAAAAATAATAGCAGAAATCATGAACTCCATATTATATACTCACCTCTATCTCCTTTTGCTTTTGTATCGTTCTATCATTTACGTTGAGTAATGGACTGCGTCTTGCTGCTCCAACAATAACACGGAGAGCGTCTATGGATGATGTTTTAGTTTGGTATTTTTTCATTCTTTGTTTCATCCAGCTTAAAGGTGCTGGATCGTGGACAAGATTTTCGACCTGCTCAATCAACTCTTCTTCTGTTTTTACAGAAAGCGCGAATCCTGAACGACATAAATACTCTGCATTGTCTTCTTCTTGTCCCGGTAACGAATGATAAATTAATATTCGTAAATTCATCGCCATTGCCTCAGACGTTGTTACTCCACCCGGTTTACTGATCATTAAATCTGAAATGACCATTAATTCTTCAATACTTTCACAGTATCCCAAAATTCTCACGTCATGCTTCGAGTCTTTTAATTCCCACTCTAATTGTGTTTTTAATTTTTTATTTTTACCACATACTATAAAAAGTTGAATTGGTGTGGAAATGGATTCTAATGCCTTAAAGGTTGAAAGTCCTTTTCCAAAAAATCCGTCGCCCCCTCCCATGATGAGCAGGGTGAACATATTTGGATTGATCATATATTTATCTAAAAGAAAGCCCTTTGGAAGAACATCCATAAATCCTTTCCGTACAGGTATTCCAGTGTTTTTAATTTTGTCTGCCTCTATCCCTAACGCAATTAATTGATCACGCAATCGCGCAGACCCTACCACATATTGATCTGTAGAGGGGTGAATCCAATAAGAATGATCCGTATAATCTGTGATGATGGTTACCGCTGGAATATCAATTAACCCTTGCTCTTTTAATTTCGATATAATTCCTGCAGCAAACGGGTAGGTACTAACCACTACTTTCGGTCTTATTTCTTGTATGATTTTAAGCACGGTTTGCATTCCTGACAAAAAGAGCGAATTTAACTTAACGGAAAAAGAACTTTTCACACGAGTTTTTTCATACAAAAAGCTATACACTTGTGGAAACTTCTTAAGTCCTTTTTTATAAATATAATGGCTGATTGGATAAAGGTTGGGATGAACCCACTCCATAATGTCAATGGTAATAGGCTCAGCATCAGCAACCATATTATTTACTGCCTCGCTTATCGCATTTGCCACTTGTTTATGTCCTTCTCCAAACGTAGCGGAAAGAATAAGGTATTTATCTTTTTCACGATTGTTCATGACTTTTCCCTCCTTATAGTTTTTATTCTTTCGTCATATGATGAAATCTGAACTATTCACCACAGCTTTTTGTTCTTTTGTTTATGCAAGTAAAGAATTACTCTACTGATAAAAGAGTAAGCATGATAAAAAATTAATACCGGGTATTTAGCCTTTTTAATCAATTTGTATGGTGTATCTTTTCTTCTTTTTCGTTACATAGATTGCTTAGGAATTTCTTACACTATTTATTTAAAAAACATACAGTCTTAAGTTGAGCTTTCAAATAGCACATTTTCAGTCTACGTTTTGTAATTAAAAATAGGCTAAAAATAACATTAAAAATCAATGAAAAAGCCAGTTTTTTTTATAAATAGTGCTACATTTTAAAAAAGCAAAGGTGAAATTAATCTTTTCACTTCTCCTATTTTCAATAAAATTCAAGTTACTAACTGTGCTTTAGGTAAATACATACTATGAAAGAAGGACAAACCATGGATTTTATTACAGCTTATATAAATCAGTACGGGTACGTTGTGTTATTTCTAGCATTGATGCTGGAACTTCTTGCGCTTCCTCTTCCAGGGGAGCTGCTCATGGGCTACGCTGGAGTTCTTGCTTTTCAAGGACATTTAAGCTGGATGGGAAGTATCCTGGTGGCTGGTATGGGGAGTATGGTTGGAATGACCATAGCTTACGGGGTAGGTTACAAGTTAGGGACTCCTTTTTTTGATAAATACGGAAAAACTCTTCATATGGGGCCAGAGCGAATTGAAAGAATGTCAAAATGGTTTAGTATACACGGAAACAAGCTGTTGATTATTGCTTATTTCCTACCTGTGATTAGACATATTACCGGATATTTTTCAGGAATTACCCGCCTTCCCTTTCGTACCTATGCACTGTACGCCTATAGCGGATCATTTCTTTGGGTCACCACATTTATTACCCTGGGAAAGTTATTAGGACCTCAGTGGGAACAGTTCCATAACTCTATTAAGAAGTATTTTGTCATTGGGATGGTTGTAGCTGTAAGTTTATTCGTTGCTATTTACATTTATAAAAAATTTAAAGTAACGATTAAAAAGATAGCAATTAATTGCCTTAAGTGGATAGTAAATGTATTTCATACTCGGAAACGGGCAGGCCTTGTTTTTATATTTACAGCATTGGTTACATTAGGGTTTATTCTGCTTATGATTGGAATGACGCAAGACTTTATCGCAAACGAGTTTGGAGATTTTAACAAAATAACGAGTCTATTAATAACAGCCCTTTTTAATAAAGATTGGAATGTACCAATGCGGATGTTTTTCATGCTGGGATCCAAGCAAGTTCTGGTGGCATTAATTTTCTTTACACTTGTATGGATTTTATGGAAAGGCAGAGATAAAAAAATCGAATTATTATCTCTGGTAGCTGTTGCAGGCGGCGGAGAACTATACGAAGAAAGCCTAAGACGAATTTTCCACCATTTCTCCCCTATTAGAAAATCGTTGATAGAACAGCTTTCATACACCTTTCCAAGCGAGCAGTCTTTGATGGCTTTTGTTGTTTATGGGTTTGCTGTATTTATGCTGGTTCGACACTCTAAAAGATTATGGACTCCTACATTAGCACCAATAGCAGCCATTCTTATTTTATTGCTTATTGCGATTAGTCGTTTGTACCTGAGCATACAATATCCCAGCGATATTGCAGCAGGATATGTATTTGGAGGAGTATGGCTAGGGTTAAACGTTTTACTTCTTGAAACCTTCCGTCTTATGAAAGGTATTAGTCTATAGCGGTTCACTAAAAAGAAAGACAAACTAAACAGGAACTTATCTTGTCCAAATGGCATTTATTATATTTTGAACGACGGGAAAGGAGAAGCTGCATGCAAAACCGTATTTTAATCGTTGAAGATGAAGAAATGATTGCACGAGCTCTTCAAATTGAGCTTGAACATGGAGGATACAAAGTATTCGTAGAGCATGAAGGAAAAAGCGGCCTTGAAGCTGCTTTACATAATAGCATTGATCTAGTTTTATTAGACGTTATGCTTCCAGAACTTAGCGGTATCGAAGTCCTTCGAAGAATTAGAAAAAAGAACGCCTACCTCCCTGTTATTCTTTTGACAGCCCGTGACACTACGTTAGATAAAGTGATGGGACTAGATCATGGAGCAAATGATTACATCACCAAGCCCTTCGAAATAGAAGAAGTATTAGCTAGGGTGCGCAATAGTCTTCGCCATGGAGCTATCATTCAAGAAGTTACTGAAAAAAAAGATGTTCATTTATCAATAGAAGATTTATCTGTGAATTTAGAGACCAGAGAAGTCATAAGAAAAAACAAAACGATTATACTAACCCCGAAAGAATATGATTTGCTTGTTTATTTAATAAAAAATCAAAATATCGTACTGAGCAGAGAAAATATCCTCTTGACCGTTTGGGGCTACGATTATGAAGGAGAAACAAACGTAGTAGATGTGTATATTGGACATTTGAGAAAGAAAATAGAAGAAGAGATTAACTCTCCCTTGATTCGCACCGTCAGAGGAGTAGGATATGTGATAAGAAAGGAACCATATGAAAATTACGACCAAGGTTAACTTGTTTATTACAGTTTCTCTGTTAGTCAGCTTGCTCATTGTAAATACGATTGTATTTTTCTTGTTTATGAAAACGACCGTTAATATGGAAGCACACTTAGTCTTCAAAAATGCGAGTGAAATGTTGAAAAAATACCACATTTCCAAATCCTTAACACTAGACAAAAACCTTTTAAACTCTTACATGCCTAGTCACTCTTTTATTCGAATCGTTGGGCCGAACTCTACAACTATTAATCAAGTCACTAACGACAAAGTCCTTGTTCAGAAAATCTCCCCTACTTTTTCAACAGAAAAGAACTTTGAACTTAGACCTTTTCAAGAACATCAAAATTTAGTAGTTCACGTACCGATTCATCAGAATCACAAAGTAATCGGTACGTTAGAAATAAGTGAGCGGTTATCAGGACTAGAAAGCCGCAAAGATATTATTTTGTCCATAATGGGGACTGTTACCATGGTTTCTGTTCTTCTCTCTTTTCTAGCTGGCAGATGGCTATCAGCTATCATTATGAAGCCTATTGTATCAATGATCTCTACAATGGAAGATATTGAACAAAGTGGAACGCTGAAAAAGATTGGTATACAAACTGAAACAAAAGATGAAGTGTACAAAATGGCAGCTACATTTAACCGTATGATCAGTAAACTGAAGGAAAACTCAGATAAACAAAGGCAATTTATTTCCGATGCCTCTCATGAGTTAAAAACACCTGTGACTGTTATTAGCAGTTTTATTACGATTCTTAGAAGGCATGGAACACAAGACGAAACAATAGCAAAAGAAGCAATTGAGGCTATTTATTTAGAAACAAATAGAATGAAAAATTTGACTAAAACACTATTAAGTTTAGCTGAATTAGAGGACTCCGAACCTGTTGATATAAAATCAGTTGACCTTGTCTCTCTCAGCATAGCCCTTGTAACTCAGTTCATGCAAGTTTATGACCGACCTATTATTCTGCATAAAAATTCCCACTCCATTTTCATCAAGGGAGATGAATTGAAGCTGAAACAAGTGATCATTATCTTTTTAGATAATGCCATAAAGTATAGTACCGATGTAATTGAGGTCTTTTTGGAAAGTAATCAGCATAAGGCGATTCTCCGAATAAAAGATTATGGCATTGGCATACCAGAAGAAGAACAATCTCATGTTTTTGAAAGGTTTTATCGAGTAGACAAAGCCCGTAAAAGGGATTCAGGAGGAAGTGGACTCGGATTAGCTATTGCTAAAAATATTGTGAACCTCCATAAAGGAGAAATTGATATACAAAGCAAAGAACATGCTGGAACAGAGATTAAAGTTACTTTTCCTCTTACGAACTAAGTAAGTCGCTTTTATATAAATTAGCTCATGTCCCACTAGTGAGGTAGCAATTATAAATATTTAATTTCTAAAAATGCTGCCCAATGGATACATTCAAAACAGAATCACCAGTCTTTCATGAGAAAAAACACCTCCAAGTGATTGCCCGGTACCCCATACCAGGTTTTCAGCTTGAAGGTGTTTTTTATTGATATAAAATCAGAGCCTGCCCAAAAGATTACCAACTACGTTTTCTTAATCTGCGAACGCTGATACTTTCTAAACTAGTCGTATTTCTATTACCTGAATTATCTTCCCATACTAAAAATCCGCCTTCTGCTCGAATAAATATACCATTTCCATCAAGCTGTCTTCCAGCAGAAAAAACTTGAATTTTGTCTCCTCTTCGAAAATTATCTACTATACATTTAAAAAAGAATCTTCATTCGAAGATCCTTTTGACTGCTTGTTTCATACGAAAATCTGCCAAAAAGTGGAAGGTTGCTGCTATGTTAAATCACCAAAAGCCTCCATCTGAGTGAATAATTTGTCCGGTAATCCATTCTGATTCTTCACTTGCTAAAAAAATAACTAACTTTGCGGCATCCCGGGGCTCACCGAGCCGGCCCATTGGGAACTTCGGCAGTAACTCTTCCTTTAACTCACTGCTCATCCAGCCAGTGTTAGTTGGTCCAGGATCTACAGCATTAACAGTAATTTTAAGAGGTGCTAATTCAATAGCAACTGATTTAGTAAACGTAGAAACAGCTCCTTTTGTTGCAACATAAGCCAAATTCCCAGGCTCAGGTGACTTATCTTGACCTGACACCATATTAATAATTCGACCGCCATGCTTACCTTCGATTAGACGTGCAAACTCAACAGTCAAAAGACACGTCCCTCTAACATTCACGTTATAATGAGCATCAAACATATCAGCATCTATAGAACGAAAATCTACGTCCACAGAATGTGTTGCATTATTTACAAGGATTGATGGAGAACCTAGTTTGTTTTGAACTGTATCAAGAAGCTTTCTTGGTGCATTGGGTTGTGCTAAATCCAATTGCATTGATTCACATCGCACTCCCAAACTGCGAATCTCTTCCATAAGATGTTTCGACCATTTAAAATCATCCTCTTTGCAATAATCCATTAAACGATCATACTTTGACCAATGAGTGAAAAAAATATCTGCGCCTTCTCTAGCTAACTCCCTGCATATTTCAGTACCGATACCTTTTGCCCGACTAGCACCAGTAACAATCGCAATTTTATTTATTAATCGCTTCATAAAGCATCTCCTCATGGGAACGCTGAACAAAGATATGCTCACCAATAGCACACAAATTCAGCAATCCTGTATATGTATATTAATCTATCAAATTGTAATAAATGAAAAAATGTAATTAAAGTTTAAAAGGTATTTTCTCTATATTAATCATTCATTCTTATTTCACCTCACATAAGTATTTTTCCATACTTGCATTCAACTTTCCTGCCTTATCAACATGTTACAGACAGTACAAGCTGCCCCCCTAGTCTCCAACAAGTTTATGCTCTTTCCTTAGTTACATTTTCATGAATGTTATATTTTACTTTTTAGTAAAAAGGTAAAGAGATAGGTTGAATAATGGATTCCTAAATAAAATTTCAAAAGGAAATATCCTTATGTTAGGGAACTGAATAAAGGACTGCTTTTCATTTCTCTAACACTTAAAAGGAGGTACACGAATGAACGAAGAGATAATAAAAATTGATAACGTTAAAATTTGTACAGAAAGTTTTGGAAACCCGAAAAATCCTGCTGTGCTTTTAATAATGGGAGCAATGTCCTCGTTAGATTGGTGGGATGAAGACTTCTGTCTTCGCCTCGCTGAACAAGAGAGATTTGTTATTCGTTACGACCATCGTGATTTAGGCCGCTCTACCACTTATCCGCCGGGTACTTCTAACTATACAATAACGGATATGGCTGATGATGCAATTGGGGTTTTAGATGCTTATTCGATAGAAAAAGCTCATATTGTGGGAATGTCTTTAGGTGGGATGATAGGACAGATTCTTGCTCTTAAATATCCCGAACGCATAGATTCCCTTACTTTAATTGCATCAAGCGTTTTTGGAACTGAGGCGGAAAAATTGCCTCCAATGGACCAGCGTATACTTGATTATCATACAAAAAGTACTTCCATAGACTGGTCAAATCAAGAGGCAACCGTTCACTACCTTGCAGGTGGATGGAAAACTTTAAGTGGAACAAAACCTTATGAAGAGGAAAGAATGTATAAGCTAGCAGAAAGAGAAGCTGCCCGTTCCAAACAGCTGGCGAGTAGATTTAACCATGCTTTGCTCCAAGGAGGAGGACAATATTATGACAGGCTGAGTGAAATTAACATACCTACGCTGATCATTCATGGAACAAAAGACCCCGCACTGCCGTATGAACATGGGCTTGCTCTTGCAAAAGCTATACCTCATGCTAAATTAATAGCTCTTGAAGGCACAGGACATGAAGTTCATAGTGAGGACTGGGCACAAATTATTGAATCAATTGTAGGGATTAGCAAAACATGAGACATGAAGACTTCAAAGCTCTTTTTCAAAAAAGCTTTGGGGTTTTTTTATGTTTCAAAGTTTCTTCTACTTACAGTAGACAAAACGTCTCCTATAGCAAAGGGTGTTTTGTACAAAAGTACCTACACCTTTTCAAAACATGATATTTACGATACACTGATATTCCGTATAATATCCACATAAGGGTATTTAAGTAATAAAATGGAGGTTTTTATGAGATATTTTAAGGTGCTTTTTTGTTTAATCTTATTAATCCTTGTAGGTATAACCGGCTGTTCTTCAAAAGAAGAAGTCACAAGTATTAACAATGTTGATGTAAAAAAACTTAAAGACCACAGTGGAACTTATGTTGGAGATAATTCTAACGTAGTAGCTATCATAGGGGCGTTGCCTGGAGGAGAAACATTTAAAGAAATTGATTTACATAATAAAACACCAAAAATAATGTATGGTACTAAAGAGGGCTCTTTATCAGAAGATGAACTATTAAAATATTGGCTCGACGGTAAGGATACACCAGAGAAAAACTTTCTTTATAATGCTATTTATTTAACAATATTAGTGCCTAATGCTCAAGGTTACAGTTTTAAAGTAGACAATCAAAAATTCTCAGTATCTAGAGAAGAAATGGAACAGTTTATTTCCGATAACATTAAAACTTTACCGGATAGTAATAAATTATTTGATAAAGAAAAAGCACAGCAATTTATAGATGTTAATAAAGAAAAGATAAATAAAACAGTTAAATCGGCAGCTATTCGAGAACAATTTTTTAAGAATGTTCCTATAGTAAAAGAATCAGAGATGGAGACATAACGAAATGAAGCCAATCTAAAGATGAACAACTAGTATACATGAACTGAACCGCTTGTGACACCGCAGTTAATTTCCGTACAAGACTTCGCTTTTCGCGGGCGGCCGCTGAGCCTCCTCGTCGCACACGCTCCTGTGGGGTCTCACCTGTTAGAAAGACCTACACACATGAAACCTGCGTTTACCCTAAAAAAAAAACGAACCACGAATCAAACATCTTGATCAATGATTCGTTTTTCACTTCGTCTAAAGTAATTTTGTCCCAGCCTTTCTATTTCCCTTTGTGCTTAGCTTTCGCCTTTAGTTTCTTCATCAAATACTTTTGTTCCTTTAGTTCTTCACGGTATTGCTTAGCTTTCTTTTTTCTACTTTTTTTCTTTTCTTCGTACTCTTGCTTCATAGCCTCTTGAGCTTTAGTTGAAATACCAATTTTATTTATTTCTTTTGCTACTTGGCGCTGTAAACGTTTTGGATTTACCCTCTTGTTAGATTTTCTTTTTACATCAAGACCTGAATGAACCGATTGATTAAGCACATCTAGCAATCTGTAATAAATAAAGTCTAATACCTCTGTATCTTTTGGTTCTGCTCCAAATACATAACGAAATGCTTTTAATTTACCGCCTTCTACAACTTCAATAATTCCTATCCAAAACTGACCATCATGGTAAATCGTTAGTGACATAACGATTCCCTCCTCTAAACATACTATGAAATGATGGACATCCCGAGGAGGGGAAGGTTACTGACATTGATACATATCAATGTATCCGGACTACCAACCGAACTGTGTTTTTACATCTCACATACAAATTTTAACATAAAAATATCTGATATAAATACCTTCTTCTAAAATCATTTCTAGAATCACGGGTTTGGTGAACAAATAGAAGCAAACATAACGTGCCTGCTTCTTTTATTTTTCACCAAAATTTATTACGAAAAACAAAAAGCTCGCCATAATAAATATTGGGATTACTACAAAAGAGGTTAAACTAAAATATTTCATCAGCCCTTTTTCTTGTTTTCCAAAAGCTATTATTCCACACGAGCCTATCAAGTAAACAGTGATACATACATACAAAATGTTAGGGCTATGTATGGGGGTAAAATATTGTCCAACGCCAACAACCATTCCAAGCAACGATAACCACCGTGAATATTCACTAAAACGTTTTTTCAATTTGGTCCTCCACGAACTAGATATATGTTCATATGGCACCATTTAATTATCAGCTACCATAATGTACTTAATCACCAGTCGGAAAAAGCTTGGGTGAATCACTCCAAACTCTTTTTTCTATAAAGAAAGAAACCTATTACCGCGCCCAGTACAGCTATCACTATACTAAAGCGAATTAGATGGATAATGAAATCAATGAGATTTAAATATGTTGTTTCTGTTACACCGTCACCGACTGATTCAACTTCTTTATATGGAATTACAAAGAACCCTAATGACCCTCCTAAGATAAGGGCATAGAAAAAACCTTTTTGGATAAATTTCAGCAAGAAACTTTCCTCCTTTCAAGAAATGCTCATTTAATGAGTTATAATATTCTCATTCACTATTAAAAATCATTTATTTATCGCTCTTAATAATTATTTATCTATAAATTTAATTACATATTTTCTATATATTAACACATCTAAAGGTTAAAAGGAGACTAACAACGTACAGTCTCCCTTTTTATAAAAGTTTAATAACTTTTACCATGTTATTTACTTAACCAAATTTTCAAATTAAATAAAAGACCCAGAAAGTCACGAAGCAAGGAAGCTTTTCACAGCAGTTAAAAAAGCGGATAAGCTTCCTGCATGCACCTCATGTCCAGCCCCTTCTATCGTTACTAATTTACAATTTGGAATGCGCTTAGAAACTTCCTGCAATTTATCTTGAGGAATATGGCTGGATCCTCCTCCTATGATGAGAGTAGGTGCAATTATCTCTGTAAGACTTCCCCACCATTTAGGATTCGGGTTATTTAACTGTTTAAGAATGGAAGGTACAACCTCCCAGTCAAACGGTAAAGAACCAGGCGGTTTGGCAGGAATTTCGAACTTTTCTCCTGTAAAAGGTGGAGGAGTGTCTTCAACAATCAATTTATCTACCCTTTCTGGAAATGTTTCAGAAAAAAGATAGGACACCGTACCACCCATAGAATGCCCAATCAACGTAAAGCTCTCCAAATTCACCGCATTTACAAACTGAAGCAAGTCATCGCACATAAGTTCAAACGTATAGGTGCCGGTTCTCTCACTTCCGCCGTGTCCTCGCTGATCTAAAGCTAGAAACCGATATTCCTTCCCTAGTACAGCTGCTACTTCATCCCAAGAATCTGCACTCATTCCCAAAGCGTGAAGTGCAATAATGGCGGGTGCCGAAGCTTCGCCCGCCTCTCGATATTGAAATGTTAAACCATTTAGTTCAATTTGATTTACTCCCATTTTCAAATTAGATCAACTCCTAACTCAGATTTCACCAATTAAAATCTAGTTTATTAAGGTTCATCTATCTATTAGTGAAGTATGAAAATTCCCTTCACCTCTTATCTTATTAAAAATAATGTGAGATTATTTTAGGAACCCTTTATAAGTCTTTAGTCAGTGTAATGTACCTAGAGATTCTTACTTTCAATCCCCTTATACTTTAACCCAAAGGTATTACAAGCTAATTGAATAAAAGATTGCAAAGGAAGAGACATGAATTTATCTTTATGCCAAAACATTTGTGTATAAAGAGGTGTATCCACTTTAGCACAAACTAACTCTTTTAATATTCCTTTCTCAAGCTCTCCTTTTACTACTACTTCGGGCAATATGGCAATACCTAAATCTAACATCACGCATTGCTTAATAGCTTCTACGCTTACAAATTCAAATTTAGTTGATGTGCAAATACCCGCCTCACGAAACAAGTTTTCCAATACTACACGATATGAACATCCTGATTCGGTATACAAAAGAGTCTCATTCTCAAGATCTTCTAAGTAGATTTCTGCTTTATCAGCTAAAGGATGCTGAGGAGAAGCTATAATTTTTAAGTCTTCTGCAACAAGACATTGCGTATGTAGATTTGCATCATGATGCTGAATAGGCTCCATTGTAAAGGCTATATCAAGAGTTCCATCTAGCAGCTGCGCTCTTGTTTGTTCTTGAGAGTAAATGGGCTTAAAGATCATCTTAACCTTTGGAAATTGATCCTTAAACTCTTTTAATATTGGAGGTAATCTATACGTGCACTGGCTTTCAGAAGATCCAATGATAAGCGTACCCGCGGGCTCCTCCACTCCACTTACAGCGTTTTTTGCTTCCTTAGTCAATTGAATCATTTTATCGGCGTACCTTTTAAATTCTCGACCTGCCTCTGTTAAAACCAAGCGCTTTCCGAGACGTTCAAATAAAGGAGTTT
>Ga0209463_1001359_pt1 | contig 15173 bp, 18 predicted proteins | sample AgamicMgSfrz_FD_187169 | JGI IMG/M metagenome (GOLD analysis project Ga0209463, IMG submission 187169) | Agave microbial communities from Guanajuato, Mexico - Mg.Sf.rz (SPAdes) (version 2) | ecosystem: Host-associated > Plants > Phyllosphere > Phylloplane/Leaf | place: Guanajuato, Mexico... | reverse complement strand
AATTGGGAGATAGAGACTTCAGTTTTTATAGAAAGAATTCAGCTGACTTATTACTTTTACCAAACGAGGTGAAAGTAGAGTGGTTTGATAAGGGAGACCTTCTTCATTTTTGTTCTGTAGATTTAGTCGAAAGTCCAATGAAACAAACTCATATCAAAGTAATAGATAGTTTTCAAAAAAAAGGGGGTATTGTCAGTTTTGATCCCAATGTTCGTCTTCCCTTATGGCCTGACAAAGAAAGCTGTCGTCGAACAATTCTAGACTTTTTACCTTTAGCAGATATTGTGAAAGTATCGGATGAAGAATTATTTTTTATAACCAATATTGAAGGAGAAAGAGAAGCTATTAACTCTCTTTTTATTGGCAATGTAAAAGTAGTCGTTTATACAAAAGGAAAAGATGGGGCTATTATTTATTTGAAAAATGGAGAACAATTTGAGGATAAAGGATTTAAAGTAACTGTTTCAGATACAACTGGGGCAGGTGATGCATTTATAGGTGGTTTTTTATATCAATTGCTTTCAATTGATATATCGAGCGAAAATCTATTTCAAAAAGTGAGTGAACACCATCAACAATTGCTTACCTTTGCTAATGCAAGTGGGGCACTTACTGCCTCAGTAAAAGGAGCGATTCACGCAGCACCTGGAAAACAACATATAATGAATTTTATTGCTACTCAAAGAGGCAGATTAGCATAAGAAAATATGTATTTATAGTTAGGAATTAGTATGAAATTCACGATATAAGTAAGGGTTAAAAGAAAGGATTTAAATAATGAGGACTGAAAAAGAAAAGATGTTAGATGGAGAAATGTATAATCCTGCAGACGCACAATTAAGAAAGGATCGAGAACATGCTAGAAGACAGGTTAGAATATATAATGAAACTTTAGAGAGTGAAGATAATAAGCGCATTAAATTACTAAAAGGTTTATTCGGTTCTACTGGGGAAAACGTATATGTTGAACCAAATATTAGAGTTGACTATGGCTATAACATATTTGTTGGCGAAAACTTTTTTGCAAACTTTGATTGTGTCATCCTAGATATTTGTGAAGTGAGATTTGGAGACAATTGTTTACTTGGTCCGGGTGTACATATCTATACAGCAACTCATCCAATTGACCCAAATGAACGAAATTCGGGAAAAGAATACGCAAAACCAATTATTTTTGGAGACAATGTATGGATTGGTGGAAGTTCAGTGATAAATCCAGGGGTAAAAATAGGAGACAATGTTGTGATTGCATCTGGATCAGTAGTGACCAAAGACGTACCTAACAATGTAGTGGTGGGTGGGAACCCCGCAAAAATCATTAAAAAAATTGGAAATTAAAGATACATGGATATTTCACCAAATTTTAGTAACAGGACTCTAAATGAAATTTGAATTTCTAACTTATTAGTTACTTGGTGATTAAATTGGATATATGGATGGGGAAAATTAGAGATTATAATTATTTGGGTCATTATTTAGGGACCTATCAAGCAATTATAGAGAAACAGGATAAGATGCTTTATAAGATGACACTATGGTTTAATCCAGCATATACGCTAAAAAAGCGAGATAAAAATAATCATTTAAAAGATAAAATATTGTATAGTTCAAGTGTAAAGGTACTTAAAAGAAAATTTAGAAATAAAATTCCTCTTTTAAAGCAACAAACAAAAGTAGTATGGATAAAAAGAAGGTTAAATATTTAATTTCTTCAAGTGAAAGGTCATGATGGCAGGAAATCTTACTTGTAAAGCTAGTTTTATTGGTCCTGGTGCAAGCCAACCCATGATTATGCATTTTAAGTATATACAGAGTAAAATAAATTAAAAGGACATATCTTATGATATGTCCTTTTAATATGGTTAATTTTCATCTTTTTTTCATTGTTAAATGATAAATTAATTGCTAATCATGCTGTAAAGCATTTTCCATAGATGTTCCCTTTCACAAGCTTATCTAAAAAGGTAAGCTTTTTTCTTATACTCTGCATTTTGTTTACATAATGTGACTTATTGGAATTTATATATATTAACTAGACTTTATAACCTTGGCATAAATACATGTATCTCTTAAAGTCGTTCCATTAGCAGATACTTTATCGTTTGACAAAGGATAAGTCTTCCATTATCATCAACTCAAACTTATTTACGGGGAGAGGTAAAGATGAAAATTTATGTTGATGCAGATGCTTGTCCGGTAAAAGATATCATTATCTCTGAAGGTACGAATGCTGAAATTCCTGTTATCCTTGTTACTAGCTTTTCTCATTTTTCTAATGTGGAACAACCATCAGGAGTGGAAACCATTTATGTTGATTCTGGAGCAGATGCTGCGGATTATCGGATTATGGGGTTAGTAGAAAAAGGAGATATAATCGTTACGCAAGATTATGGTCTTGCTTCGCTAGGTTTAGCAAAAGGGTGTGCGGTACTTCACCATAATGGGTCTAGCTATACAAATGAAAACATTGACCAATTATTACAAACACGTTATCTGAGTGCAATGGCTCGAAAAAGCGGAAAGCGTACAAAGGGGCCAAAACCATTTACACCCGAAGATAGAGAGAAATTTAAGGGGCTTTTTAAAAGAGCAATTTCACGTTAAAAAAGAACCATCCATTTTCAAGAAAACTCCAGAAAAATAAATTGTCCAAATATTAAACTAACCTGCCTCGTTAACTTAAGTAAATAATAAAGTACTTCCGTTATAAGCCCTTAAATCTTTAAAAAGATTTAACATTGAATTTAGTGTATTAAATACTTAAGTAGAAATACCAATAGGCGACCTATTCCTTCTGCTCAGAAAGATAAAGTCACCTACACGATTTTTCCATTCATTATTATTTACCCTTTCCTTTTTCCTATTTATAAATTTATTGGTTTACATGTTTCTGTTCTAACTGATTTACTACATCTTCCTGACATTCATTGATAAATAAATAAGTAAGGTATGAATGTAAATCAAATCGTTCTTCATTAATAAATGTAGAGAAAACCTGTTTATATTCGCTCAATAGTTTGACCTCCTTTATGCAAGTTCCTATTTTTTTTTATTGTCCAACTAGCAATCTCTTATACATACAAATTAACAAAATACTTTATATGATAAGCTATTTTCATCTTGTACTGGCCCCGCCTACGCCACATACAGTGACAGACGCGCTTGCTATCCAACCTAATTCTTATTATATATGTAATCGCTTACAATTTAAATTTAAATAACAGAATATTATGACTTTATAACAATGTTAGGGGAATCATGAAAAATTCTTATAAATAGCTGAAAAAATTAAGTAATTAGAATGAGTCTTTATATGTTAAAGTATTGGACCCAAATCAAATCAGCAAAAGTATACATTTTTAGCTACCATATTGTTCCTTATAGGCAGTTGATAATAAAAAAAGCCCTTTTATGATTGAGAGCTTTTTTGAGATCTACAATTTTCATTTACTTTCTAAAACTTGCTTTTCACTCGTTTCTTTCATGCTTAAAACTACGCCCAAAATGATAATGACTCCACCAATCAATTGGTTTATGCTTAACACTTCATTAAGTAGCAGAACTGAAAATAATACACCAAAAATAGGAACAAGATTCATTAAAGTCATCGCAGAACTAGAAGATAATTTGCGTAGTCCGAAGTTATATAATAAAAAAGCGATAACCGAACAGAAAACGCCTAGGTACAATAAGGTTAGAAATGATTTTATATCCGGTGTTTGCCAACTTGCTTTCTCTATAAAAGTTAATGGAATAAATGTAATAGCTCCTGCGAAAGTTTGATAAAAAGAGATAGTAATCATGGAATATTTTTTGACAACTTTACGAGTTGTGAAGTTATAGAGAGCAAAAATAAAACCTGCGACAATTAATATAATATTACCAACCAATTGTTTATCATCTGTCTGAGTTTCAGGACTATAGGATATTTGATATACACCTATCATTGCTACGCCAATTCCTAGGGCCTTTATCCATGATGTCTTTGTTCTAAAAAAGAGAAATTCCATTAAAGCTGTTATAGCAGGATATGACGCGACAATAATAGCAGCATTAGATGCCGTCGTTAGTTCAACTCCTATATTCTCCAGAGAAAAATAAAGGGTAGTACCTAGTACACCACTAATAGACATTAACCCTATATCTTTGACTGAGGGCTTTAATTTATCTTTCTTGATTAAGAGAATAAGGCCTAAAATAACAGCAGCTATAACAAAACGAGCCGCACCTAATGTAAGGGGTGGAAAAGAGGTATAAGCTACTTTTGTCCCAACAAACGATGTACTCCATAAAAGGACGGCTATTACGGATGCACTTATGTATAAACTATTTCCTCTTCTAACCTTCTTTGTTTTTAACTTTTCTTGTTGTTTCGCTACCATTGTATCCATTATTACACCTCCGAGCAGTAGTAAAAACTAAATAGTAGCTACCTTAGTAGCTTCTATAATTAAATTATAATTTTTAATCTAAACTGTCAAGTATAGTAATGGTATACTTAGTTTAAAATCATTGACTCCATCTCCGGATAATCAAGGAGGAACACTTATGACATTAGATATAATAAAAATTTTGAAAGATGTAAATTTCACTGAATATGAGGCAAAAGCATATTTGGCTTTACTGGAAAAGTCTCCTCTTTCAGGATATGCTATCTCCTTAAACTCTGGAGTGCCGAGATCTAAAATTTATGAAGTATTAGGCGGACTAGTAGATCGTGGAGAAGTCATGGTCAGTCATGAAAATCCGGCGCTCTATACACCGTTACCTCCTAATGAATTAATCCATTTGAAAAAACGTAAAGCTGAATCCTCTTTTGAAGTAGCTGAAGAAGCTCTCGAAAATTATTCTTATGTATCCTTAAATAGAGAAAATATCTGGAATATCACTGGTTATGAACCTATACTAAATCGTACAAAGGAAGCTATAAAAGAAGCTACAGGGCGTATCCTATTGGAAATATGGGCAGAAGATGCTCAAGCATTAAAAGAAGAATTACAAGCTGCATCACAAAGAGGGGTAGAAATTTTAATTGTATCTTATGGAGATTTAGTATTTGATTTTGCGCAGGTTCATCAGCATGATGCAAGCGAAGAAATAACCAATGAATATGGAGGACGATGGATTGTTCTAAGTGCTGATGATCGAGAGGTAGTTGCAGGTATATTGTCACTTGGTGAAGATAGCCGAGCTGCCTGGACGATGCATCCAGGATTAGTTATGCCAATTACTGAAGTCATCGTTCACGATTTGTATATATATGAAATGATGAAAAAGCATCGAGATATACTAGAGTCAAGTTTTGGCCCGAATCTTATTGAACTTCGTAATCGGTTTAAATTTAACTCCTCAGGTTATAGCGTAGCAGCAAAATTAGGATTAATTAAATAGCCGGTATTACAGTATATATTAATAATAAAATTAGTTAAGTCGGGTAGGAAGGCACTCTCATGGGTACCTTCCTACCCGACTTAACTAAAGTTGTATATCTTACACAAAATTTTCATTGAACTAATTTGTCCTCAATTAGAGTAAATAGTAAAACTTATATTTTTTTTAAAATAATTTACTGTTTACCTAAAATAAGACGTTAATTTATAAAAATATGCATTATTAAAAAACATACTTCTATGGTGGGGTGAATCTCGAAAATTTATATGTTGTTAGTGAAAAATATCGCCTAAGATCTGTGATAAATAACTCCTAAAATGACAGGAGTTCAAACAAAGAGTCAAAACTTAAAAAGCTTTGACTCTTTGTTATAATTAGTCGATATAGAAAACCTGTCACTTTGCCCGGTAACTGTCACATATTTCATTCCATAAATAGCAAAACAACCATGAGAGTTTATTAAAAATTGACTCACTGTTATTTTAACAAGAATATTCATAATCTTACTCTTGAATATAAACACTTTCACCGATATAGGCATTTTGCTCTAGATTATTAATTATAAAATCTGCCAAGTTGACACGACGAATCTTACTTATAGCAGATTTGCCTTTGAAATCCCCGTGTTTATAAGATGTCTTACCTTCTTCATAGGTAATCCATGAAGGCATAACAATTGTATAATCCAGCCCAGATTCACTCGCCATTTTATTTTGTTTTGGCATATCGCCAAACCAGGGGCTAAAAGGTATAAGTGCTAATCTTGTAAGAATACCTAACTGTTTACGTGCTTCAGGACTTGTTCCAAAAGCTGTTAAAAGCTCAAGACGTTTTATATGTTGATTTTTCATAGCTTGAATAATATTTGCAGTAGACTTTGCAACCCTGCCTGAACCTGCAAATACAATAATGACTGCATCGCTATTTGCTAAAGCCAGTTCAATATCAGATATATCATCATAATTCACTGCAATATGTTTTACTAACGGGTGAGTGCTTAACGTTTTACCTCTACGCGTTGCTGCTACTACGTGATGTCCACGACTTATTGCTTCCTCCAAAACATATGTACCAACCGTACCACTCGCTCCAAATAGTGTAATTTTCATTGTTCTCTCCTTATTCTGTATGCTGAATTGTTTAATAAGCTCTAAAAAAGTCCTGTCTTATGACAGAACTTTTTTAGGTGTTTATTTAAGATTTTTCGTAAAAAATTCTTCTAATTTAGAAAATGGAATTTTTCCCATATTATCATATAACGTCGAATGCCATGCATCTGAGACAATTAATAATTCTTTTGGTTCTTTCGCTTTTTCATAAGCCATTTCACTTAAAGACTTCGAGAATGCATGTTCTCCCGCAATAAATAAAGTTGGTCGTGGCGAAATTTCATCAATATAATTCATAACCGGTGTATTCATAAATGAAAATGGCATCGTAGCATTCCATCTACCATTTGATAGAATTGAATTCTCATGGAAGCCACGAGGTGTTCGGTAGAATTCAACCGTTTCTTTGGTATCCATATCCGGATTTTCAGGAAGTTCTGCTGGTAATTGATCAGCCATTGGTGCGAATGTACCATTTTCTGCATCCGCCCAGCGCTGTTGACTTAATGACTCAAGCAGCTGTGTACGTTGTTCTAATGGAAGGCCACCAAAGCCTGCTGCGACGTCAACCAACGATACTGTAGCAATCGCTTTGACACGTTTATCCATAGAGACGGCATTAAGAGCAATTGAGCTCCAGCCACATATACCAATCACACCGATACGTTCACGGTCAATATTGGATTGGAGTCCAATTCCATCAACGGCTGCCATAAAATCTTCCGTGTTGATATCTGGTGCTGCAACATTACGGGGTGTCCCACCACTTTCACCCGTGTATGAACCGTCAAAAGCTAGTGCAGCGAATCCTAAAGATGCCATCTCATTAGCATAACGCCCAGATGCTTGTTCTTTAACAGCTCCAAATGGTCCACCGATTACAAGTGCAGGAAGTTTTTTGTTGTTTGCATCTTTTGGTAAATATAAGTCACCAGCTAATTCTATTCCAAAACGATTTGTAAAACGAATTTCTGTTCTTGTAACTTTTTCATTTAATTCAAATGTAAATTTTCGCATGTTTCTTCTCCTTGTATTAGAAATTTAGTCCCTGCTTCATAACTTTTACATTGATAAAGGGCTACTTTTGAACCACACTATTTTTATTAAAAACTAAATTTTTCGCAACCATACTACACACAAAAGAAATAATGCACGATATTGTATTATCCTTTCGATGTGTTTATGATAATAGGGAAACAGAATGTTTTCAATCGTCAATTTCGGTGAATCCACGCATTAATGCATGAATTGATTGGAATCACGCATTAATTATTAAAAAAGTTTAGGAGGTTATGACAATGATTAAAGTCGATAGAAGGATACTTAAATCTCAAGATGCCATAAAAAACGCTTTTGGTGAACTCATGTCAGAAAAAGGGTTTGATAAAGTTACGGTAAAGGATATTTGCATTAGAGCAAATGTGGGGAACAGAACGTTCTATCTTCATTATCTTGATAAATATGATTTATTGGATAAACTTATTGAAGGACATATGCATGAGCTTAGAAAATTATGTGACCCTTTATCTGACATAAGTTTCAAAGAAGCTCATATTATTTGGTTTGAATACTTAGAAAAACATTATTTGTTTTTTTCGACGATGTTAATAGGGCAAGGAGCTTTTGCTTTTCGGAAACACTTCTTAGAATTGATCATCGAAGAATTAAAGCATGATGAAGATATCTTCAAAGGAAAAAATGAGGGGATTAGTGAAGCCCTAATTCTTACCTTCCTTGGGTCTGCTATCGTAGGGGTAGTTGAAACCTATCTCATGAAAGGAATCCCTGATCCCATTGAAGTTTTAGCAGAACAATTGGGAATGCTATTAGAAAGACATCTGTAATTTGGTAGAGGTATTTATATAATTAAATTAGATAACCTTCAGAGGATAATCAGTTTACACATTGCCATATTATCAGAAGGGAAGGGGCTGGATTATGAGCATTTTCTCTTTCTTTTTGTCTAAATAAGTGTGCTTTTACGATACTCTGTGAAAAAATTTACTTAAACTATCGAGTACGGTTATTTAATAAATAAGAAAAATGTCATTACATATTAGTTGTATTCAATATGTAATGACACTTTAAAATTTTAGTGATTATAGTTTTGATGGTTATAAAAAGATATTAATATTAGGAAGCCTTATAAAATTTATAAGGCTTCTTTTAATACTTCAAAAAGGGTATTTATAATTTGGATCATACCCAAAAAGTATATATATAGGATTTTACTTATTGTGATAAAATCTTATTTTTTAATCAGTACAGACAAGTCACCTTCAAATACTTTTTGTTCTTTATTATTATAAGTAGACAATAGGACAGTAAGAATTCCAGTTTCGTTATTTTTCGTTTTTTTGTCAATAACTTCTACAATAGTATGTAATTCATCTTCCGGATAAACAGGTTTTATAAATTTAATATTGTTCATTTCAGTTCCAGCAATAACATCATTCCCATACATACCTTCTTCAATCCAAAGTTTAAATGAAAGGGCAATAGTATGAATTCCAGAAGCAATGATACCGTTAAATCTTCCTTGTTGCGCTTTTTCCTCATCTAAATGCATATATTGAGGGTCAAACTCTTCTGCAAATCCCATAATCTCTTCTTTTGTTAATTTAAAGGGTTTAGTTTTAAATACTTGCCCAATTGTGAACTCATCTAGCTTCATAGATACACCTCTTATTTAAAAATCAATGTTGTACTTGTTTATATTAGTTTAGTATTGCATCCTTATCAAGTTAAGTAGGTACACAATATGAAAAGAATGATAATGTTTTTACATAATTAAATTACATCCATTAGTCCAACCTTTTGTTAACATCCAATTAGCTTAAAAAGATTAAAGAGAAAGAGGATATGTTTAATTTGAAAAAGTCCATATCCCTTTATAATATGATTTCTATTTGTATACCATATACAAATTTAGTTACCATAATGCCTCTTACAGGAACCTATAAAATAAAAGAGAAGAACACATTCGTGATCTTCTCTTTTTCTATTTTGGATAACTTCATTATGTAACATTTCAAATAGTATCTATATCCTTTATATTTTCAGTTATTTTTTTAGTCTTTTAATACCTAAACTTTACTTCATTCATTAATCTATTTAAGGCGATTTTTAAAATTTCATATTCCGTATACTCTTGTTTAGAAGATAAGTATCTTTGACCTTTTTCCATCAACGACTTTCTAATCTGATTACACAAATCAATTTCAGCTTTCAAGAGTTTTATTTCTTTTCTGATTTCCATTTGTTGATGCACAAAAACAACTCCTTTTTCTTTTGAATGTATAAAAATATTCTATGCTGAAGATAAAGGTCCTTCATTTTTAAGTTTATTTTTTGTATAAAACAGTAAACTTCAGTAGCTTTTTCTATTTTTTTATTTGCATATCATATGTATGTTTAGTCGGCATAATCACGCTTTCCGAAACATATGAAAAGGGAAACCCTTTGGAGTAGAAGGATTTTACCTTTTTAAGTCCAAGTAAGATAGTAATAGTGACTTATAAAGCAATTAAAGGATGCAGGAAGGAAGGGAGGGAAGTAAGTTGCCTAACAGAGAGTATCCATACTATTTTATAAAGTTAGGTAAATTATATTACGTATATCATTCGTATAAGAACGTGAAAAAGAAAGAGGTATCCAGTTACGAATTTACTAATGATGAATCGTTAGCATTTCCCATTGACGAAGAGTCTGCTAAACAATTGGCAAATGAATGTGGAGGTCATATTGTAATAAAGAATGCTACGTTCAATGATTATATTAGCCAAGGAGAAAGATGGAGTCATTTTATAGATAGCAAAAAGAAGAACATATGGAAAATCTATATCATTAATTGAATGATAAACCTTTTAACTACTATTTATTAGGATAGTTTTTAAAATTTTTAAGATGTATAATATATACATCTTAATTTACCATGGTCACTGCTCTAGAGGCATATTGTCACAAGGAAAAAAATTCATTAATTTAAAGGAGCTAGAACATGGATATTAGTAATATAGCTAAATGGATTCCTATTCCTTATTTTCAAATTACTCAAGATGGTACCATTCTAAATTCTTCAAATACAACACATTCATATTTTCAACCTACCTCTAGCATATGGAATATTATTTATAAAGAGGACCGAAATAAAGCAATAGTAATGCTTTCACAGCATACTAATTCTCATCCTGTTACCCAATATCTCATTTTGCAAACAAGTAACAAGTTATTTATGTATTTCAAATGTACGATCCAATGGCAAGACAATATAGGTCATCTAGTATGTACAGAAGCCAAAAATATTGAAGTTCCATCTGTTTTATCTATTCAAAAATCGTTAGTAAATACTCAAAAACGGCTAGAAGAATCAGAAAAGCATTTAGACAATGTTACTAAGATACTTAATATGAGAAAACACTAAGCTTTTGTTTTTTTAAGAACCTAATACCTAAAAACCCTTTGATCTTATGAAGGATTTTTAGGTATTTTAAATGTGTAGAACAGAATAAAGATATCAACGTATGTTAATTATGGATTAAAGATATAAAAAAACGTTTTTTTACTTCCTAATAATTCCACAGGAGAATATACATGAAAAACTATACAAACGATAACACAGCAAGACGCTATATAGCTCACGTTAGTATATTTGGAACCACTCAGATTCACTTAAGAAATCCCTACATCATAGCCTGGTGGTCAGCAGCCTTTCCTGGCTTCGGACATTTACTTTTATCCAAGTATCTTCGAGGGTTTGTTTTATTTATTTGGGAAGTTGTTATTAACCTTCAGTCACATATAAACGTTGCTATGATTCATTCCTTTCAAGGGAACATAGATATGGCAAAAGAGTCACTAAACACTAGATGGCTTCTCATTTATATTCCTGTATATATCTTTGCCATATGGGATAGTTATCGAACGACCGTTGATTTAAATAAAATATATCTCTTAGCTGAAAGAGAAAATCATAATTTTAATTCTTTTAGTATGGGATCCATGGAGATTAACTACTTGGATAAAAGAAATCCTATCGTGTCTATTATATGGTCCTTATGTATGCCAGGTTTAGGTCAGCTTTATATTCATCGGATAATCGGTGCCTTTTTTATTGTTATTTGGACTGTTGTTTTCTTTTACTATTCTCATCTTCTTGAAGCTATTTCTCTTCTCTTTTTAGGCGGAATTCAGAAAGCTACCAGCGTATTAAATTCAGAATGGTTACTGTTTTTCCCTTCTCTTTATGGGTTCGCCACTTATGATGCTTATATTAATACAGTTGAAAATAATAAGCTTGCTGAAAAAGAACAGAAAAACTTTTTAGAAAAGAACTATCAACACCCAGATTTTTATATTGAAAAGGAAAAAAGGTGACAAGAGGGTATGCAGGTCTTTGGTGAATTTATGTGAATTAAAACATCATAACCAGCGCAAAATATTCAAGATGCAATAGAGCATCAGCTAACGACTATTGATAATTCAACTTACAGAAAAAAACTATCTCTTTTGACTGGGAAGAGATAGTTTTTTTCTGTTTTCAAACTGTATACACCCTACACTCTTAGTTACCATAATGTAAATTACCGGAAATAACTAGTGATTCCTTCTCTCTAATGTAGTCAGCATATTGTTGATATTATTTATTTACATTAAACCAGCCTTTTCGTTTAAACCAGAGAATCATACCGATTGTCATTAAAACCATAACTCCTAAAACAATATAATATCCGTAGTGCCAGTGAAGTTCAGGCATATGATCAAAGTTCATTCCATATAACCCTACGACAAATGTAAGGGGGATGAAAATAGAGGAGATAATTGTTAATGTCATCATAATGGAGTTCATCCGATTGGCGTTAAGTGAAAGGTAATTATCTCTCATATCTGATGTCATATCTCGATTGGCTTCCACCATGCTTGTTAATTTTATCAAGTGGTCATAGATGTCATTAAAGTAAGCTTTCTGCTCCCCAGGTATATGTAAACGTTCAGAATTAATAATTCGATATAGCAGATCACGCATAGGAAGAATGGTTTTTCTAAGCTTTAATAAATCACTTCGGATATCAAAAACATCATTCATTAGTAAAGCAATTGATTTTTTGGCATCTCTGTTTTCAATTTCATTTAATTTATCCTCAATTTCATACACAATTGGGAAGTAATCATCTACTAATTGGTCTAGAACGGCATAAGCAATATAGGACACTCCTTTATTAAATCCACTAGGATGTTGTAAAAGTCGTTGTCGTACTGTTTCAATACTGAGTACCGGTTTAAAGTGGAAGGTCACTAAATAATTTTCTCCAATAAATAAGTCTACTTCCTCAACATCTAACGTGTTGCTATTTAAATAATGAAGAACTAAGAAGCTGTAACCTTCATAATAATCAAGTTTAGGACGTTGTAATAAATGAAGACAATCTTCGATAGCTAAAGGGTGAAAGTGGAAAAACGTCTCTAACACTTTTGCTTCCTCTTCAGATGGAGAGGCAAGATCTACCCAGAACCACTTAATTGAAGGGTCAGATAAGTGATCAAGAGGTACATCTTCTTTGACCTGTAAGTCTTGTGTAATAGCGATTGTTCGGATCATGCTGCTGCTCCTCCATGTGATTAATGATTCTCTATTGTATAGTATGTTACATAAAATAAACGATTAATCCGACTGTTAACAAGGCAATGAAATCTTTCTGATATTTTCTTCTCTTTTCTTCAATTGTATCTTTATTTTTCCCAAAATATTTATCTATAAAAATAATAAAACAAAGGAGGAGGAAACTAAGGATGATATCCAGTATTAAGAAATGAAAGAAATTATCTGTAGTAGTCAATGACATAGTAATTCTCCTTATTTCTCACCTTTAAGCGAGGGATAATAAAATAAGTCTCTCTTCATATGTTAATCAGGTACAAAAAGTACTAAAATCAATTTAGCTGTAGAATAACGCATAGGATAATAAAGAAAGGCTTTGCTTTTTATTATTTTCTTTATCCTACTGTCTATCATTAAAACATACAAAACAACTTATTATATGCCAAAATGTTCTATATGTCCTAACTTATTGGAAGAAAGAGGATTATTAATCTTAAAAACAAGAACGTCTAAGAATAATATAAGTTAATAAGGTGAGACGGAGAGGAAAGAATAAATCGTAACTATATATACTAAAAGACATAGTAGTGGGAGATTTTTATGAAATACGCACAAATTTTTATTGATAATCGAATTCGAAATGCCACGTTGATTGTATTGCTTATTTGTATGAGTATAGCTTGGCTATCTGATAGCAATTACTGGTACAATATAGCTGTTCTTATGGTTTCAGTATCTTTTATCTTACATGGTGTAAATGATTATATCGTAGGAAAGAACAAAGCGCGAGGAACTGTTATTATACTATTGAGTGTTCTTTTTACTCTATATAATTTACTAAGACTCTTTTTTTTATGATGAAAATAAGAATCTTACACTTGCAAGGAACGAGGAGTTTTTATGTTTAAGAAAATAGTAAAATGTTATGATTACAAATTTATTGTAGCCTTAATTGTTCTAAGTCTCATCGGCTTAGTCATGGTTTACAGTGCTAGTATGGTAACGGCTGTTAGTCGTTACGGTGTTGAAGGGGATTATTTTTATCAAAAGCAAAAACTTGCCCTTATAGCAGGCTTCTTCTTTTTCTGTGTTTCTGCTTTTATTCCTTATAAAATTTATCGAGAAAAAAAAGTGTTAAAAATCTTATTAGTAACAGTAATTACGCTTCTTGCTTTGGTCCTTATTTTTGGACATACGGCCGGGAATGCACAAAGTTGGCTTATACTGGGGCCGATTAGAATACAACCACTAGAATTTACGAAACTTACAATTATTGTATATCTTTCGGCTGTTTTTGCGAATAAACAAGAGTATATAAACGATTTAAAGCGCGCTATTATTCCGCCTATCCTTATCGTGTTTTTTATTTGTTTCTTAATTGCTTTACAACCCGATTACGGTGGGATTCTCCTTATTTTAGGAACTGTTTCAGCGATAGTGTTATGTTCAGGCATCTCTAGAAAATCCATGCTAAAGATTGCTTTACTGGGAGTAGTAGGTGTGGTCATTATGCTAATCGTTTTATTAGTAACAGGACAGATGGCTACCGTCTTTTCTCCTGTTCGTTTAGCTCGTTTTACTGGGTTTCTCCATCCATTTGCGAATCAGCAAGGGGATGGATACCAATTGGTTAACTCCTACCTAGCTATAGGAACTGGGGGACTATCAGGTGAAGGGTTAGGACAAGGCATTCAAAAGGCTGGTTATCTACCTGAGTCTCATACAGATTTTATTATGGCAGTTATTGCTGAAGAATTAGGTTTTTGGGGAGTGCTGCTTGTATTAGGGTTGCTATTTTTTATTATTTTACAAGGCTTAAAAATTGCTAAAAGATGCAACGATCCTTTTGGTGCCTTATTAGCTATCGGTATTTCCGTTATGATTGGCATTCAAGCATTTGTTAATCTAGGGGCAGTAACTGGACTTCTTCCTATCACAGGTGTAACGTTACCTTTTGTAAGTTATGGTGGTTCTTCTCTTACATTGCTTATGTTTGCTGTAGGAGTACTAGCAAATATATCCATGTTTAATAAATTTGAAAAGAAATACAAAAACAAAGTAACAGATCCAAGGGA
>Ga0209463_1001356_pt1 | contig 15191 bp, 14 predicted proteins | sample AgamicMgSfrz_FD_187169 | JGI IMG/M metagenome (GOLD analysis project Ga0209463, IMG submission 187169) | Agave microbial communities from Guanajuato, Mexico - Mg.Sf.rz (SPAdes) (version 2) | ecosystem: Host-associated > Plants > Phyllosphere > Phylloplane/Leaf | place: Guanajuato, Mexico... | reverse complement strand
GGTTATTTATGAAAAACTGGGAAGAGGACGACGGCGAAGAGTACTGTACCGCCGCCGACGATCTGGCCGACGCCCAGGCGGTGTGCGACAAACTCGGTATGAAGCTGCATAAAGTTAATTTTGCCGCTGAATACTGGGATAACGTCTTCGAGCATTTCCTGGAAGAGTACAAGGCGGGCCGCACGCCAAACCCCGATATTCTCTGCAATAAAGAGATCAAATTTAAAGCCTTTCTGGAGTTTGCCGCGGAAGATCTCGGCGCAGACTTTATTGCTACCGGCCACTATGTGCGCCGCCACGAAAGCAACGGCAAAAGCCAGCTGCTGCGCGGTCTGGATGGCAATAAAGATCAGAGCTATTTCCTCTATACACTCAGCCATCAGCAAATTGCGCAAAGCCTGTTTCCGGTCGGCGAACTGTCGAAACCGGAAGTACGCCGTATTGCGGAGCAGCTGGAACTGGTGACCGCGAAGAAAAAAGATTCCACCGGCATCTGCTTTATCGGCGAGCGTAAATTCCGCGACTTCCTGGGGCGTTATCTGCCCGCGCAGCCGGGCGCGATTGTCACCGTGGACGGCCTGACCGTTGGCGAACATCAGGGCCTGATGTACCACACGCTGGGACAGCGCAAAGGGCTGGGCATCGGCGGCCTGAAAGAGAGCAACGATAATCCCTGGTATGTGGTGGATAAAGATGTCGCCAACAACCGCCTGATTGTCGCACAGGGCGCCGACCATCCGCGTCTGATGTCCGTCGGTCTGATTGCGCAACAGCTGCACTGGGTCGATCGCGAGACGTTGCGCGAACCGCTGGCCTGCGTGGTGAAAACCCGCTATCGCCAGGAAGATATTCCCTGCGTTATCACGCCGCTGGATGACGATCGCATCGAAGTCCGCTTCGGGCAGCCGGTCGCCGCGGTTACGCCCGGCCAGTCTGCCGTTTTCTACCTCGGCGAAGTCTGCCTTGGCGGCGGCATTATCGAGCAGCGTTTACCGCTGGTACCGGCATAACATCGCGTGCGGCGCCGATGTGTATACAGGAGTAACCGTGGCTAAAAATTATTACGATATCACGCTGGCGCTGGCAGGCATCTGCCAGTCCGCGCATCTGGCGCAGCAGCTGGCCCATCAGGGCCAGTGCGATGCACAGGCGTTAAAAACCTCGCTGAGCAGCCTGCTCGATCTTAATCCTTCCTCCACGCTGGCGGTTTACGGCAATGATGAAGCGCAGCTGCGCTTTGGTGTTGAAACGCTGCTGGCGGTGCTGGGTAATCCCAGCCGTCAGGGGCTTAGCGCTGAGCTGACCCGTTATACCCTGAGCCTGATGGTGCTGGAGCGTAAGCTGAGCGCCAACAAATCGGCCATGAATACGCTGGCGCAGCGCATTGCCCAGCTCGATCGCCAGCTGGCGCATTACGATCTTGAATCTGAAACGCTTATCGCCGCCATGGCCGGGATTTATGTCGATGTTATCAGCCCGCTGGGGCCGCGTATTCAGGTGACAGGGTCACCAACCGTCCTGCAAAATCCGCAGGTGCAAAGCAAAGTTCGCGCCGTACTGCTGGCGGGTATCCGCTCGGCGGTGCTGTGGCATCAGGTTGGCGGAGGCCGCCTGCAGTTAATGTTTTCCCGAAACCGCCTGATCCGTGAGGCGAAACGTATTTTAGCCGGTATGCCGTCGGCCTGATCGGGCCGATATGCACCAGACCTTTAGTTAACGATCCAGGAGTTGCTCTGATGGAATTATCCTCTCTGACCGCCGTCTCACCTGTCGATGGTCGTTACGGCGAAAAAGTCAGCCCGTTACGCACCATTTTCAGCGAATATGGCCTGCTGAAATTCCGCGTTGAGGTTGAAGTTCGCTGGTTACAAAAACTGGCCGCGACCGCAGAGATCAAGGAAGTTCCTGCTTTTGACGCCGACGCAAACGCTTTCCTTGATGCGATTGTCGCTAATTTCAACGAAACTGACGCCGCGCGCATCAAAACCATTGAGCGCACCACCAATCACGACGTTAAAGCAGTGGAGTATTTTCTGAAGGAAAAAGTGGCTGAGGTGCCTGCGCTGCACGCCGTTTCTGAATTTATCCACTTCGCCTGTACCTCAGAAGATATTAATAACCTCTCCCATGCGCTGATGCTGGACACCGCGCGCCGTGATGTCATTCTGCCTTACTGGAAACAGCTGATTGAGGCAGTCAAAGGTCTGGCGCATCAGTATCGCGATATTCCGCTGCTGTCGCGCACGCATGGCCAGCCCGCTACGCCTTCCACGCTGGGCAAAGAGATGGCGAACGTGGCTTACCGTATGTCACGCCAGCTGCGCCAGCTGGAGCAGGTAGAGATTCTGGGCAAAATCAACGGCGCGGTGGGCAACTATAACGCACACCTGGCCGCCTACCCGGAAGTGGACTGGCATCAGCTGAGCGAAACCTTTGTTACCTCGCTGGGCATTAGCTGGAACCCCTACACCACCCAGATCGAACCGCACGACTATATTGCCGAGCTGTTTGACTGCATTGCCCGCTTCAATACTATCCTGATCGATTTTGACCGCGATATTTGGGGTTACATCGCGCTGAATCACTTCAAACAAAAAACCGTCGCTGGCGAAATCGGCTCTTCCACCATGCCGCATAAGGTCAACCCGATCGATTTCGAAAACTCGGAAGGCAACCTGGGCCTGGCAAACGCGGTAATGCAGCATCTGGCCAGCAAACTGCCGGTCTCCCGCTGGCAACGCGATCTGACCGATTCCACCGTGTTGCGTAACCTTGGCGTCGGCGTCGGCTATGCGCTGATTGCTTATCAGGCGACGCTGAAAGGCATCTCCAAACTGGAAGTGAATCGCGATCGCCTGCTGGCGGAGCTGGACCAGAACTGGGAAGTGCTGGCAGAGCCGATTCAGACCGTGATGCGTCGTTACGGTATTGAAAAGCCGTATGAAAAGCTGAAAGAGCTGACGCGCGGCAAACGCGTGGACGCGGCCGGGATGCAGGCCTTTATCGACAGCCTGGCGCTGCCGGAAGAAGAGAAAACCCGTCTGAAGCAGATGACGCCAGCCAATTACCTGGGCCGTGCCGTCCAGATGGTTGACGACCTGAAGTAATCTCCTCGCCCGGACGCCCCGGCGTCCGGGATTTATCTTGCGTTAAGCCCCGGTTTATCCGCACTCTCCTATAATCAGCCCAGGATCATTTGTTAAGGAAAGGCATATGCGCGTATTGGTTGTAGAGGATAACGCTCTGCTACGCCATCATTTATCTGTACAGCTGCGTGAAATGGGCCATCAGGTCGATGCGGCGGAGGATGCAAAAGAAGCGGACTATTTTCTGGCTGAGCACTCTCCCGATATTACGCTGGTCGATCTCGGCCTGCCCGACGAAGATGGTATGACGCTGATTCGTCGCTGGCGCGCGCTGGAGGTGAAACAGCCGATCCTGGTATTGACCGCCCGCGAAGGCTGGCAGGCAAAAGTCGAAGCGCTGGAAGCAGGCGCCGACGACTATGTTACCAAGCCTTTCCATATTGAAGAAGTGGTGGCGCGCATGCAGGCGTTAATGCGCCGCAACAGCGGTCTGGCTTCGCAAATTATCAATTTGTCTCCGTTTCAAATCGATCTGTCGCGGCGCGAGCTGACGATAAACGATGAGCAGATCAAGCTGACCGCATTTGAATACACCATTATTGAGACGCTGATTCGTAACGTCGGCAAGGTCGTCAGCAAAGATTCGCTGATGCTGCAGCTCTATCCCGACGCAGAACTGCGCGAAAGCCACACCATTGATGTATTAATGGGCCGGCTGCGTAAAAAGATCCAGGCGGTTTATCCGCAGGAAGTGATCACCACAGTGCGCGGTCAGGGCTACCGCTTCGATATTTAAACGCCGATGGCCATTCTGCAAGGCAAACGGCCTTTTTCACTGCGCGCCCGCTTCCTGCTGGCTACCGCCGCCGTGGTGCTTATCCTGTCGCTCTCCTACGGCATGGTTGCCGTTGTCGGCTATATCGTCAGCTTTGATAAGACCTCTTATCGCGTGATGCGCGGCGAAAGCAATCTGTTTTATACCCTGGCGCAATGGCACGATAACCGCCTGACCATCGCCCAGCCGGAGCAGATGACGCTTAACTCACCGACGCTGGTGTTTATCTATGATGAACGCGGCAGGCTGCTGTGGCAGCAGCGCGACGTGCCGGAAGTACGTCATAAAATCCGCCCGGAGTGGCTGAAAAAACCTGACTTTTACGAAATCGACACCAGCAACCAGACCAGCCGGGAAGCGATCGGTAACGATCAGGCGGCGAAAAATAAGCTGCACGCCTATGACGATAACGGCGACGACACCTTTACCCACTCGGTGGCGGTCAATCGCTACGATGCCACCACCAGCCTGCCTGCGTTAACCATTGTGGTGGTGGACTCCATTCCACAGGAGCTTCAGCACTCCGATGTGGTCTGGTCATGGTTCAGCTATGTGCTGGTGGTTAACCTGCTGCTGGTAATCCCGCTGCTCTGGCTGGCGGCGCACTGGAGCCTGCGCCCTATCGGCACGCTGGCCAGCCAGATCCGCGAACTGGAAAGCAGCCAGCGCGAGGCGCTCGATCCTGACCCGCCGCAGGAGCTGCGCAGCCTGGTGCGCAACCTGAACTTGCTGCTGGAAAATGAACGCCAGCGCTATACGCGCTACCGCACCACTCTTTCTGATTTAACCCACAGCCTGAAAACGCCGCTGGCTGTGCTGCAAAGTACGCTGCGTTCCCTGCGCGGCGGCAAGAATTTCTCCATTGAGCAGGCGGAGCCGATAATGCTGGAGCAGATTAGCCGCATCTCGCAACAGATCGGCTACTATCTGCATCGCGCCAGCATGCAGGCGGATCACAATCCGCTGAAACGTGAGCTGCACTCGGTTTCCGCGCTGCTGGACGGCCTCTGTTCCGCACTGAATAAGGTTTATCAGCGTAAAGGCGTGTCGCTGACGCTGGATATTTCACCGGAAATCACCTTTGTCGGCGATCAGAACGATTTTATGGAAGTGATGGGTAACGTGCTGGATAACGCCTGCAAATATTGCCTGGAGTTTGTGGAAATCAGCGCCCGGCAGACCGAATCCAGCCTGCAGCTGATCGTGGAAGATGACGGGCCGGGCATTCCCGAAAGCAAGCGTGAAATGATCTTTCTGCGCGGCCAGCGGGCCGATACGCTGCGTCCCGGCCAGGGGCTGGGGCTGGCGGTCGCGCGCGATATTCTTGAGCAGTACGCAGGCGATATTGAAGCGGGCACCAGCCTGCTTGGCGGCGCGCGGATGAAAGTGATTTTTCAGCGTCAGGAAGTCGAACATAACCTTGAGTAGAACCACGCCGCCGCTGTTATACTTGCTGCAATTTCTCGCCTGCACTGGAATATCGTATGGATTATCAGCTCGACCTTAACGAGTCCGACTTTTTAAACAATTACTGGCAAAAGCGCCCGGTTATCCTGAAGCGCGGCTTCAAAAACTTTATCGATCCTGTCTCGCCCGATGAGCTGGCGGGACTGGCGATGGAAAGCGAAGTGGACAGCCGGCTGGTTAGCCAGCAGGACGGCAAATGGCAGGTCAGCCACGGCCCGTTCGAAAGCTACGATCACCTCGGCGAGCATAACTGGTCGCTACTGGTGCAGGCGGTCAACCACTGGCATGAGCCGTGCGCCGCGCTGATGCGCCCGTTCCGTTTTTTACCCGACTGGCGCGTTGACGATCTGATGATCTCTTTCTCGGTGCCGGGCGGCGGCGTCGGCCCGCATCTCGATCAGTATGACGTGTTTATTATTCAGGGCACCGGCCGTCGCCGCTGGCGCGTGGGCGATAAAACGCCGTTAAAACAGCATTGTCCGCACCCGGATCTGCTGCAGGTCGAGCCGTTCGACGCTATCATTGATGAAGAGATGGAGCCGGGCGATATTCTCTATATTCCGCCAGGTTTCCCGCATGAAGGCTATTCGCTGGAGAACGCGCTGAACTATTCCGTTGGCTTCCGTGCGCCAAGCGGCCGCGAGCTGATTAGCGGCTTCGCGGATTTTGTGCTGGCGCGCGAGCTGGGCAGCCGCCGTTACAACGACCCGGACATCGCCATGCGCGACTGCCCGGCGGCGATTCTGCCGCAGGAACTCGACGGCATTCGCCAGCTGATGCTGGAAGTGATCGATCAGCCGGAGCAGTTCCGTCACTGGTTCGGCGAGTTTATTTCGCAGTCGCGTCATGAACTGGATATTGCCCCGCCGGAGCCCCCTTACCAGCCTGATGAAATTTATGATGCGCTGCAGCAGGGCGATAAGCTGACGCGCCTGGGCGGATTGCGGGTGCTGAAGATCGGCGAGGCGGTGTTTATCAACGGCGAGCAGCTGGAGTCGGTGCATCCGGCGGCGCTGAGCGCGCTGGCTGATAAACAGACGCTGAGCCTGCGCGATTTCGGCGATGCGCTGGACGATCCCGCTTTTCTCGCGCAGCTGGCCGGACTGGTCAACAGCGGCTACTGGTTCTTTAACGAAGAGTAAGGCGGGCGGCAATCGCTTTGCCTGCCGCAGAAAAACGTTACACAAAAAGCGTCTGCCATTGCAGGCGCTTTTTATTGGTAAGGTTTCTGCGAGAGCGGTTCCGGCCTTCCGTAAAGACGCAACTGCCGTCATCCATGACGGGCTCGGCCCGCGCCGTCCCTGGCGCGGGACGCTTTACTCCTGGCCGGAACCGCTCTCGCCTCAGCTTCAGGTGTCGTCTGTTTTTTCTGGCCGGCAAAATAGCCAATAAACAGAAAGCGCCTGCAATCGCAGGCGCTTTTATCAAGAAGATGTTATGCAGCAGCTTCGTTTATCAACGTAATCGGCGGCTGACCTCTTACCAGACGCGTGTTTATTCCTTCTCTGCCGCCAGCCGGGCGATCCCGACAATCACCTCTACCGTTTTCTCCATAATATTCAGCGAGGCGAACTCATGTTTGCCGTGATAGTTATAGCCGCCGGTAAAGATGTTCGGGCAAGGTAAACCTTTAAAAGAGAGCCAGGCGCCGTCGGTGCCGCCGCGGATCGGCTTCACGTCCGGTTCCACACCGCAGTTGCGCATCGCCTGTAGCGCCAGCTCAATGCTGCGCGGATGCGCCTCAACGATCTCGCGCATATTGTAATAGCTGTCTTCTACGGTAACGTCGATATAGCAGTCGGGATTCAGCCCCTTTCCTACCCGCCGGGCAATATCGATCAACTTCTGCTTGCGCGCTTCAAAGCTGTCGCGATCGAAATCACGCACGATATAGCTCAGCTCGGCGCGCTCTACCGTACCTTTAATGCCGTGCAGATGGTAAAAGCCCTCGTAACCGCTGGTGAACTGCGGTTTCTCCGTAGCCGGTACTTCGGCGTGAAAACGCATCGCCAGATCCAGCGCGTTCACCATCACCCCTTTCGCCGTGCCGGGATGCACATTGTTGCCGACGATTTTTACCGTCACCGACGCGGCATTAAAGTTTTCAAACTGGAACTCGCCCAGTCCGCTGCCGTCAATGGTATAGGCCCAGTCGGCGCCGAAAGCGGCGACGTCGAAATGTTCGGTGCCGCGCCCCACTTCCTCATCGGGCGTAAAGGCGACGCGGATTTTCCCGTGCGGAATATCGCCCTGCGCCAGCCGCGCCAGCGCGGTCATGATCTCCGCCACGCCCGCTTTATCATCCGCGCCGAGCAACGTTTTGCCGTCAGTGGTGATCAGCGTATGGCCGGTCAGCTGGTGCAGCACCGGAAACATAACCGGCGACAGGATCTCTTCGCCGATGCCGAGTGCAATATCACCGCCGCGATAGTTCTCCACAATCTGCGGATTGACATGTTTGCCGCTGAAATCGGGCGAAGTATCAACGTGGGAAATAAAGCCGATCACCGGCGTGGGATAATCCACATTGGCTGGCAATGTCGCCATCACGCAGCAGTGTTCGCTGAGGGTGACATCTTCCAGCCCCAGCGCAATTAACTCTGCCTGTAATTCTCGTGCCAGCAGCCACTGCCCTTCCGTGCTGGGAACCTGGCGCGCATGAGCGCGCGACTGCGTATCAAAGGAAACATAATGTAAAAACCGGTCGAGTAGCGTTGTCATCTTTCTTCTCTCTCAATGGCCGCGAGCTATTATGTGAAGCCTGCGCTGCCAACATATTGCGTCAGGTCATACTGTTAAAGCGTAGTGCGCAAAAAGACAAAGCGCGTTTTTATCCGGGTAAATAGCGGTTATTGATTTACGAGCATGGAATTAGCCTCATTTTCAGGTATCATCGCGCCCCTGACTTTGTTGGCTGGTCGACCGTAGCGACCAGGCTCTACACACATACAGGCAGCCCTGACTGCCGATAACTTCGGGCTGAGTGACTAAAATGACGCAAACACGCGCGCAAACGGCGCTGGTTACGCTTTCTGGCATCAGTAAAGCTTTTGACGGCAAAGAAATCATTGCCGATTTTAACCTGACCATCCACCACGGCGAGTTTATTACCCTGCTTGGCCCCTCCGGCTGCGGTAAAACCACCATCCTGCGCCTGATCGCTGGCCTTGAAGAAACCGACAGCGGCGAGATTATTCTCGACGGCGAAACCATTACCGCCACGCCCGCTGAACATCGCCATGTTAATACCGTTTTCCAGAGCTATGCGCTGTTTCCGCATATGACGGTGTTTGAAAACGTCGCTTTCGGCTTACGGATGCAGAAAACCCCGGCGGCAGAAATTACCGCGCGCGTTAACGACGCGCTGGCGATGGTGCAGCTGGACAGCTTCGCCGATCGCCGTCCGCACCAGCTCAGCGGCGGCCAGCAGCAGCGCGTTGCCATTGCGCGCGCGGTGGTGAATCGCCCAAAAGTCCTGCTGCTCGACGAGTCGCTTTCGGCGCTCGATTACAAACTGCGTAAGCAGATGCAGAATGAGCTGAAGGCGCTGCAGCGCAAGCTGGGTATTACCTTTGTCTTCGTGACGCACGATCAGGAAGAGGCGCTCAGCATGTCGGATCGCATCGTGGTGTTGCGCGATGGCCGCATTGAGCAGGACGGTTCGCCGCGTGAAATCTATGAAGAGCCAGCCAACCTGTTTGTGGCACGCTTTATCGGCGAAATCAACGTGTTCGATGCGATCGTTATCGCGCCGCTGGATAATCAGCGCGTGCGCGCCCGCGTCGAAGGGCGCGAATGCGATATTCTGGTGCCCTTCCCGGTCACGCCTGGCCAGAAGCTGCATGTGCTGCTGCGCCCTGAAGATTTGCGCGTTGAAGAGATTAACGACAGCGACGGCGCCGACGGTCTGGTGGGCTTCGTGCGCGAGCGCAACTATAAAGGCATGACGCTGGAATCCACCGTCGAGCTGGAAAACGGCAAGCTGGTGACCGTCAGCGAATTCTTTAACGAAGACGATCCCGATTTTGACCACTCGCTGGATCAGAAGATGGCGATTAGCTGGGTTGAAAGCTGGGAGGTGGTACTGCCTGATGAAAATGATGCGTAACCGTTTCCAGAAAACGATTATCACGCTGATCGTCGGCTGGCTGCTGCTGTTTGTCTTTCTGCCCAACCTGATGATTATCGCGACCAGCTTTCTGACGCGTGATGACGCCAGGTTTGTCCGCCTGGCGCTGACCTTCGATAACTATACCCGGCTGCTGGATCCTTTATATGGTTCGGTGCTGCTGCATTCGCTGAATATGGCGCTAATCGCCACGCTCTGCTGCCTGCTGCTCGGCTATCCGTTCGCCTGGTGCCTGACAAAACTGCCAGCGCGTATCCGGCCGGTCATGCTGTTCCTGTTAATTGTGCCGTTCTGGACCAACTCGCTGATCCGTATTTACGGCCTGAAGATTTTTCTCAGCACGCGCGGCTGGCTGAATGAGTTTCTGCTCTGGCTGGGCGTTATCGACAAACCGTTTCGCATTATGTACACCTCCGAAGCGGTGGTGATGGGGCTGGTTTATATTCTGCTGCCCTTTATGGTGATGCCGCTCTACTCCAGCCTGGAAAAGCTGGATAAATCCTGTCTGGAGGCGGCGCGCGATCTCGGCGCCAGCAAGCTGCAAACCTTCTGGCGTATTATTCTACCGCTGACGATGCCGGGCATTGTAGCGGGCTGCCTGCTGGTGCTGCTGCCGGCGATGGGGCTGTTTTTCGTCGCCGATTTAATGGGCGGCGCGAAGAATCTGCTGATCGGCAACGTGATTAAAAGCCAGTTCCTGAATATTCGCGACTGGCCGTTCGGCGCGGCCACCAGCATTGTGCTGACGCTGGTGATGGGCCTGATGCTGCTGTTTTACTGGCGCGCAGCGCGCATGCTGAATAAGAAAGTGGAGCTGGAATAATGGGTAAAACATTACGCAGCGGCTTTATGTTTCTCATTTATGCCTGGCTGTATATTCCGATCGTTATCCTGATCGTTAACTCTTTTAACGCCTCGCGTTTCGGCATTAACTGGCAGGGCTTCAGTACCCAGTGGTATTCGCTGTTAATGAACAACGACAGCCTGATCCAGGCGGCAAAGCATTCGCTGATTATGGGCGTGCTTTCCGCCAGCTTTGCCACGCTGATCGGCGCGTTGACGGCAGTGGCGCTCTACCGCTACCGCTTTCGCGGCAAACCCTTTGTCAGCGGCATGCTGTTCGTGGTGATGATGTCGCCCGATATTGTGATGGCGATTTCCCTGCTGGTGCTGTTTATGCTGCTGGGCATTTCGCTGGGCTTCTGGTCACTGCTGGTTTCGCATATCACCTTCTGTCTGCCGTTTGTGGTAATTACGGTTTATTCGCGCCTGAAGGGCTTTGACGTGCGCATGCTGGAAGCGGCGCGCGATCTGGGCGCCAGCGAAGTGACCATTTTGCGTAAAATTATCCTGCCGCTGGCGATGCCCGCAGTGGCCGCAGGCTGGCTGCTCAGCTTTACCCTGTCGATGGATGATGTGGTGGTCTCCTCCTTCGTCACCGGACCGAGCTTTGAGATCCTGCCGCTGAAAATTTATTCAATGGTAAAGGTCGGCGTTTCGCCGGAGGTGAACGCGCTGGCAACCATCCTGATGGTGCTGTCGCTGTTATTGGTGGCTGGCAGCCAGCTGTTGCTGCGCGATAAAACAAAATAAGAGGAAAAGTCATGAAGAAATGGGGTTACTGGCTGGCGGCGGGTGCGCTGGCCCTGGGCTTACAAAGCGCGCAGGCCGACGACGGCAAGACGCTTTATTTCTACAACTGGACTGAATATGTGCCGCCGGGACTGCTGGAACAGTTCACCAAAGAGACCGGCATTAAGGTGATCTACTCCACCTATGAATCCAATGAAAGTATGTACGCCAAACTGAAAACTTATCAGGATGGCGCATACGATCTGGTGGTGCCGTCAACCTACTTCGTGGCGAAAATGCGCAACGAAGGCATGCTCCAGAAGATCGACAAGAGCAAGCTTTCTAACTTTCATAACCTCGATCCGAATCTGCTGAATAAGCCGTTCGATCCGAATAATGACTATTCGATCCCTTATATCTGGGGCGCGACCGCGATTGGCGTCAATACCGATGCGATGGATGCGAAAAGCGTCACCCGCTGGGCCGATCTGTGGAACCCGCAGTATAAGCAGAGCCTGCTGCTGACCGACGACGCGCGTGAAGTCTTCCAGATGGCGCTGCGCAAGCTGGGCTATTCCGGCAATACGCGCGATGCCAAAGAGATCAACGCCGCGTATGAAGAACTGAAAAAACTGATGCCGAACGTGCTGGCCTTTAACTCTGATAACCCCGGCAACCCTTTTATGGAAGGTGAAGTCAATCTGGGGATGATCTGGAACGGCTCGGCCTGGGTTGCACGTCAGGCGGGAACGCCGCTGGCGGTGATCTGGCCGAAAGAAGGCGGCATTTTCTGGATGGATAGCCTGGCGATCCCGGCCAACGCCAAAAACAAAGAAGGTGCGCTGAAGCTGATTAACTTCCTGCTGCGCCCGGACGTGGCGGCACAGGTGGCGGAAACCATCGGCTACCCAACGCCTAACCTGGCGGCCAGAAAACTGCTGCCCGCGGAAGTGGCGAATGATCAATCGCTCTATCCGTCCGATGAAGTGATCAAAAACGGCGAATGGCAGGATGACGTTGGCGACGCCAGCGTACAGTACGAGATGCTGTTCCAGAAGCTGAAAGCGGGTCGTTAAGTCCGGTTGCAGCAAAAAAGGCGACCTGCGGGTTAATGCTGGTCACTTAAGGTGGCCAGCAATCTTTTTATCCGGGTTGCTGTCTGCCAGTGATGAAGCAGCCCCATCGAGTAAAATCCCTTCTCGAACACATTTTCATCCAGAGTCTTACGGCGCTGAATGACAGCGCTGCGGGCGGTAAAAGGGGATCCGGTCCGGTCAGTAATATCCATCAGATTTACGATTTCAGTCATCGGACGATCGCAAAAGGTGGACATCCCAACGACAAGCCAAATCATGGATTCAAGGGAAAGTTTACGTTTACGCAAAGTAACGGTATCGGTCAGGGTGAGTGCCTGCTGGATAAGCTCAGGAGGAATAAGGTCGGCGAGAGTACGGGCGCGCTCAGGAGTGGTGGCATTGATGATGCCGAGGGCCTGGAAAATTTCTATTTAAAAAGGGTTCCATGATGAACATGGAACCCTTTTTACCGCCTCAACCGGATCGGTCAACCGATCCTTACCTAATCGGCATTAACCATAAGGTCAGCGTTCTGTTTGTCAAATTATACCGGTCAGTGTCGTGGAGTTGCACCTTTAGCACCACGAAGCAGCCCTTCGGTACTCAGGTCCTCATCCAGTTCAGGCCAGTGGATACCATAACCAGCGCCACACAGCTCCCAGTTTTGTCGCTGCTCAGCAGTACCGGCAGCAAGACGCGGGAACCAGGCAACGGGAACCGAGATACTGCGTCCATCCATGAGATCAACCGTCAGGCGATCATCATCAATACAGACATTCATTACGCGAATATCATTCTCACTTTGTAAAGTAAGCATCCCAGGCCTCCCGGAGTGTTATCTGATATTCTTTAACCAGACGTTGTAATTCACGAAGCTCGTGCGAAGCAAATCCCACACTACGCGCGACGCTGATATCATGTAACCATATTTTAGCGGTTGCATTGCCTTTATCAATATGGACATGCGCCGGTTCATTCGGTTCATGGCTGTAAAAGTAGAATCGATAAGCGCCGATCCTTAATACTGTAGGCACAATATTCTCCCTGTCAGATTGCGTGTATGGTCACGCGATTAACACCATAACCACACAGTAGAGCAGGCCTCTGGTTTGAAGTCATCTCCCCAGCGACCTCTCGTAAAACCGTGCGTGCGGTTTTCCCGCATACGGCTTTCCGACTCTCTTCTTCCTGCCACATTACGGCATAACAGGGCGGACATACCGGCTGGTTTCATCTCCGGTTACAGTCAGGCTATATAATTTAAATAACCCGTGATACTCGTAGAACCAGCCTGGCGGATGGTCCCTTCATCCCTTAGACCGCTTCTTGTGCTTCTTCCTCAACATGATGCAAAGCATCCATGTCGTATAGTTCGCAATGCTCATAAAGTGCATCCGGGAGTTACTCAGCCTGAAGCAGTTTCCCCAACCTCTGAGGATAATGCCTGTCAGTTAAGCATGTTAATGAATACAAATTCACTCTTGTGCCTGCAGGAAAAACAAAAGAATGAGGGTTTCAACCCTGTTTTCTTTTATTACAGGCCCGGAGCCCCGGGCCTCATTTCCTTAAGCGACCAGCATCAGGCCTGCGGGTCGCCTTTTTTATATCAATAGCTATTTTGCCCGTCAGATGCTTTATGCGTTCAGCCTTTGCGTAGCGTCGGCAAAGGCTGACGATATTACACCAGCCGGTGCAGCCCTTTCTGAAACTTCTCCACCCAGGCGGGCACTACTTCGCTGGCCAGTCCGTAATGCTTTTCAGCGAACTGATTGCCAACCTGACTCGGTTCCAGATTCAGCTCGACGGTATGCACGCCCTGAAGCTTCGCCTCATGCACGAAACCTGCCGCCGGATAGACGTGTCCAGAGGTGCCGATCGCCAGGAAATAATCCGCCTCAGAAAGTGCCTGATAGATCTCGTCCATGCCCAACGGCATCTCGCCGAACCAGACCACGTGCGGACGCAAACGCGCCGGAAACTGGCAGCAGTGGCAACGATCGTCAGCGCTCAGATCGCCGGTCCACGCCAGCACCTGACCGCTCATTTCACAGCGCACTTTCAGCAGCTCGCCGTGCATATGCAGCACGCGCTGGCTACCGGCGCGCTCGTGCAGGTTATCGATATTTTGCGTCACCAGCAGAAAGTTATCGCCCAGCACCGACTCCAGCTCCGCCAGTGCATGATGCGCGGCGTTTGGCTGGATCTCCGGCTGTTGCAGCTGGCGGCGACGCGCGTTGTAAAACGCCTGCACCAGCGCCGGATTACGCGCGAAACCTTCCGGCGTCGCCACATCTTCGATGCGGTGTTCTTCCCACAGCCCGTCATCGGCGCGAAAGGTGCGAATGCCGGATTCGGCGGAAATGCCTGCGCCGGTCAGCACCACCACCCGCGGCTGCGGATGCGCGGCCAGCTCTGCGGTACGATCGCGTTCAAAAATACGCTGGCGAAAACGCTGATGCATCTTGCGTCGGGTTTTGCGAAAGCGCGCAATACGTAAACGGCGACGGGGTGTGCGCATAAAAACTCCTTTGGTTACCTGAGGTGCAGGAATGCGGCACCACGCATTCCGCCCGCATCGCCATGACGCGCTTTGGCGAAGCGCGGCGGCTTCGCCATTGGCAGCAGATGCGGCTTCACCTGCTCCGCCAGCCCGTCATAAAGCGCGTCAAAATTTGACAGTCCGCCGCCCAGCACCACCAGATGCGGATCGAGCAACGTCAGCAGATTGCCGAGACAGACCGCCAGCAGCGCGCGAAAGCGCGCGGTATGTTCCAGCGCCTGCCGATCGCCCTGATAATAGCGTTCGATAATAGCGGGCGCGCTCAGCGTTTGCTGATAAAAATGTTGAAACAGCCAGGCGAAGCCCTGACCGGAAAGATAAGACTCCATGCAGCCGCGCTGGCCGCAACCGCACTGTTGCAGCGGAATATCGCGGCCCAGCACCTGCAACGCATCGATGGGCAGGCGCATATGTCCCGCTTCGCCGGTCACAAAGTTGCGCCCGGAAACCGGTTTGCCGTCCACCA
>Ga0209463_1001355_pt1 | contig 15194 bp, 16 predicted proteins | sample AgamicMgSfrz_FD_187169 | JGI IMG/M metagenome (GOLD analysis project Ga0209463, IMG submission 187169) | Agave microbial communities from Guanajuato, Mexico - Mg.Sf.rz (SPAdes) (version 2) | ecosystem: Host-associated > Plants > Phyllosphere > Phylloplane/Leaf | place: Guanajuato, Mexico... | reverse complement strand
ATTTACATACAGGGGGAAAGTAGATGACACAACATAAAGAAGAACAGATGAATGAAGCATTAGCATTATTTTACTTTGCATATAAAACATTTACTGAAAAGCCAGATGAAATTATAAAAGAGTATGGTATACAACGAGTACATCACCGAATTTTATTTTTTATCGCACGCTTTCCAGGGATAAGTGTTAATGAGTTATTATCGCTGTTAGAAATAAGTAAACAAGCTCTTCACGGACCACTCCGTCAACTTGTGGAAAAGAGCTTAATTGAGAGTAATGAAGCTACACATGACCGCCGTGTGAAACAGTTGTCTTTAACAGAAAAAGGTGTGAATTTAGAGAGAAAACTGAGCGATGTACAAAGGCAACAAATGAGTGCTATTTTTTCAAAATTTGGTGAATCATGTGAAGAAAACTGGCATCAAGTTATGAATGAAATGGCAAATAGTCGTTCTGGTTTTGATGCATGGATATCAAAACGGGAAATACCAGTTGATCAAAAGTAATGAATAAAAACATCTGTTTTATAGTTTGAAAAAGATAAAGTTTTATCCATACATTTGGCAAATATGAATAAATCGTAGTATGTGTGGATAAAAAAATTACATTACCAAAAACTTTATATGTGTACGCAATGGAGCATTAAAATTCATATTTCCGAGAGGGGAATTATAATGATAAAACTTGTACTTATTCGTCACGGACAAAGTTTATGGAATCTTGAAAATCGTTTTACTGGATGGACAGATGTTGATTTATCTGAGAATGGATTAAGTGAAGCGAGAGAAGCAGGATCGATATTAAAGAAAAATGGATATACTTTTGATGTTGCTTATACATCTGTATTAAAACGAGCTATTCGGACGTTATGGATTGTACTTCACGAGATGGATCTTTCCTGGGTGCCAGTACATAAATCTTGGAAGCTAAATGAAAGACATTATGGTGCATTACAAGGGTTGAATAAAGATGAAACAGCGCAAAAATATGGTGAGGAGCAAGTTCATATTTGGAGAAGAAGTATTGATGTAAGACCACCTGCTCTTACTGAAGATGATCCTAGGTATGAAATGAATGATCCAAGATATAAAGCACTGAAAAAAGGTGAGTTTCCATTGACAGAATGTTTAGTGGATACGGAGAAAAGAGTACTTGCTTATTGGCATTCAGAAATTGCGCCGAAATTAAAGAATGGTAACAAAGTAATCATTTCATCACATGGTAACACAATTCGCTCTCTAGTAAAATATTTAGACAATCTTTCAAGTGATGGTGTTGTTTCATTAAATATTCCAACGAGTATACCGCTCGTTTATGAATTAGACGAAAATTTACGTCCGATTCGGCATTATTACTTAAGTATGGATAGAGAAGTACCTGAAGGGGAAATTCCGAAACATATTACTTTTTAACATGAACATTTGAAACGCATGCTTGTCTACATATACAATGTAGATTCAAGATAAAAGACGTGGCACCTTCTAATGTATATGCGATGTAGCTAAATTTAGAAGCTTGTCCACGTCTTTTGTCATAAAGAGAGCTGCTTGTGCATGTAATGATATCGTGAGTAGTTTTTGAATGGAGGGTGATGTCATTGGTGATCTCTAACATTCGAATCGGCCTATTTATTTTAGCAATCGTTTTTCTAGTACTTGTTTTCTTTTATTGGAAAAACGAAGAGTTGTACGAGGAGAAGAAGCAACGTATTAGAAAGACTTGGTATGGGTTGTTTATAATATCAGTCACCGTGTATTTCATGATAAAAGGAATTGATTTAACCCTCTGGAAAAATCTTTTAATGTTCACTGCAATGGTTATTTTTGTTGATATCGCATTTATTTTAACACCAAATATTTCAGAAATATGGGGAGCGAAATTTAGCGATATCGGTAAGACTGTCCAATCGATAAAACGATCATTAATTGCTTCTAAAGCAAGAGGAGAAATTTACACAACAATTATTCAAAATGTCAATTCAGCAGTATTCGGTACGATGGAATGGCATACGGAAGAGGAATATACAAAGAGCTTAAACGTGTTTTTAGATTCATATGGGGAAAAAATTGGGGCGAAAATAGTTGTATTTGAAGCGGCAAAGGAATTAAATACAAACTTTCGTGGTATTCGCTCTCAATTTAGTATTATGGTTCCGTTTGAACACATCGAGCAATTGAATGAGCAGAAAGCAGTGCAAGTAGAGAATGTCGGAATTATACCAGCAAAAATAGTGAGTGATGTTTTCATTGTTATTGACGGGAAGAAAAATAATCTTCAAGATCGGGATTTTGAAAATGTATATAATTTAACAATACATCATAGTTATTTTAGTAAATAAGGACAGGATTTTTTTCTGTCCTTTTCACTTATACATAAAGGTAAAGCGAATTTAGACAAACTTGTATAAAATCGGACAATCATTCCTACACTAGCACGTAGAGGTGATTGTAGTGATAAAAGATAATAATAATGATTTTTTTAAAGAAGATAATGAAGATACAACAGATTTCTCGTTAATAAAAGGAGATACTTTGCAGCAAGTAGAAGAATTAGAAGATGAATTAAAAAGAAAATGATACGTGTACACCCTGTCTGCATTTGCTATATAATATAAATAAAAGGTTGTATCTTTTTGAAAAGGTGGAGAAGAGATGGCTGAAGTAAATGTACAAAAGTCTTCGTTTTTTAAAGAAAAAAAAGAAGCACCCAATACAGATTTCTCTCTTGTGAAGGGTGCATTGACTCAAAATGTGGATCGATTAGAAAAATTTGTAGAGACAATTCCATATAAGTATATAAAAAAGGGTAATGTAAAAGAGAATGCGTAAAAACATTCTCTTTTACATTACCTCTTTATGATTTGTTTATGCGTTATTTCTTTTTTTGTTTAAAAATGATTTTATACATAAAATACCCAAGGGCTGCAAAGATGAATCCAATAGCAGCACCAACTATTTGTTTCATAAACAATAAGTATAACGAAGCAATAATTAGGGTAAATAAGATTAAAATTAATACATGCTTTGAAATAAATTCTAACCCTTTGTACACTAGTAGAATGACACCTGAAAGAACAGTGATGATAGGTAATATCCTATTTTCGAAAAAGCCTTCCTTTTTTTTGCTAGAATGCTGTTGTTTATTCAATATAAATATACTCCCGTCTTAAAGGATTAATCTTTTATTAGTTTTGCTATTTCATTTTCGAAAAGATTTTTGGTTAAATGGATTATATCAAAGGAATCATTTATTATATTTCGAGTTAATAGCCATTGGGTGTTTGGTGATTCAATAACAAAGAATCCATTGTCAGAAATAACCTCATTCTTTTCGGTTGTATCTAGACGCATAATAGTGTAAATAGAATGTGTTGATTTTAAATCTATTATAAAATTTTCAGCATATAAGGAATTAAATCCATTCCCTATTAACATTGTTTTCCCTTCTTGAATAGACAAAGGGAAAAAATTTTCAATATTTTGTACGATATGGTTTGGAAGAGTTCCTACAATGTTACTTCCTTGTTCCTCTTGCTGAAATACTAGCTGTAATAAATTTTTAGATTCTAAAAATAATCTATCGTCTGAAATTTCTTCAATTTTATGTGCAATACCAACTCAACTCTGATATGTAACGTTTGAAGTGTTATCAATATAAATGTTAGCAGTAATCGTTGTTTCGTTTATAAAATCGACTTTTTGAAGTAATAATGGAAGGTGCGGATTACATAAAGTGCTGAATAATTTCTCTATACTAGGTTGTAACTGTATTTTTTTATTAATCTCTTTGTATGAAAAATTATTTTAACCAAGAGTATATTAGATGGAAATCCCATTAAAATCTACTTTTTTATAATATCAAATATTATTATTAAATAGCAGATTAATATTGTTAATTTTATGATAATTAACAAAAATAAAAAAGAGAGAATGCCAGCTAGGAGTTAAAGGCACATCAGATTTCTCGTTAATAAAAGGAGATACGGTGCAGCAAGTAGAAGAATTAAAAAGAAGATGATACGTGTACACACTGTCTACATTTGCGATATAATATAAATAGAAGATTGTATCTTTTTGAAAAGGGGGAGAAGAGATGGCTGAAGTAAATGTACAAAAGTCTTCGTTTTTTAAAGAAAAAAAAGAAGCACCCAATACAGATTTCTCTCTTGTGAAAGGTGCATTAACGGAAAATATAAATCGGTTAGAGAAATTAATGAATAATAGTACTTCAAAATATATGAGAGCAAAAAAAGAGAAAGAAAATGCATAGTGCATTTTCTTTCTCTTTTTATATGTAATTTAAATGTTTAACGAGCAGATATTAAAGTATGAAATAGAAAGTGAAAATAATGAATCATGGTATAATGATAAAAGGCTTACATATTATTTTGTTATTTTGAGAGGAGCTTAAAAATGTATTCTACTTTAGAACAATTAACAAAGCACCCTGTATTTTATCATTTTGCAGAAATTTCAAAGATTCCTAGAGGATCAGGTAACGAAAAGGAAATTAGTGATTTTTTAGTTGGTTTTGCGAAAGAGCGTAATTTAGAAGTAGTTCAAGATGAAGCATTAAATGTCATTATTAAAAAAGAAGCAACTGCTGGTTATGAAAATGTACCAGCTATTATCATTCAAGGTCATATGGATATGGTATGTGAAAAAAACCAAGCAACCGTACATGATTTTGAAAAAGATCCAATTGAATTACGAATTATTGGGGACATGTTATATGCAAATCAAACAACTTTAGGTGCTGATAATGGGATTGCAGTTGCATATGCATTAGCTTTATTAGATTCAAAAGACATTCCGCATCCAGCACTTGAAGTGGTTATTACTACTGAAGAAGAAACGACAATGGGCGGAGCTTTTGCTGTTGATTCAAATCATTTTGAAGGAAAGATTTTTATTAATATTGATTCTGAAGAAGATCATAAATTACTAGTAAGTAGCGCAGGTGGTGCGAAAGCTGTTGAAACAATTCCAGTAATTTGGGATGAAGCGCCAGTAAATATGGATGCATACCGTCTATATATCGGTGGTCTAAAAGGCGGACATTCTGGTATGGAAATTGATAAACAACGTGGTAATGCGAACAAAGTATTAGGACGAGTATTACATGATTTATTAGCAAATATTCAATTTGATATAAGTGAAGTTCATGGCGGATTGAAAACGAATGCAATTCCGCGTGAAAGTGTAGCTACAATTGTATTACGTACAGAAGACGTAGAGAAGGTAGAAGAAATACTAGAATCATGGACACGAGTATTACAAGAAGAAATGCGTGCTGTTGATCCAGATGTTCATGTTACACTTACAAAATTGGATGAGAAAGTAGAAAAAGTATTTGCTAAAGAAACACAAAAGCAACTTATTTCATCATTATTCTTAATTCCAAATGGCATTCAAAGTATGAGCATGGATATTAAAGGTCTAGTAGAAAGCTCAACAAATTTAGGTGTTATTGAAACATTGCAAGATGAAATTAAATTACGTAACGAAGTGAGAAGTTCTGTAAGTAGTTTAAAACAGCATATTGCAGATGAGATTAAATGTATTGCTGAATTAGTTGGTGCAACATTTGAAATAGAGTCAGAGTATCCAGAATGGCCATACAATCCGAATTCGCAAATTCGTAATTTATTTGAAAAAGTGCATCAAGAAAAATACAATAAAGATGTTGAAATCTTCGCTGTGCATGCAGGGATTGAATGTAGTGTATTCGTTCAAAAGATGCCTGAATTAGATGCAATTTCATTCGGTCCAGATATATTCAACGTCCATACGCCAGATGAACATATTAGTATTTCTTCTGTTGTGAATAACTGGGGATTCTTCGTTGATGTAATGAAGGGTACGAAAGAATTAGCTAAGTAATAATGATGAAATGAAAAATAGCCTATAAAACTTTATAGGCTATTTTTTTATATAGAGTTTTATTAGAAATTCGTTTTTATGTAAGTATTTAATTTTTGCTTTTATTTCTAAAAGAGATTGTACCAAAGATTGCTCCGGATATTGCTCCGATTAAAGTCATAAAAATTGCACTCCAAGCTGCAATTGACATTATTACACCTCCAAATAATAAATTATTGTTTCTTATTCCTTTTAATAGAAATGATGATTGCAACAACTGCTAAGAAAATAAGAGGAGACCAAGAAAAGAAAGACATGTAGCATTCTCCCTTCAATAATTATGTAAGATATTTATATAAATTAATTATCACATGTTTTTAAATCGAACATGTGTAATATGCAATATTGCATATTGGATTGTAGAACTTAAAGAAGTGGAAACAGTTATTGAATAAAAATGATAATTTATAAAGAAAGTAAGGATTTTTTCTAACCTTAAAAGGGGAAAACAATCAAAAAACTCCTCTATCTTATATAAGGTAGAGGAGTTTTTAAAATGGTTTTTGTTTAAGAAAAATAGTATTCAATATTTATTTACTGGTGAGATAAACGTAAATTATTTTGAGATTTTAAAGCTGCCCCCATAATAATAATTTTCTCCAAGTTTCATAACAGCTACATATGTTCCTGGATTATAAGCCTTAGTAATAGGCGTTACAAACCTACCATAATTATGTTTTAAACCTGAGTCATAGATGGTTTTATATCTATGCAAGTTTATTTTATCATTTTCATTTCCACTCAATTGATATATTTTTACAATACCAGTATCCTTACCACCAGTATATATAGTAACATCGAATGTATCTCCATGCTTTAAGTCACCAATTGCTAACTCTTCTATAAAATCTGCATTATGATGTAATAAAAAATAACTTTGCCACCGCCAAGTATCTACAAATCGTGATTCTTTTTGTGTAAGTTGCGATTCAGCAGAAACAGGTGGGAGTGTACTAATTGTATTCGAAAATAAAAATCCTCCAACAGTCAATGCGCCAATAATTGTTGATTGCCTTAAAAGTTTCATCTTCTAGACCTCCTAAATAATAAAGGATTTAAAAATCGATTTTGTGAAAAACTAGCTGTGAAATCTAAAGGATGATAATATCTTCTATAATCATATTAACATTTATTGATTTATCAGACAAATCAAAGAATAATAAAATTATATCGAGGGAGTAAAGGGTAATATAAGAATGAAGTTAGATGTAAAACTAAGAAATCTTTATCATAGGTAATTAGGATCTATTATTTGAAAACGCGATTATTTTAATACTGAAATTTCAATTCACACCATAAGTTTTAGTACATAATTTTACAATTTGACTTATATAATTTATCGCGTTATGATTCCGTTATAATAAAAGAAAGGCTTGAAGATAATGATTCGTCGTTTGAGAAAGCTAAAAAATGTAGCAGTCGTAGTAAGCTTCTAAGTAAATTGAAAAAATCTACAATACTTAGAAGCGAGGAATAAAGTTATGAAGCATCCATTATATAATCATTGGTCAGAAACGAAGTATTTAAAAGATATAGTAACAAATCCACTCATTGAGGTAGGAGAGTACTCCTATTATTCAGGTTATTATGGTCATCAAAATTTTGAAGATGGCTGTGTAAGGTATTTGTGGGGGGATGCTAAGTCCCGAGCACTGTTCAATCCAATTGAACAGATGGGATGGCATCTTGATAAACTCATTATTGGGAATTATGTTTGTATTGCCAGTGGAGTAGTCATTTTAATGGGTGGTAATCACAATCATCACTCAGAATGGATTACAGTATATCCATTCGCTGAGCAAATTGAACATTCATATGAACCGAAGGGCGATACAGTCATTAAAAGTGATGCTTGGATTGGAATGAATGCTATTATTATGCCTGGCGTTACAATCGGTGAAGGTGCAATCGTTGCAGCAGGATCTGTCGTAAGTAAAGATGTTCCGCCGTATACAATAGTGGGCGGAAATCCTACTAAAGAAATAAAGAAACGGTTCACTGATGCACAAATAAATATGCTAATGGAAATGCGTTGGTTTGATTGGGATAGAGAATTAGTTGAGAAAGCAATTCCTATTTTATCTAGTTCATCTATTGAATTATTATATGATTTTTATAAAAAGGAACTAAAAAATAGATAGATCTGTGAAAAAACTACATTCTATATAGGATGTAGTTTTTTTATTATAAAAATGAATAGTCTAGACTAAGGAAAATTCATCTCTAGTATGAGTTTAGCAAATAGCTGAATTAAATAATTAAAATCCTTGATAGCTAATAAAACCAGTGTGTCTCGATATTTAATCGGGACACACTGGTTTTATTTTTTGAAAATGTGGAACAAATGTATTATTTTGATTGTCTATTCATTGTAATCCTAAAAAATATGAAAGTACGGATTATCTTGAAAAATACAAAGGTATTAAAAATAGGGATGTGTGTAGGAATACAAAGTATCAGTGCGCCTAAAAGTGTGGGATGAGATGGTCTATATGAAAGCAATCCTAACGTCTTATATGTATATAGAATTTGAGAATACTGTCTATTTTTTGAGGATTATGTAAGAATAACATTTTTTTGAGTACAAAGATATTGGAGGTAACAGAAGTGAAAGGTATGTTTTGCAAGAGAAGTATTGCAATAGTAACAGTGCTTACACTATTTTGTAGCATGGTCGTTACATTTGGAAGAGCATCAGCGGAAACAGTTCCTGCTATAGATGTAGAAGCAGGATCAGCAATTTTAGTAGAAGCAAATTCCGGGAAAATTTTATATCAAAAAAATGCAGATGAATCATTAGCAATTGCTAGTATGACAAAAATGATGAGTGAATATTTAGTTCATGAAGCGGTGGATAAAGGAAAACTTAAATGGGATCAAAAAGTTAAAATCTCTGAATATGCATATAAGATTTCGCAAGATCGCTCATTATCAAACGTTCCATTAGAAAATGGTGGCTCTTATACAGTAAAAGAGTTATATGAGGCAATGGCAATTTACTCTGCAAATGGTGCAACAATTGCTTTAGTTGAAGAAATTGCTGGAAAAGAAGTCGATTTCGTGAAAATGATGAACGATAAGTCAAAAGAGTTTGGAATGAAAAATTATAAATTTGTAAATTCTACAGGTTTAACAAACCAAGATTTAAAAGGATATCACCCAGAAGGGACAACTCTAGACGAGAACAATAAAATGTCCGCAAGAGATTGTGCAATTTTAGCACAACGTCTTATTCAAGACTTCCCGAAAATATTAGATACAGCAAAAATTCCCAAAAAAACATTCCAAAAGGGTGGCAAGTATCCAATTGATATGGTGAATTTTAACATGATGTTAAAAGGTTTAATTAAGCAATATGAAGGTGTAGATGGGTTGAAAACAGGAACTACTCCAGAAGCCGGTGATTGCTTCACTGGTACAGTAGAAAGAAACGGTATGCGCCTAATCTCTGTAGTGATAAAAGCAAACTCTCATACAGCACGTTTTGATGAAACGAAGAAATTATATGATTACGGATTTGCGAATTTTGAAGTGAAGAAGCTATATGGAAAAGATTCTATGGTAAAAGGGCATGAAACAGTGCGAGTAGCAAATGCAAAAGACAAAGACGTAGTTGTTCAAACGAAGCAGGCTATTTCACTTCCAATGCCGAAGGACAATAAAGACGTTTATAAAAAAGAATTTAAAATATCGAATAAAGTACAAGAAGCGCCTATTAAAAAAGGTGTAAAAATAAGTAAAATGATTATCTCGCCTAAAGATAGTACAGATCCTGGGTTCTTATCAGGTAAATCATTACAAATAGACCTTGTAACAAAATCTGATGTAGAACAAGCAAATTGGTTTACACGTTTTATGCGTAAAATCGGTTCTTTTTTCAGCGGTATGTGGGATAGCGCGATTGATATAATAAAAAGCTAACTTGATAAGATAAAAATCCATATTAATCTGAAACAAAGAGTTTCAAAGTATTATGGATTATTATGTAGATAGTTTGACATGGAATATTGCATTAATTCTCAAATTTGGTTCTTCAGAACTATTGGTAGTGATATCAAGCTAAACTAAATTTGTATCTATATAATCAAAAAACGCTATTCTTTTTGTAGAAATATACAGAAAGAATAGCGTTTATTATGAATTTTTTGATTTAAAGCATTCTAGTACAAGGTTAGTTTAATAAAGTTACATGAAGAACAATCATCCATTATTTCATCAAATGATAATAAAAATTAATATCCGGTACTTATTTCTGTAATTAGATTTTATGAAAAATTAATAAAGTCTTTTCTTTGTATTAACTATTTTGTTTTAAATTATTTATATAAGGAAATGGAAATCAGAAAACAGATACATAGATTAACTTTGAACTGCTTATATGAGGGATCTAAATAGACATTATGTACAATTTTCCCACTACGGCTATTATAGCGGCCTTTATGAACAGCAAAATCTACAATATACAAGGAGAACATTTTATGAGTAAGAGAATAAAAGAATTAGATTCCATACGGGGGTTAGCAGCACTTACTGTGGTATTTGGACATTTTTGTTTAATGCTACCATCGTTGCCTAATTCTATTAAATTTTCCCCACTTAGGTTTTTATGGGCAGGTGGGGAAGCAGTTATCGTTTTTTATGTACTAAGTGGTTTTGTTTTATCTATGGCACTTTATCATTCAAAAACAAATTATTGGGGATATTTAATTAAGAGATTTGTAAGAATCTATATTCCTTATTATTTTTGGATAATCATTACCTTTGCTTTATTTATATTGTTTTCGCCGTATGAAGTGGTAGGGCTACGGGATTGGTTCTATGATAGGTGGCAAGGGTCTATAACAAAATTAGATATTATAAACCATTTTGTACTTCTTAATAACTTTTTTACCGAAAATTATAATCCAGTTATTTGGTCATTGGCTCAAGAAATGCGTATATCTATTGTGTTTCCTTTGTTATTCCTTCTTTTTTATAAACTGAATTGGAAGAAAACGATACTATTTGCTTTGAGTTTTTCTTTAATTAGTGTTTTTCTTAATATGTTGCATATTGGGAAAGCTGAGGGGTTTTATAATGGTTATGCAGATACACTACATTTTACATCTATGTTTCTGGTTGGAATGTTACTTTTTAAGCATCAGGAAAAACTTATCTACTCATATAGGAATATGAAAAAAATTAATAAAGGATTTCTGATTGTAATAGGGATTATTTTATATTTATATTCCATTTTAATCTATGGTTTTTCCCGTAATGATACTACTTTCTTATTAAAAGATTGGGGTGTTGTAATGGGTGTTAGTATATTTATTATAATGGCCATGAGTAACCTAAAAGTAAAAGTATTTTTAAATAAGGGTGTGTTTGTATATTTAGGAGAAATTTCATACAGTATCTATTTGTGCCACTTTCCAATCATGATGGTACTATTTAAACTTTTGTATACAAAGATACCTATCTTTTTCCTTCTTATTTTGTGCATTACAGTGACACTACTTTTTTCTATGGTTTCGTATCATTTAATCGAAAAGAAATGTATCAATTGGGCAAAACAAAGAACAACAAATTTTTTGAAAAAAGTATAATGCCTAGAGAGATTTTATTTCTTTAGTAAATATATGAATATGACCGATTCCTAAGCATATTGGGAATCGGTCAATTTTGGATTCTACATGTAAATATAATAAAGTGGAATTTAATTGAAATCGAAAACCACTTAGAAATAACAATTACGTTGTGAGCTATTGTATAGTATAAATATGGTTAATAATAAAGGGGGAATACGTATGTGGAAGCGATTTGTAGCGATTGGTGATAGTTTTACAGAGGGGATAGGGGATGAAGTTGAGGGAATTGCATTAAAAAGCTGGGTAGATCATTTTGTTCAACTATGTGTAAACGATATAGAATATGCTAATTTTGCAAAGCGTGGGTTAGTAACTAAAGAAATTCGCTCACAGCAATTGGAAAAAGCATTAACTTTTAAACCAGATTTGGTTAGTCTCATTGCGGGTGCAAACGATGTATTAAAAGGACGTTGGAATCATCAAACATATAAGAACGATATGGAATTTATGATAGATACATTAAGTAAAACAGGTGCTGATATTATGATAGCAAACCTTCCAGATTTTACAGTGAGGCTTCCTTTTTCTTCTGAAAAAAAACAAGTGTTAAAAGAACAATTATTAGAGGCAAATGAAGTTATATTTTCACTGAGTAGAGAGTATAAGCTTCATCATGTTGACTTTTGGAATCATCAGTTGGTTAATGACAATACGCTTTGGTCTAAGGATTTCATTCATCCAAACTCAAAAGGATATGTAAAAGTTGCTGAATTGATTTTTAATTGTTTACATGTACATGACTCTTCTAAATAAGCTGGAGAATGACCTAAACTCCTGTCACATGCTGCACAGGGGGGGTGATACGAAAAAGAAGTATATAGAGTGCCTAAAATTATACTTTAAGTAATTCTTTTTATTGTTTATATTTTTGATATTTTCTGTTGCAGAACCCTTAGTATAAGGGTTCTTTTTTGTGTGAAATATATACAAAAAAGATACGAACGGAAAACTCGAACTGAAAGGTATTTTAAATAAAATTGTTAAAACAACACTAATAACGAAAGCAATTGCTAAATAGAATCTTAAAATCTTCCCCCCTCGAATGCAACTTAACCATAGAATTTAATTTTTCTATAAATGTGGAACAATTTCATTACTTACACTGTCTATTAAGCGTTAAAACATTTTTTGTTTAATATATCAAGAAAGGAATAAATATTTTTTAACTAAGGGAGAAGATTGAATTGAAAAAATTATGGATGCTGCTTTTCTTTTGTTTTGCAGTTATGTTGGTGGGATGTAATAAAAATGAATCGCCAAAACAAGCATTTGAAGAATATATCAATTTATGGAATGATAAAAAATTTGCAAATATGTATGATTATTTATCAGAACATGCAAAAAAAACGATTTCTAAAAAGGAATTCACAGAGAAATATCAAAAAATCTATGAGGGTATTGGAGTTAAGAATTTAAAAGTTAAAACGAAAGGAGAGAATACGAAAGATAAAGAACTCTTTCTTTTTGAAGTTAAGATGGATACGGATGGAGGACCAGCTTCATTTATCCATGAGGTAAAACTTGTGAAAGAAAAAGAATCTTGGAAAATAGATTGGACACCAGATTTTATTTTTCCAGGTATGAAAAAAGATTACAAAGTACGTATGCAAACAGAACAAGGAAAACGTGGAGAAATATACGATCGAAATGGGAAAGGTCTAGCAACGAATGGTAAAGCGACTGAGGTTGGAATTATTCCAGAGAAACTAGGCGAAACGGCGGCGCAAACAAAAGAACTAGTTGCACAGTTACTGGATATGTCTATAGAAGAGGTCGATCAGAAGCTTACAGCGAAATGGATAAAGCCAGATTCCTTTGTACCAATTGGTATTTTAAAAGAGGGAACTAGACAGAATGATTATATCGAATTAGAAGGGGTATCATCTAGACCAATCAATATTCGTACGTATCTATTAGGTGAAGCAGCGGCACACTTAACTGGCTATATAGGAAAGGTGAATGCAGAGGAGTTAAAATCGCTTCAAAAAAGAGGTTATCAAGCTGATGATTTAATAGGTAAGACAGGCTTAGAGAAAGTACTGGAGAATAAATTACGTGGTGAAAAGGGTGGGCGCGTATTTATAGAAGATGAGAGTGGGAAAGAGATTAAAAACGTAGCAAAAAAAGAAGCGAAATCAGGGGAAAATGTTACATTAACAATTGATGCTGCAATTCAAGAAAAAATCTATAATGAGATGAAAAATGAAGCAGGCTCTAGTGCAGCGATCAATCCTAAAACAGGTGAAACAATCGCGCTTGTAAGTAGCCCTGCTTATAATCCAAATATAATAGTTAGAGGAGCCTCAAAAGCACAAAGAGAGGTGTGGACTAACGACGCGAAACTACCAATGATGAATCGCTTCACACAAGCATTCGTACCAGGTTCCGTATTTAAAACGATTACAGGTGCAATTGGTTTGGAAACAAACGCAATAAATCCTAAGGAAGAATTTAAAATTCAAGGATTGAAGTGGATAAAAGATTCATCTTGGGGAAATTATTATGTAACACGTGTGAAGGATGCAAGTCCAATTGATTTTGATAAGGCGATGAAGTACTCTGATAATATTTATTTTGCTCAACAAGCTTTGAAAATAGGAAAAGAACAGTATGTAAATGAACTGAAGAAATACGGTTTTCATGAAAAATTACCAATCGAATACGAATTTCCTATGTCAATCATTACAAGAGATGGGATAAAAAACGATATTCAACTAGCAGACACGGGATACGGACAAGGACAAGTATTAATGACACCACTTCATTTAGCATTAACATATGCACCGATTGTGAATGAAGGGAATATTCCGTCGCCCCATCTTTTAAAAGAAGCAAGAGTAACGGGAAATTGGAAAGAAAATGTGGTGTCTAAAAAGAATCAAGACATATTAAAGAGTGCATTAACAAAAGTCATTAATGACCCTGATGGTGCGGGGAGAATTGCTAAGGTTGATGGTATAACGCTTGCTGGTAAAACAGGTACAGCAGAACTGAAAGAGTCGAAAGAAGTGGACGGAAAAGAACTTGGATGGTTTGCAGCTTTTGATGCAAATGAGCCAGACATGATTGTAACCATGATGATTGAAGATGTAAAAGGAAGAGGAGGGAGCAATGTTCCAGGTGAAAAAGTAAAACATGTTTTTCAGAAATAATACCTTAAGTATAAGGTGAAATCTTTTAGTAAATTCACTATACGTTTGCTTAACGTAAAGAACAATTAAGTATCACAAAAGCATTCTTCCTAATCGAGAATGCTTTTTCTATTTTGTTATGGCTCGAGGAAGTTGATACTTCATCATATACATTGTTTAAATCAAATTCTATGGTTTTAAATGTGATATTATGGAACCTGTCATTTAAGAGAATATATAGGTAATTATTTAAGGGTTTTACTATTGAAAAAAGATAATCAATGGAACAAATGAAACTTGTATCTTGTCTATATATTGAAACCATAATAAAAGTGAGGGTAGTTTTAGGTTTATTCAAATAAGTTTGAGGTGTGGAAATGGAACAAACGTTTATTGAAAAGTGTAATCATGATGAGCTGGACTATGTTATAAAAGACTATTGGCAAGATGTATGGAATTATTCATTTATTATTACGAAAGATCCACACTTATCAGATGATATCACACAAGAT
>Ga0209463_1001354_pt1 | contig 15224 bp, 11 predicted proteins | sample AgamicMgSfrz_FD_187169 | JGI IMG/M metagenome (GOLD analysis project Ga0209463, IMG submission 187169) | Agave microbial communities from Guanajuato, Mexico - Mg.Sf.rz (SPAdes) (version 2) | ecosystem: Host-associated > Plants > Phyllosphere > Phylloplane/Leaf | place: Guanajuato, Mexico... | reverse complement strand
AAAAAGAAGAATTGGAAAATAAACTTCATAAAGGTCCTGCTTTTTCAATCGTTACTTACGAAGGGATGAAGAGATTAAAAGAATTATATCCAGACGCACTATCTATTTTTATTTACACAACAAAAGAAGAAGCATTGAAAGGTCTTCAAAAAAGAGGGGAATCGCCCGAACAAATTCAAAAAAGAATGAGTAGTTACGACGAAGAACTTTCCCGTAAAGGAGAGTATGATTTCGTTATTCGCAATAAACACGGAAAATTTGAAGAAACCGTTCATATTCTTCAGTCGATTATCGATATGGAATTAACAAAAGAATGACATTTTGTCATTCTTTTTTTATGCTTTCTATTAACAAATAAAACTTTTTACCGTAAAACTTAATAGATGAAAGGGAGTGAATTTTATGAAAATATACACAAACGAAATGAATGTAATAGCGCGTCAATACTTAAAATCCAGCGAAAAAAACATCCAACACTCTCTTGAGACGTTATCTTCGGGAAAGCGAATCAACCAAGCTTCCGATGATGCAGCTGGACTTTCTATTTCCACACGTATGAAAACAAAAATAAGTAGCAATGAAGCTGGTTTAAAGAATACAAAAGATGCCATTTCTTATCTTCAAACAGCTGAAGGCTCTTTATCTTCCATTGAAACACAACTTCAACGCGTACGAGAATTATTATTACAATCACAAAACGGGACGTATTCTACCAGTGATAAACGGGCGATGCAAGATGAAATTAATCAACTTCTCAAGACAATTGATCATACATCTTCTAGCGCGTTTTTTAATGGTATTCCGATTTTTAAACAAAATGGTATGAAATTTGATGGTGTGAAAAGTTACGTTGAATTTGGACAAAGTTTTAATAAAATTGGCTCTACAAGCCATACATTAGAAGCTAGTTTTTCTCCCGATGCAAATACAGGCACTACTACATCATGGGGAGTATTTGGTTTCCATGGTTGGCATCAAAGCATTGTTGTATCAAAAACAGGTAAAATTTCTTTAGAATCATGGTTCGAAACGTCTCCAGGAGTCGGAAGAACTGCTGTCGTCCTTGCAACGCCTGCAAACTTTTGGAAAGCGGGAGAAAAATATACAGCCACAGCTACTTTTGATGATACAAATCGAAAAGTTTCTTTGTATGTAAATGGAACGCTAGTCGGAAGCAGCAACTATCCCGCGGGGAAAAATTTGTATAATTATCAAAGTGCTAAAAGCCATTTACGGGCAGGTATGATGAACAATCCAGGGACATCTTATGATTATCCTTATAACGGGACGATTTATGAAACAAGAATTTATGATCGTGCTTTAACAAGTGGCGAAGTAAAAAGTAATTCAACTGGAAACATTGCACGCGATGGACTTGCTGGAGAATGGAAATTTGCATACAACGAAAACCAAACAATTGACGAAACAACAGGCAATGGAGTTGAAGGCGTTGTTAAAAAAGAAGAAGGATGGGAAGGAACAACATCGTTTTTAACAGGAGCAGATGTAACTGATACATTTTCAATTCGTTCCGCAGACGTATCAACAAAAGGTTTAGGCATTTACGGATTAAGCGCGAGCGACCCTGATAGCGTTACTAAACTTGATTATGCGTTAGAAAGTCTTTCATCTCTGCGTTCTACATACGGAACATATCAAAACCGTTTAGAGATGCGTTATGATGCTACAGCATTAGAAAATCAACAATTAACTTCTTCTAATTCAAGAATTGAAGATGCAGATATGGCAGAGGAAATGAGCGCACTAACAAAAGAAAAAATCATTTCACAATCGTCTATTTCTATGATTGTGCAATCAAATCAATTTTCTCAAGGCATTCTACAACTTTTACCATCTTAAGGAGGTGTACTCACTTGATTATTTCTACAAACATGGCAACGATGAAATCACTTTATTTTGTTCAAACTCATTCTAAAAAAATCGAACAAACCATGGAAAAATTAGCATCAGGAAGAAGAATTAATCGTGCGGCAGATGATGCATCAGGTATGGCAATTTCGTCTCGTTTTTCGTCTCAATTAAAAGGAAATAAAACTTCCATTCAAAATATCGAAGACGCATTATCATTAACTCAACGAGCAGACGGCTCCTTACAACTTATATCTGATCAATTACAACGCATGCGCGAACTTGCCCTTCAGGCTAAAAATGGAACGTACAACCAACAAGATCTTACTTCTCTTCAATCTGAATTCTCCCAACTTTCTTCTTCTATTAATCAAACAGCCTCCTCTACTACTTTCAATGGCATTTCATTGTTAAATGCGGATGTAGGAATGTCCTTTAATGGGCAAAATTCTCGTGTTATCGCTGATCTTGGGACGAACTGGAAAGCGCCTGATGGAACAGCTGCACAATCAACATGGACAGTAGAAAGCACGATTAATATAAACCAATGGGATCCTCAAACTTTTACACACCCCCTTTCTATCGGAAGTGGTCATAATTTAACGTTTTATGTTAACAACCTTTCAAAAGGACTTGTGTTTAAAGGGTATATCAATGGTGTGCGATATGAATACACCATTGCGTCAAACGTTCAATTAAACAAAGACTATCACCTTACCGCTTCGTATGATGGAAGCAAACTTCGTGTGTATGTTAATGGTGTTTCTAAAATTACGGCTAATGCTTCTGGAGAAACAACCGTAACAGATGGAAAAGTTATTATAGGAGATGTAGGTGTAAATGGAACAAATAATGCATGGAATGGAAGTGTAAAAGATGTACGGATTTATACGCAAGCTTTAAACGGGACAGAAATCGTTCAAAATTACAACGGAAACGTCAAACGCGAAGGATTACTGAGTGAATGGTTATTAAACGAAGGAAGTAATGAACCAATCAAAGATACAAGTGGTAATAATAACGAAGGAACGATAAAAGGGGAGACAACATGGAAAGGAAATCTTTCCATTCATACAGGTTATTCCTCCGATGATACCCTTTCCATTGGATTAAGTCGTGTTTCGTTGAAAGATTTAGGAATAAATGGAATGAATTTAGCCGATCCTGAATCAGTTGATAAACTTGATCACGCTTTAACCGTTATAACCAACGAACGTATTAAATACGGAGAATCTATGACAGCTCTTCAAGCAAAAAAAGAACATTTATATACCAGTAACCAAAATCTTTCCATTGCATCCTCACGTTTAACTGATGCAGACATGGCACAAGAAATGAGTATATTTACAAAAGAAAAGATTCTATCGCAGTCTGCTTTGTCTGTCCTTGCTCAATCTTCTGTTTTGCCTGAAAAAATGTTAGATTTATTGAAATAAACCCTATTTTCTATCGTATAATAAAGAAAAGTTTAGTGAGCAAAGGAGATAGAAAAATGGAATTAGTAGAAGTAACATTAGCATTGCCCAATGTATTTAAAGAAGTGGAAAATGTCATGAAAAAAGTAGATTTAGGTCCAAGAGGAGATTTTATGATAGCAGGAGGCTCTCTTTCCAATTTGTATATGGGAAAACCTATTAAAGATATTGATATTTTTGTTTGTAACACCAATTATGATCAACCCTTTAACGAACAATTGCTTCGTCAACTTTTTGGTCAAGAAGTAGAAATTGAAACAGAAATGGTACCAGGATATCGAGATTGGTTTGAAATTCCTTGTTTATACCGTATTTCATATAAAGGATACACTTTAGAATTTATCCCAGCTTCTGTTGAACGAGTCTATGACTTTGATCTTCGCTTTCGTCAATTTTTCATGAGAAACGGGAAAGTATTTGCTTCAAAAGGAGCTTTAGAAGATATTGAAAAGAAAAAAATCACCATTGTTTCTCCCGCTACACCGTTATCAACGTTAGTTCGTGTTCTTCGCTTTCAAGAACAGTTTAGTTTTGATTTAGATCCTGTTAGTGAAGAGTATTTACTTTGGTATATGAGCAAAGTAGGGATGTCAAAAGATTATATCTATGATTATATTGAAAAAGCAAATTATACTACTGAAACTGTGAAAAAAAATTATCGTGAATTTATTAGAAAACATAATTTTCAAGTAAATGGATCAGGTTACCTGTATGTAGAAAACGCATCATTTCCTTTTGATCATGAAATCGAATCAAAAGTTTATGAATATTTAGTAAATAAAGATTACCAAGGTTTAGGCGTTTTTTATGAAGAATTATGTTTGTACGAAAAAATTAACTTCCCTTCGTTTACGTTACCTATTTGCGATGTTCGTTATTTTAAATCTGTAGAGCCTTTTATTGAACTTTTAAATAAATTGCTTGAAAAAAATAAATTGCGCGCAATAGCTTCAGGAATTTCAACTAAATTTTCATCGTTTCCGTTTTCTGAAAAAATTGCACGTTTTCGAGATTATTTAGGAAATACAACGGTTAAACAGTTGCTTCCTTATGTTGAAATGGAAACGCTTGAAGAAAGATTTATTTATCACCTTGAAAAGTTAAAACCTCTTCCAAAAGAAGTGACGGTTACTTTTGTTGCAAATGATGATCAAAATGTATCAATCGGTGATACATTTACTCGCCGTTCTATTAAAATGGTTATAAACGATACCATTCACTATCGCCTTCGTAAATGTACGAATGGAAAATACACGCTAGGAGGTTTGCATAACCTTAACGGAGATATGAATGCAGTTTTTCACCTTAAAGTAATTTTCGAATCTCTTTCTCACTACCGTCCTGATTTATTTGAATTTGGTAATTTTAATATTTTAGGAGAATTTTCTTATAGCAAAGAGCTAAATGGAAGTATCGATCATTTTTTTGGTCAATTCTATGCACCGCAGACATTCATTGATCAACCGAAGAAAAAATTTACTAAGAGAATTGATTTATCAAAAAGAAGCGAATAATTTGCTTCTTTTTCATTTAAAAAAATACTTTTTTAGCCAATTTTTAGTATAATAAAGAAGTAAGAAAAATAAGAAATGAGGGATTAGAATGAACAAAGTTGAAGGAAAGGTTAGCCGTGTTTTGTATCAAAATGAACGTAACTATTATACGATTTTATTATTTCGTGAAGATAATGGGATAACGTTTAGTGTCGTTGGTTATTTTCCTCTTATTAGCGAATCGCTTCGACTAACTCTTTTTGGTTCATGGAAAAATCATAAACAACATGGAAAACAATTTGAAACAAGTAGCTATGAAATAATGGAGCCAAAAGATACAAGTGAATTAATTACTTTTTTAACAAGTTCGCTTGTAGATTGTTCCTATCAAGTTGCGTTTGATATTGCAAAAAAAATGGGACTTCGTTATTTAAAAGAATTTAGTAATATTGCAGCTTGTAAAAAACAGCTTCCGCTTCGAGAAGAAACAGAACGAAATTTAATTAAAAACTCTACGTTTTTGCTTTCTTTTTATGAGAAAAAAACCATGTTAGAAGAATTGTTAAAAATGGGCTTTGAACAAGAAATTGCATGTAAAATGGCTTTTTCGGAGGTTCCTCCTCCCATGCACAAAATCAAACAAAATCCTTATTTTTTAATTCGTCGTTTTGATTTAAGTTGGAATACGATCGACGGTATTGCTTTAAAAAACGGAATTGGTAAAAAAAGTACGATTCGTATTGAAGAAGGCATTCTTTATTTATTAGAACTAGCATCAAACGAACATGCGCATATGTACTTGCCTCAAGCAATGCTTGAAAAAACGATTCAACAATTTTTGAAAATCGAATTTGAACCATCTAGTTATTTAGATACGATGGAAAATGAACAAAAAATTGTTCGAGATTTAAAAGATCGAATTTATAGCGAAGAAAATCATCGTTTAGAAAAATTATTAGCTGAAAATTTATACCGTTTATCCAAAGGTACTCCAGTTATTTCAACATCCAGCAGTTCTATTAAAAAAGATGATTTTAATTACTCAGATGACCAACTAGATGCAATCAAAATGCCTTTTGATCATCAAGTAAGTGTCATTTCGGGTCCTGCAGGAACAGGGAAAACAACGATTATTTCAAAAATAATCAAAGAATTTAAACGACTAAAGTACGATATTCAACTTTGCGCGCCAACAGGAAGAGCCGCTAAACGTATGATGGAAGTAACAGGATTAAATGCTAAAACAGTTCATCATATTTTAGGGTTTAACAGCGAAACAAAATTACCGTCGTACAATCGAAGCTCTCCACTTGGAAAAACGTGTTACATCGTGGATGAAGCGAGTATGCTTGATATTAAAATCGCTTCGTATTTAGTCGATGCCATTCCAGATGGTTCCAAACTTATTATTATTGGCGATGAACATCAATTACCTAGTATTGGTCCAGGAACCGTCTTAAAAGATTTGTTAGAGTGCGAATTATTCCCTGTCAAACGTTTAAATCAAGTATTTCGCCAAAGCGAAGGAAGTTATTTGTTAGATTATGCAACAAAAATTCGAAATGGTGAATCATTAGACGTAAAATCACTTCCTAAAAAATGTGATTTTAAGCATTTTAATTTGTCTAAAACAAATCAAATCAAAGAAGGAATTCGAAAATTAGTGACAGGGTTTGTTCAAAAAGGTTTGTACGACATTTTCGATGATCTTCAAATCATTTCACCTATTCACAAAGGTCCAATCGGCGTAAAAGAATTGAATTCTATGATTCAAGATATTATCAATCCTAATGCTAAAACAGAATTAGTATATGGAAGCAAAGTATTTCGTACAGGAGATAAAGTTATTCAATTGGTCAATAATCCTGACAAAAATGTCTATAATGGCGATATCGGAAAAATTGAAAGTATTAGCAAAAAAGGAAAAAGCATTATCGTCAATTATAGTGGAGAGCGAATGGAGTATATTTCAGAAGAAATTTTTGAACTTGATTTAGCCTATGCGTTAACGGTTCATAAAGTTCAAGGAGGAGAATATCCGTTTGTTATTATGCCTTTTCACTCTTCATTCGGAACAAGAATGATCAACCGAAAACTTTTTTATACAGCCGCTACACGTGCAAAAAAACAATTTGTTCTTTTAAGTGATGAAGCAACCATTCAACAAGCAATTGATAATAATGGTTCTGAAACACGTTATTGTAATTTAATTGGACGTTTAAAAGAAGCACGTTTAAAAACATTATTTAAAGCAAGTTAAAAAACAAAGAGAAAATTCTCTTTGTTTTTTCTTGCTTTTTTGTTTATTTTTCATTATATGGTTCTCGGGGTGATAAAAATGAACTCTGCAGTATATTCAGAAATCTATTCAAAAGCATTAGATCGTAAATTCGATGTAGAAATGATCAATTTGAAAAATATGAACATCGTGACAACTGTTCCAACAAGAAAAGGAGAAAATATTACGTTTTCCAATGAAGATGAATTAAGTATTTCTTATTTTTTTGGTCATTTTAAATATTCATTTGATGTTTCCTTACAAGAAACCATTGAAAACGAAAAAGGTTCATTTTATGTCTTTAAAATTAAAAATGCCGATATTGAAAATAACTATCGAAAAGAACGCAGACGAAATGTAGAATATCGTGCAATTTATTGGACAAAAGAAGGCATTAGTTTTGCAACCATTTTGGATATGAGTGAAAAAGGATTAAAAATTCGAACATCAAAACCACTTTCTGGTTCTACTATTGAACTTTATTACAATGAACGTGAATCCAAAGATACAAAAAAAATTAAAGGAACTATTCAATGGACAAAGCAAGTAGGAGATACATATGAATATGGAATGCTTAAAATAAAAAGCACTCATTAATGAGCGCTTTTTTGTTTGATAAATGAAATATATTTTTGAGATAATGCATAAAATGCTTGTTCATCACGTTGATCAAGTGCTTGATCAATCAATTTCATTAATTCTTGTTTTCCGATTTTCTCTTCTTTAACCGTTAAAATATCTTCTTCTTCAGGCATCGTTGCATATTCTTCATACCATTCTGGGAACTTTCGTAATAGTTTACTCATTTCCGCATATGAACTTGCTTTTCCTTCTTGAACACCTTTTATGATTAAAAAATCGTATAATGGAATTTCTTCACTACCGCTTTCTGTTGTTACAGGAACTTTTTTATTTCGTAATTCTGGATTCGTTGTTTCGATAAAACCAATCCCGATGTATAAAATTCGTTCTGTATGTGCAAAGAAATGAGTAAGTTCTTCCATCACTTTAGTTGGTTCATCTTTATATTTTTTATAAAAGGCTTCTTCGTTTTGTTCCATGCTTTTATTTTTTTCTGTTTCTACATCTAAAGCAACAAATAGAGTAGAAGAAAAAAACTTTTCTGTTCCTACTTCTGAAAAGAATAAAACATCTCGTAATCCAATATGATCTTTAATAAATTGAACACGCGATAAATTTTGTTCAATAAGTGAAAAGACTTCTTCTTTAAATGGAATTTCATATTTTCTCTCTTTAATTTTTTCCCAAACTTGTTGTTTATTCATTTTCTTCATTCCTTTCTTTTTTTTAAAAATGCCTTATGTTCATTATACCTTTTTTTTCTTTATTTCGGTAGTTTTTTTTCGGTATTTTCATGATTTTACTTCTATTTTACATTTTATCCCTCTATTTCCTTTAAAAAAGTTTTTTATTTTTTATCTTCTTATGATAAAGTAGAGCTTGAACGAAATACAGGGAGGATTTGAATGTGACAGTGCTCGCAGATTGGAAAAAACAATTATATAACGAAATGATGAAACGAAAAAAACAAGGAATAACAGGGACAGAAGGTTTAAAAGAGTTATTTGAAGATATTTCCACTACTTATAATTTAGCTTTTTCTACTGTTAAAGTCAATTACTACAAATTAAAAAAAGAAGTGGAAGAGACAATTATTGAAAAAGAAGAAGTATCTACTGCAAAAACGTATCAGGTAGGCGACTTAATCGAACTAGTTGTAACAGGTATTGCTAATTATGGTGTTTTTGCTGTTAGTAATGATGAAATGAAACATTCTGGTTTAATTCATGTATCAGAAGTACGAGATTTTTACATACCCGATTTACATCGTTATTTTAAAATGGGCGAGATTATTACTGCACGTATTAAAAGTATCGATGAAAATGGAAAGTTTTCGTTTTCAACAAAAGATTTACCTCTTTCTGATTACACGGAAGAAAAAGTAGAAGCATCACAAGAAGAACCAAAGGAATTAAACGAAGTATTGAAATATATGGAACACCATGTAGGAATGGTTAGTCCGCAAGCAAAAGAAAAGGTTCAAGAACTTATTCAAAAACACGGAATGTTTAAATTTTCGATGGCTATTTCTCAAACGGTTCCTCATTTTCAAAACGATTTAGGTTTATTATTGGTAAAAGAAATTGAAAAAAATATGAAGGATTGTCTTTAACTCTTTTCATTATATTGTCTCAAAACATGCCATCGAGCGATGGTGCAGTAAACGTGTATTTGAAGATTTCCCTCTCCATTTAGCTAAAGATGAAATTTTACATTGTATTCAAACAGGAGATGTATTATTAACTATTAATAACCACCGTTATATACGAAATGATCAGTTATTTTTTCCTTGTGTAAAAATGAGCGATGATTTGTATAAAGTTAAAACCGTATTAAAATGGGAAATGGTTGAAAAAAGAATGAATAAAATCATTCATTTATACAAAAAGACATCGTAAAAACGATGTCTTTTTTTATTTCCAATGATCAAATGAACGTTTTAATTGGTTTTTCTTTTGTTGAATCAATGTTTCTCCTTTTCCATTTTTCTTATCTTTTTGCCATTCATAAAAACTAGCAAATGCAATTAAAATGGTTCCGCCTATTAATAAATACATCCACCAAGGCATACTTCCCCAAAACGGTTTTGTTTGTAAAAAGATATTGAGCAATACCACGCCAACTCCAACAAAGAAATAAGATTTTATTTTATAATGCATACCTCCAAGCAATGAAATAATGGCTAAACTACCCATAATAAGAGCATCATAAATGGTATTGCTATCTAATGCATCTTTCAATAAAATAGCTGTAACAATAAGCAATACAACCCATTGAACGCGCGATATAATCACACGGTATTCATTCCATAATTTCTTTGATAAAAAGATCGTTAACACAATCCAAGGAAGAACATATACTTCCGCTTCCCATAAAGAAGGAATCGTTATTTCTCCAATTCCCGCATAGTATGGATATAATACACTGATCCCTGTTAGTGTTAAAACCATTTTCTTTTGTATAGTGGTATATACTCGATTTTTTTGACTATATAAAAGATAAACAAGTAAAACACCTGGCAGTAAGACATCCCAAATAGCTGGATCATAATCCATCCAATAAAGAGAAATAAATAACGAAATTATTGAAAAAATAGCATACCAATCAATGAACCATTCTTTTTTATTCCATAACTTAGGATAGATAAGTTGTCCTGTTTCTTTTAAAACAACACTTAACACAAGATATAAATAAAAGAGCAAGTGTGTATTCATTCCATTTATATTTTGTATATTTCCTATCGCCATAAATAATAAACTAAACGGGACAATTAAACCGTGTGACCATTTTAATTTATGTAATAATACAATCGGGATAAGGATATAGGAAATGCTCAACACTACCATTAACATGGTTGTTTCTTCCATATTCATAAAACTTATTCCAATCAACGAATGCAAAAGGATATAATATACAGTGTACGTTTTTACTATTCCTTTTAATTTTGTATATACCAACAGCAAAATTACACTTGTAATGAGAAAAACATATGGATTCCATGCATTAACATGCATATCTTCTATCGCCGTATAAAGCGAAACTTGAAATGAAATATAACCCATATATAACATACTTATTTTCTCATATTGATTCTTTCTTTTTCTTACACTATATACATAAAAAACAAGTGCAAGTATATATGATACGGCTGTATTTTCTGTATTAAAAAGCGAAATAAATAAATTTATATGAGCTAAGTAATACAAATACACATTCATTTTTCGTTTTTTGTACCATACAATTTCCATAATAACAACTAATAAATAACTACCGATTATTCCTTTATATCCTTCTTCGATGAAATAATATGGCAAAAATCCATCTACGATCACATAATAGTCCGCTAATATAACGATACTTATAACAGCCCAAATAACTGATAATCCTGTTTCTTTTTCAAACCATAAATAAAGAAGAATACCAAGAGATAATAGCACACTTTTAATTTCAAAAGAACCATCGTAAAACATTAGTGATAAAAGCGCAAGCGTATAAGAAACATACGCTGTATAAAAATAGTAAGTAAACATTTTTTCTTGTTTCCATTTAAAAAGATAAGCAATTCCCAATGTAATCAATGCACTTATTCCAAAATGAACGCCTATTCCAAAATTTCCCTCGTATTGATAAGATGCATGGATGAAATAATTGTATGTCATCCATAAACTTAAAAGAAAGGTAATAGGACTTGCAAAATGAAATACGACTTTTTTCCATTCTTCTTTTTCTTTTGAAAGTAAATAAGCAATTCCACTTGTAATAAACAATAAAAACGCCAATCTACTGCTGTGATCCAATTGTATTTGTGAACATAAACCAATGATCATTGCACCTAACGAAACATGTAAACTGCTTTCTTTGATTTCTTTTGTTAAGGTCCATTTATTAAAATAATACCCTAACATTAGCAATATAACACCTGCAAAATAAAAACTAAACCACGTATCTCCCGTCATTTTTGCTAATTGAAATAAAGAAACAGAAGCAAAAATAGGCGCTAAATAATAAAATAATTGTTTTTTCATTTGATGCGATAAGAAAACGAAATTAAGCGCAATAATCGCATAAGCAATACATAACATCCACGAAGGATGATTTCCTTGAAGCATAAAACTTTGAATAGTGATAAATAAAAACGAACAAAACGAAACGACCGCACTCGTATAACGGAACACTTGTTCCATGTTCCAGTTCATTTTTAAGAAAATTAAACCAATGATTGCAAATAAAACAACATCCATATGAACCAATGGAGAATATTCAATCATTTCATATAATCCATATACAAGTAATGCTGTTGCTACAAAGTGATAATTTTTTTGTTTATATACAAAAATCATTGCCATGTACATGATCGCTGTTAACGTTAAATTAAATCCATAAAATACATGTTCTGAGTAGAAACACAGTGTCATCAACGTACTTAGCAACAAATTTACTTGTGCAAAAAAAGGTAACTCTTTTATAAATAAATTTGTTTTTTCTTTTTTACTTTGACGATAATACATATAAAGCAATCCTGCATTATAAAGGGCAATTCCTAAATAAAAAACATCTCTTGGCACATATAGAGTTTGTAAAAGAAAACCTACACCTTCGCTTATTGTAACAAGCCCAAACCACGTAAATAAACGTGATTGATATTTCATTGCTTGTTTCCAATAAAGAGGCAAAGAAACAAGTGTTCCTATACACCCTAATAGATATTTCCCTTCTCCATTGATGGATAACCAATTCCCAAATAATTCAAAATAACCAGCAGATAAAACTGTAATAGGCACAAATAAACTTCCTAGTATCGCAAAGGCAAACGATGTTTTTTCAATATGCAGCATTTTTTCCGTTACATATTGCATTCCTAAAAATAATCCTGCTATTAATCCGACTAAACTTGTTTTTGTTAATGCATTCATCGAATTCCAGTTATTTGTAGCAAATACCAATCCACCAATTAAAAACATGACCACACCTAGTATTAACAACCAGGTAATGTTTCGTTCTCTTATTTCTTGAGGAGAACGAGTTATTTTAGGCTTTTGTTGTTCTTTTTTTCGTTCTTTTTCTTTTTGTTCTGTTTCTTTTATTTTTGCTAACGTTTCTTGTCTTTGTTTTTGCCATTCATCTTGTTGATAAGACTGATAAGCTTGATTTATTTCTTGAAATTGTTCTTCTTGTATGTATCCTTTTTCCTTTAGTGTTTGTAATTCTTGCTGGAAAATTACTTTTTTATCCATTCACATCCCTCCATTTTTTTGAATATACCATAAAATCAGATAAATGCAAAAAAAACGCGCCTCATTCATGAGGTACACGTTTTTTCGTTGAATTCATTTAAATATAGATTTTTTTATTTATTAAATAAGCACTTTTGGCTGAATGTATTGGGCTCTTCGTCCTACAATCAACAAAAGAAGAATAAAAATAAGGATTATACGTAACTTCTTGGCTTCCTTTTTTCATCGACGACGTTAACGATAAATATCCAATAACACCTGCATGTACATTTTTTTGACGCGTTTTTAATACACGTAATCTGTTTTTTTCATTCACTTTAAATATACAATTTCGTAACATGACTTCATTTGCATGGGCAATGACTTTTCCTTTCGTTTTTCCTTCTAGGGATTTAATACTAAATACCTTTTTATGTAAATTATAATAAACAAAAACACGTTGATCCTCTATAATCGGGCGATTTTTATGTGAATTCATGTTTTTCCCTCCTTTTTATTATTATACCATTTGTTAAAAAAACCATACGTAAAAAAGGAATTAATAGGGAAGTTTGTAAAAACATACACAATAGGGGGTGAAGAAATGAAAATAAATCGCACATACAAATATCGACTTTTGCCTACTTCTTCTCAACAAATTCAATTAGAAAAACATGCTTCTGTTTTTACATTTTTATATAATGGTTTTTTATCTTATTCCTATCATTATTATCAAAAACATCATCGATTATTACAAATTCGCGAAATGTTTCAAGTAATGGCTGCAATTAAAAAACGGTATCCAGAAACTTCTTCTGTTACACCTAAATTGGTCAGCTCTTTAATTGTCCATCTTTTCACAGAATTAAAAACGGTAAACAAAGAAGAATGGTTGGTAAAAAAAGAAAAAGAATCATTTTTATTACTTGATGGTTTTGTGTTAAATCAAGAAACAAACACGATCAGCATTCCTCAATTAGGCGATCTTTCCTATGTTAATTCGCGCATTATGAATGGGAAAATAAAAACAATCCTTTTTCAAAAGAAGTTTGATAAATGGTATCTTTCGGTTACATTCGAACATTCCGTTCCATCACAAACAAATAAATCTATTCGTTATGTAGGAATTGATGTAGGTTTAAAAGAATTTGCTATTTTTTCAACAGGAAAAATTATTTCAAATCCTCGTTTTTATCGTTCACTAGAGGAAAAATTAAAAAAAGAACAACGAAAATTATCCCGTAAACATAAAGGTTCCGCTAATTGGAATAAGCAATTAAAAAAAGTCCAACAAATCCACGAACAAATTTATCATTCAAGGATGAATTTTCTTCATAAATTAACAACAGCTATTGTGCGAAGTTATGATGTTATTGGTATTGAAAAACTAAGTATTCAAACAATGGTTCGAAATCGAAAGATGTCTAAATCTATTTTAGATGCTAGTTGGGCAACTTTTGTTAAACTATTGAAGTATAAAGCGGATGAACATCATAAAACAGTTATTGAAGTGGATCGTTTTTATCCTTCTAGTAAACTATGCTCCCATTGTGGGAATCAGCAAATTATGCCCTTGCACTTACGAACATTTGTTTGTAATTCGTGTCATACTACCATTGATCGTGATTACAATGCTTCTAAAAATATTGAAAAAAAAGCGAAGGATTTGTACCATTTAACTCGTAATGGATAAAAAGAACCCTTTTGGACGAAGGGAGATAGCCTGTTAATTCTCCTTTATTGGATAGCGCAGGAAGTGTTCATCACAAATGTCAAGGGAGTAGTGGAAGTAAAGTCTGATCGATTCGATCAGACTTTTTTCAAAGAAGAAAAGAAATGTCAATAAAAAACAATTTATCCTTTTTTTTATGAGGAAAGCGTTCTTTTTTTAAACAATGAAAAAGTGATATGATAGTAAAAAACAGAAATGAGGTGATACTATGAAACATTTTTACCAAAAACTTAGTCCTGGTAAAAAAAGAAGTCTTGTCTTTTCAATGAAAACATTAATTTTTGAATATTTAAGAGGATATCAGTTTGACGTTTCCACCTTTAAAAATAAAGAAGCTTTAATCAACGACGTTTATTTTTATTGGTTACGACATGCCGCAGAACGACGTTATTTTTGGTGCGAAGATTTAAATGAAGACGTTTTTTCACAAGCATTTGCACGAGAAATGAAAAAGAAAATTCGTTTTTTGCTCCCTTTTATTCTCCATTCTCAGCATTTAAAAACATGAAAAAAAGGAAGAAATAATTCTTCCTTTTTCATATGTTTAAAAGAACATTTTATCAATGTCTTTTTCAATTTTCT
>Ga0209463_1001353_pt1 | contig 15228 bp, 16 predicted proteins | sample AgamicMgSfrz_FD_187169 | JGI IMG/M metagenome (GOLD analysis project Ga0209463, IMG submission 187169) | Agave microbial communities from Guanajuato, Mexico - Mg.Sf.rz (SPAdes) (version 2) | ecosystem: Host-associated > Plants > Phyllosphere > Phylloplane/Leaf | place: Guanajuato, Mexico... | reverse complement strand
AGCTCTCTTAGGTCTTTGACCGTCTTTTTTCGTTCATCTTCCGCATCTTCTATTTTTTTATCAAAGGTTTGACTATCAAATACCTCTAGAGAAATGAGATCATCAATGTCTTCAAAAATGGTTTTGAGTGCCTTTTTTTGATCCTTTACAATGCTTTTGGCGTTTTTGATGCCCATATGTACTGCGTTGTCTAAAAAGTGTTCTTCTACAAAGGTGTCGCCGCCAAAGTTTGTATCATCCAGTGTCCCAGAAACACCTTCATGAAAGGCTTTTTGCTTATCAATGAAGCTGATAAACATGTCTACATTTCCAGCGAGCTCTTTATAGAAACTTTTAATATTATCTGCACCTTTCCCAGTGAAATCATCACCGAGGTTGGCAACACCTTGTAATGCTTTTTTTAAATCTACCATTTGTCCGCGGAGTTCCTGGTAGTGTTTTGCCCTTGTGTCCATGGCGCTGGTTAGTGCTTTTGCATTAAGTATCTTGCCCAGAAGAAGTCAATCCCTCCTATTCATTGACAAGGTCAATTTTACCAACACAAAGTTTGTCATTAAATAGGAATAAAGATACAAAAAACACCCATTGCGGCACTTAAAGTGCTCAATGATCAGCACCCGCAGGTTCTTCCTTCTGGACAAAAATGCAAATAAAAAAGTGCCCATAAACATGGACACTTGGTTCTATTATTCCCAAAGCGTATCGCCTTCAGAATCAATATACTTCTAGAAAAGTTTTAAAGACTACATAACAGTCTTCAAAAAGATAAAGATGTCTTCTTCTATATCATTTTATTTATTGTAACGTATCACACAAAAACGCTATGCTTTAATTAAACCATTTTCTTTTAGAAATCGTTCGAACAATGCATCACCTTTATCCTCAATATCTTCATCATCAATATTATACTCTCCAACCAACAAACCAAAATCATCATATTTTTCATATTTTTGTTTAAGTTTTATACCATAGCTTTCTTGATCAAAAAACAATAACCATTTCCCTGTATCTAAACTTTTAAAAAACACACCTTCATAATCTAAATCATTTTCATAATAGCCTACATGCAAATGCATTGTATCGTCTAAGTTAAGCAACGCTGATCTCCCCTTTAGAAAATAACATGATGATCTTTCAGATTAGGTGGAACATGATAATGCAAGACAGCAGGTCTTCCATGTTTTATAGGTGCATAATCTAGTCTGAATAGTGGTTTTTTGTTTTTTTTGCTACGTACCTGTATAATGCGCCCTCCTGATCCAGGACCATCAATAATATAATTTTGAGGCGCCTTTAATGCTTTCTGCACATATGGTCTAGCTACTTTCCATCCTTTTTGCATTCCCTTTTTTCCAACTTGAGATATTAATAATCTTAAAGCAGCAGCCACCACCGGTATCCTCGTATACTTGTTCAATCAATTGATCACTAACCACAAGTTCACTATCCTGTGAAGTTACGCTCTCAGCATATACTGGAGTCACCGCCGAAAAACACAGAATAAAAGACAGTACTACTAAAATAACCTTATTCTTCATATAAACCCTACTTTCTCAAAAAAATTTAACTGTATTCATAACTGAATACCCATTTATTTTATCTAAATTTTTGATTTTTTCCATATTTTTAGAGATTGTGTATTTATTATAAGAAGAATATTCTTCAAAAAAGAGAGCAGCAAGACCTGCCATGTAGGCAGCCGTTATTGAAGTACCACTACTATATAAAAAAGAACCATCTTTTGAATAACTTTTTATATACTGCCCCGGAAGTAACACATTTAATCCATTACCTACAGTTGTCCCTTTCCATATATCACCGTTCATATTTAAAGCTCCTACAGCAATAACACCTTCAAATTTAGCAGGGTAGAGTATCTCGCTATTTTCTTGTAACCCATAGTTCCCAACCGATGATATTACAACAATATTATTTCTTAAAGCTCTATTTATTACAGATTCCAGTTTTATAGAATATTTTAAAGTGCCAAATGACATAAGAATAATGTCAACCTTTAATTCACTGCTTCTATTAAATTATTAATATCACCGTTTAAATTGTTATCCAAGGCTTTAATTACATATAAATCGATGTTTGGCGCAACACCAATATCTTTATTAGTTAAAATTCCAGCTAAATGAGTTCCATGACCATGATTATCTTGATATGATCTTTTGGGATCTAAAACGTTTACCCCCTTTTTAACATTGATCTCCTGCTTAAATGAAACACCTGAATCACTTTAACACCTTTTCCAGTTAGTTTTTTCTGGTTATGCAGTTTATTAATTTTTAAATATTCATAGGCCCAATTTTCATTCTTAAATTTCTCAGTTTTGTTTTTATTTATTATTAATGTTATAGATGTCACAGTTTTACTAGAAAGAATGTAAGTCTCTTCAAAATCATCGCACCTCTTTTAAACATATTATGAGAAACATGATGTATTTTACCATTATTTTCTTTCAAATACAAAACGCACTCAGATGATTCCGAGTGCTGTTGAAAGTTTAAACGTTGCTTGCTTTTTTAATTTGTAATATCGATCTTTCTTTAATCCAAGTTCTTCGCATACCTCAAGGTCTTTAACCATTCGTGAAGTAAGGTACTTCATGCGTATAATGTCTTGTTCAACTTCATCCAAACTGTACTCTAGTGCTCTTTCTATTTGCCGCACCTTCAGCTCCGAACAAACATTTTGATCTTTTAATCTTGGAAACAAAGTTAAGATGCCATTTGCTTTTTGCTCATCCAAGTTCTCTTGTTTAACTTTTAATGCTTTATAAAGCTTCAATTCATTTATTAATGTCTTACGTACCTGCTTTTCATTGACCTCAGGAATAAGGCATAATTGGTTGGTTAACACAAATTTATACCCTCCCTCTAAAAAACCTTATAAGCAGACTGTTTAATTATATAATTGAATTATTGTTTGAAGTACTATCGTTTGTAGAATCTTGAGCGATCTCTTCAATCGACATTTTTATATTGCACAAGTCTTCTAACTTGATAATTTTTGTAATTGTACATAACTTTTCCTTAGGATGATTCCCTAGTAAAATAAGCTCTTTATTAATAGCATGAAGGATATACCACTTCTGTTGATTAATTTCATCGTTTCCGTTAATAGGATTATCTGTTTCTCTAAGTTCATTTGCGTATATATAAATATTTTGCTCTTTTCTATCGTATACAAATTTCAACGAACTTCTCATAATAATTGGTATCGGCAAATAAAAAACAAACACCAAAATCAAGATAAAAACTAAATCGCCAATAGAAATTTCACTTCCTATATCATGAATTAAAGTGCCATTAAAGGAAAAGTAAAATATTAGTACACAACAGAGAAATAAACAAAATGTAATTCCTCTTACCCAATTTAAATCAAGAAATTGTGGATACTTTTCCTTTCCTTCATTAACAATGAGTATCACTACAAAAATTATAGAGCCTATTAAACTAGTTATAGATGCTACGGATTGAGATTGACTGGGATTCCCTGTCCAATCTGGAGCACCAAAAATATAAATAATTACTAAATTAATGAACATCCACATAACAGTCTCTCCAAAATATCTTAAAATAAATAATGAAAATAACTGATCCTTAGAGAATAATTTTTTCTCAAAGATATTAGAAGATAGTAAGGATATAGGTCTAATTTTTTTAAAAACCAAATATGACAAACCAGCTAAAGCAACTATATAACTAGGTATCCCAAATGGTTTAAGTAATTCATAAAATTCCATAAATACACACCTTTTCAATATTATTCTTTATTGAATCAGCATTTTTTAGATTTTTTCAAGTAATTTGGGAACTCTATCTGCTAAATATCTATTCTGTGAGAACTTGTATAATTTAAAACGGCTCATGATCAGCAATGTAAACTACACCACTCTGATCTACTGATAATTTATAATCAGACGCTCTGCATTTGCAACTATAGCGGACAGTATCGCTCACCTGGATTTCGTACCAATCATTTCACCAAAGTTTTGAATACTTTTCTGAGACCTTCGTTAAAATTTCAAAGACGCCTTTTTTGTGGGTGAATTATGGGTGGTAGCTTCCTCATTTTGAAGTATTAGAAAAACCCACAAAAACAAAAACCCCCTGAAGCCAATGGCTCCAAGGGGGTTTCATTATTAATACTGAGACATATACTGATCGCGTTCCCATGGGTGTACTTGGGTGCGGAACATATCCCATTCGATTTCTTTTGATTCGATGAAGTGCTCGAATAGGTGATCACCTAGTGCGTTGATCATGACTTCGTTTGATTTCAGCAGCTCGAGTGCTTCTGCAAGTGTTGCAGGCAGATCAACGATGCCGTTTTCAAGGCGTTCTTCTTTGTCCATGACATAGATGTTTCTGTCGATTGGCGCTGGTGCTTCTAGTTTATTTTTGATTCCGTCAAGACCTGCTGCAAGTAATACGCTTAGTGCAAGGTATGGGTTTGCAGATGGGTCTACACTGCGCACTTCTACACGTGTGCTGATGCCGCGTGATGCAGGGATACGGATCAATGGGCTGCGGTTTTGTGCACTCCATGCCACATAGCAAGGTGCTTCATAGCCAGGTACAAGACGCTTGTATGAGTTAACCGTTGGGTTTGTGACTGCGGTAAAGCTTGTTGCGTGCTTGACGATACCTGCGATAAAGTGTCTAGCAGTCTCGCTTAATTGTAAATCTGCTTTTTCATCAAAGAATGCGTTTTTACCATTTTTGAATAATGATAGGTTACAGTGCATACCAGATCCGTTTACACCGAACAATGGTTTTGGCATGAATGTCGCATGAAGACCGTGTTTTCTGGCAATGGTTTTGACAACGAGTTTGAACGTTTGAATGTCATCACAAGAACGGATCGCGCCTGCATATTTGAAATCAATTTCGTGCTGCCCTGGTGCTACTTCATGGTGAGATGCTTCAATTTCAAAGCCCATTTCTTCAAGCTCAAGCACGATATCACGGCGACAGTTTTCACCTAAATCTGTTGGTGCAAGGTCAAAGTATCCGCCTTTATCGTTTAGTTCGAGCGTTGGCTCGCCTTTTTCATCTAATTTAAATAAGAAGAATTCTGGCTCAGGTCCAAGGTTAAAATCACTAAATCCTAGTTCTTCCATTTCCTTCAAGATACGCTTTAAGTTGTTACGCGGGTCTCCATCAAATGGTGTCCCGTCTGGCTTATAAATGTCACAAATAAAGCGTGCAACTTTACCTTTTTCTGCTGTCCAAGGGAAAATAACAAATGTGTTTAGATCTGGGTATAGATACATATCTGATTCTTCGATACGTACGAATCCTTCAATAGATGAACCATCAAACATACATTTGTTATCGAGAGCTTTTTCTAACTGGCTCACAGGAATCTCAACATTTTTAATCGTTCCGAGAATGTCTGTAAATTGCAGACGGATGTACTTTACGTTTTCCTCATTTACTAATTTTACGATATCTTCTCTTGTGTACTTTGCCATTTCGTAAAACTCCTCCCCTACAAAAGGTAAAATGTGTATAGCAATGCTTTTGCTAATTGGTTAACGGAAGAACCTTGACATATCCCCCTGCCTAAAGGTCGTTCCTTGTTGGAAACGTCCAGCCTGAATGAGTTCCTTCTTCAGTAGCTTCCTGAGTTCATCATCTGTCAAGTTGTGCTTAGCAGCAGTAGCTTTTTCCTCCGTCTTTGTATCAGACGATGGATTTTCTGCCTCAGCTTTGGCAAAAAGTTTTTTGATTCCTGCCATGTTTACACCTTGTTCGATGAGGTTTTTAATTTCTAGTAATTTATCAACATCATGAAAAGAAAATAATCGGCGGTTTCCATCACTTCTTGCTGGAAATACTAAACCATTTTCCTCATAATAGCGAATTTGTCTTGCAGATAATTCTGTTAGCTGCATGACAATCCCAATTGGGAATAAAGGCATTGAGCGGCGAATGTTATCACTCATCTCAACTGTCTCCTCCTCTTTGCTTAAATTTATTATATGTCATGTTATATTATGTGTCAACAAGATGTTAGGAATATTAACATGGTTTTTTTATTGAGCAGGTACTTCAATAAAACCTTGTTCCAATAAGGCATCGACAGCACTGCAAATCGCATTTTTCACATGGGCATATGTGAGTCCGCCTTGAACGTAGGCAGTATAAGGCGGTCTGATCGGACCATCGGCTGATAATTCAATACTGGCTCCTTGTACAAATGTGCCCGCTGCCATAATGACATCATCCTCGTAGCCCGGCATATAGCTTGCATGTGGTGTGACGTGACTATTAATCGGAGATGCATACTGGATTGCCTGACAGAACGCAATCATTTTTTTAGGATCTCCAAATTCGACTGATTGAATCAAATCTGTTCTTTTCGCATTCCACGCTGGGTTTGTTTGGAATCCGAGCTTCTCAAGAAAACGAGCTGTAAATACTGCGCCTTTTAAACTTTGAGCCACAACATGCGGCGCCAAGAAAAAGCCTTGATACATTTCCTGAAGCGCATACAGCGATGCACCCGCTTCACTGCCGATACCTGGAGAAGTCATTCGATAAGAGCAAGCTTCTACCCATTTTTCTTTTCCAACGATGTAGCCGCCTGTTTTGGCAAGGCCTCCGCCTGGGTTTTTAATAAGTGAACCGGCCATGAGATCAGCTCCGACATGACACGGCTCTTGTAATTCAGTAAATTCACCATAACAGTTGTCTACAAACACAATGATTTCTTCATTCATCTCTTTCACAAATGAAATCATTTGCTCAATTTCTTCTATTGTAAAGGATGGTCTTGACGCATAGCCTTTTGAACGCTGGATGCCGATGACTTTTGTTTTATTGGAAATCGCCTCTTTTACTTTGTCATAATCGACGGATCCATCTTGACGCAAATCAATGGCTTTGTAGTCAATCTGGAAGTCTTTTAATGAGCCTGTCCCTTCTTTCCCGCGAATCCCGACAATTTCTTCTAGCGTATCGTATGGTTTTCCCGTCATGTAGATCAATTCAGCGCCAGGTCTCAGCACACCAAATAAGGCAATGGAAATTGCGTGTGTGCCGGAAATAATTTGCGGACGCACAAGGCCGCTTTCTCCTCCGAAGACATCCGCATAAATTTTTTCTAACGTGTCTCTTCCCATATCATCGTAGCCATATCCAGTCGTTGGATTAAAGTGAGAGTCACTGACTTTGTGCTTTCGATAGCTTTCAAGCACCCGCCACTCATTTTGTTCGCTCTTTTGATCAATTTGCTGATGCACGTGTAAAATCTCTTGTTCTGTTTCTGCTGCTACTTTTTCTAAAATACTGCCGTGTTTTAATGTGTGAAACATCTTGATTTAATTCCTTTCCAACATATACTTCTTGATTTGACCTAAAATGGTCTGATCCTCACCACTAAATCCGGTGATGTCATATATCTCTGCTTCTTTTTGAAATTCTAGTGATTCCACAAGCGTTTCTGATTTTAATGCGAAGATGAGCTTCCCTTCATACGCTGGAATCTTCACATGATATGGCTTTAAAAAGGCTTTTTTCAGCTCAGCCATAATATCCGCTTTTAACCTTTTCACATCTTCTTTGCGTCTAGCACTGATTAATATGTGGCGATTCTTTGAAGATGGGATGAAATCTGGTCTAATTTGATCTTCCTTGTTATAAACAGTCAGCATCGGAATACGGTCCGCTTCTAATTCTTCTAAAAGCTCATGAACTGTTCGTTCGTGCCCTTCATAATCCTCATTAGAAGAGTCGATGACATGAAGCAAATAATCGGCTTCCTTCACTTCTTCAAGGGTGGAACGAAATGCGGCAATCAATGTTGTCGGAAGGTCTTGGATAAAGCCAACTGTATCCGATATGAGCACACTGTAGCCGGATTCTAATGTCATCTTACGTGTCATCGGATCAAGTGTCGCAAACAGCAGGTCCTCTTCATGACTATCCGCTTCTGTTAATTGATTAAACAAAGTTGATTTTCCGGCATTCGTATACCCGACAATAGCAATTTGGAACACACCATTTTTCTTCCGTCGTTCCCGGTATCTCGTGCGGTGTTCTTTGACTGCAGATAACTGCCCGTTAATTTCGTGAATGCGGTTTCGAATATGGCGTCTATCTGTTTCAAGTTTTGTTTCACCCGGACCTCTTGCGCCAATTCCGCCCCCTTGTCTTGAAAGGCTGATCCCTTGTCCACTCAGTCTCGGCAGGGCATACTGAAGCTGGGCAAGCTCTATTTGCAGCTTCCCCTCTCTTGTACGGGCTCTTTTTGCAAAGATATCTAAAATCAATTGCGTACGATCAATCATTTTCACATCTAAAGCAGTCGCCAAAGCTTTTAGCTGGCTTGGAGAAAGCTCGTCGTTAAAAATAATGACATCACATTCGAGTTCCTCGCAAAGTACCTCAAGTTCTTCTACTTTCCCTTTACCGATATACGTTGCGCTGTCTTGTCTATTTCTCTTCTGCGTCATCACGCTGACAGCTTCACCGCCAGCCGTTTTGGTTAAGGAAGCTAATTCTTCCATTGAGTATTGAAAGCGTTCATCCGTTACATGCGGCAATTGACAGCCGACAAGGATCGCTTTTTCAGTCATTTCATGTTCATTCAACGTCAGTTGTTTCCTTTCTGTACTTAAGTTTTCAGTAGTACCATCATACCAAACACATCACACGTATACCACTATTCGGCTGGTTTATTTTAGTGTCCCTTTATAAAAAGGATACGCCATTTCAAGAAGGCGTATCCTCTTTCATTTGAAGATCGTGACTTTTAATGGTCAGCAGATCTTTTTTATCATAATGATCCACAAGAAGCAGTCTCATCGCCTGGGATCGTATGGCTTTTTCAATGGTGTTTCGCACAAACCGGCCGTTGCTGAATTTTGCCGGGCTTGTGGTACTTTTAATGTGCATTAAATAATCCCGCAGCTTCCATTCAGCTTCTTGTGTAAATACATATTCTCTGTCCGCCATCATTCGTTTTGCAATATCCATGAGCTGATCGACTGTATAATCAGGAAAGCTGATATTGATTGGAAATCTTGATTGCAGGCCGGGGTTTAAAGAAAGAAAATGCTCCATTTCTTTGGAGTAACCAGCAAGAATGAGAATGAATTCGTGCTGTTTGTCCTCCATATGTTTCACAAGGGTATCAATCGCCTCTTTTCCAAAATCCTTTTCTCCTCCGCGCGCAAGAGAATAGGCTTCGTCAATGAACAAAATACCACCTAGTGATTTTTTAATTAAATCCCTTGTTTTTTGCGCTGTATGACCAATGTACTCACCAACTAGATCACCACGTTCTGCTTCAATTAAGTGACCCTTTGAGAGCACATTCATTTCAAAGAAAAGCTTCCCGACAAGTCTTGCAACTGTGGTTTTTCCTGTGCCTGGATTTCCTTTGAACATCATATGAAGCGCCTGCTTTCCTACCTTTAACCCTTGTTCCTGCCGTTTTTGATTAACAAAAATCCAAGCATAAATCTCTTTTATGTTTCGTTTCATTTCATCCATACCGACAAGGCTGTTCATTTCACGCTCTATTTCCCGTAAGATGCTGTGTTTTGCCTCATTTTTCTGCAAGGACTCTAGGTATTCTGCCTCTGAGTCTGCATCAACCAATACTTGCTTTTGTCCATTAAGTATAATATTGATTTGGCCGTTGTTTTTATATGTGACAGCTCGCTCCAACGTATTCACCTCTCGCTCTTCTCTCTTTATTCTATTCGGGTGGAGCTGTAATCGTGACAATCGCCCGCTTAAGCCCAAGTTTGCTGTCAAAATGACCCGAGATACCGGATATTGTAGGGATTTCTGCGGTTTCCCAGGAAATGATGTGCTATTTCCATTGTATTCATCCCGTTCGGGCGGACAAACCAACAATTTGCTTTTTCTTAGAAAAATGTAGCTTTTTGATCACAAATGATGCAGAAAAGAGTCTCGATGATTTCCGCATTTTGTACAGGCAATTCTTCTATTTTCTCATAAAATAACGACGAGGTGATGAATAGATGGTGAAAATTTTTATTGATCCTGGCCACGGAGGAACAGATTCTGGAGCTAGTGCTAATGGACTTTTGGAGAAAAATATAACACTTCAAATCGCGCTTTTATTGAGAGACATTTTGATTAGTGAATATGATGGGGTTTCCGTCCGCTTAAGTCGTTCAACTGACCAATCCGTCACTTTGTCCCAGCGTACGAATGCGGCAAACAGCTGGGGGGCAGACTATTTCGTGTCTATTCATATTAATGCTGGCGGGGGCACAGGGTTTGAAAGCTATGTGTATCCTGGCGTTTCAGCACCGACCACCACGTATCGCAATGCCCTTCATGATGAAATTGTCCGCTCGGTTAATTTTGCTAATCGCGGCAAGAAAACTGCGAACTTCCACGTTCTTCGAGAAACTTCTATGCCCGCTATTTTAACAGAGAATGGTTTCATTGATACGGCAGCTGATGCTAATAAGCTCCGCAACGCAACCTTCCTTCAAGGCATCGCTCGCGCTCATGCGACTGGTCTAGAAGAAGCCTTTCAATTGAAAAAAAAAGCAGGTAATCTTTATAAAGTGCAGGCAGGAGCTTTCAAGGTGAAAGCCAATGCGGATGAATTAGCAGCCACACTGAAATCCAAAGGCTTTGACGCGTTCGTTGTATTAGACGGCGGCATGTTCCGAGTACAGGCCGGGGCTTTCCGTACAAAGCAAAATGCAGATGACCTCGTCGCAAGATTGAAGCAGGCCGGTCACGACGCATTCGTTTTCCAATAAGCTGAAGCTGTTGTAACGAAACAAACCGGCTCAAGTCTTCTGCTGAGCCGGTTTGTTGTGTATTCATTTACGCTAAGATGTTAACGACAAATTGAGACCATGTTTCAAGACGATCGAAGTATTCAGGCTTTTTCAAATCGGCTGCTTTCATCCATTTTCCTGAGATTTGATCTGTTTCTTTTACTTCCACATGAGCACCCGGAGATAGTTCAAGCGCTGATAACAGTCCGATGTGCACACGGCCGACACTGTTGTCATCGTCATTGATTAAACCAAGGGTTTTCATTTCAAGTTTGTCTTCTTCTTGAATAGAAAGTTCTTCGTCTAGCTCACGATCCGTATTTTCTTTTAGAATCTCAGCAAAGTTTTTTCCTTCGATGAAATTCATATGCCCCCCAAAGCCAAGAGATAACTTATGATGTAAGCGAGTCTCTCCTCCGCCTTGAAGTCTTTCGTATACGTACACTTCGTCCTCCCGCTTAATCACGACATAAGGAATCGGCTGCTTGAAGTCAGGATTTTCTTCTGCATCGCCTCTTCGCATTTGCTCGAAGTGCTCTTCGATTTCTTTCATAATGGTGCTGATTGTTTTCTCTTCACTGTTCACCCCATTAAACGCAAGTGATTCGTTTTGGAACACGCGCATACGCGGTGCAACTAAAATGATTTCGTCCATTTTTCCCATGTTCGGTAACCTCCAGTATGTAACACATTGTTAGAAATGGCAAAAAGCCAAAACGAGTGATGCGTTTTGACTTTTACGCTTTCCTTATGATTCATCTCCAAAGAAGAAGTCGTCATCTTTTAACGGCTCAACTGTTGCTTTTTTGTAGCCGTTCCCTTTCATTGAGAAGAAGTCATGCGATTTTGTTTTTGTATTGAGTCCGTTCAATACAATAGGGTTGATCTCTTCTTCTTCAAAGTAAGGGGCAAATCCAAGGTTCATTAACGCTTTATTGGCATTGTAACGAATGAACTTTTTCACATCATGTGATAAATTGACTTGGTCATAAATATCTTCAGTGTAATGAAGTTCATTTTCATAAAGCTCGTTCAAGAGGTCAATAGAGAAATGATACAGCTCTTTTTGTACTTCAGGTGTTTGTTTGTTGTATATTTCTTGTGCTAATAATCCAACGTATACACCATGAATCGCTTCATCGCGCAAAATTAAGTTGATGATTTCACCACTTTGCATGAGCTTTCCTTGTCCATAGAAATAAAGCGGGTAGTAAAAACCACTATAAAATAGGAAGCTTTCTAAATAGACAGAAGCAACCATTGCTTTAAAGAGAGAAATAGGATCGTCCTTTTGAATCGAACGGTATAAACTGACAATCATATCTGCTTTCTTTTGCAGGAATTTATTCTTCTTGACCCATTCAAACACTTCACTGATCGTTTCAGTTGGTGCAAGTGTCATGAAGATATTGGAGTATGATTTCGCATGCACCGCATTTTCCATCATTGCCATAAAGTTTAGTACAGCTTTACGCTGATGACCTTCCACATGTTCAGCAACAATCGGCATCCCTGTATTTCCTTGTTCCGTATCAAGTAAAGTCAGTCCAGCAAGTACCTTCATATACGTATCCTGCTCTTTTTCACCTAAATATTTCCATGTTAAGAGATCTCCGTTTAAGGAAATCTCTTCTGGAAGCCAGAACTGCTTCACATTTTGGTTGTAAAACATTTGTGTAAAATCGTCTTCGTGTTTTGACCAGTTGGCTGCATCATAAATTTTTGTCACGTTAAACTCTCCTTTAATCAAACAACACAAGAAAGACAGCCTTCCTGCCCTGTATCCTTCGTTCTTGCATAATAAAGTGTCTTAATACCTTTATGGTGTGCATAAAGATCGATGCGGTTTAAATCACGCGTTGTCATCGTATCTTTTAAGAATAGTGTAAAGCTGATTCCTTGATCCACGTGCTGCTGAATTGTTGCGATCATATCGACCACTTTAAACATGTCCATATCGTACGCTTCTTTATAGAAGAACCAGTTTTGCGCTGAAAGACCTGGCATTGGGTAATAGGTTTTGCTGTTGCCGTATGTTCTTTCTTCGATTCGTTCCATAATTGGCATAACAGAGGCTGTTGCCGATTGAACATAAGAAATCGAACCTGTTGGTGCAATACATAAACGATAGCTGTGATACATGCCATTTTCCGCTACAAATTCTTTGAGTGCTGCCCAGTCTTCTTTTGTTGGAATGTGCATGCCTTCAAATAGTGCTGCTGCTTTTTCTGTTTTTGGTGTGAAATCATTTTCCACGTATTTATTGAAGTACTCACCAGTTGCATAGCTAGAGCCTTCATAACGATGGAATGTTTCTCCTTTTTCTTTCGCAAGCTCACTTGAGCGTTTAATTGAATAATAGTTCACCATCATAAAGAACGTATTTGCGAAATCTCTTGCTTCTTCACTTTCATAGGCAATTTGGTTTTGAGCTAAATACCCGTGAAGGTTCATCGCGCCAAGTCCGATTGACTTCATCGCTTTGTTCGCTTTTCGAACTGCCGGTGCATTGCGAATGTCTGTTGTTTCAGACACCAGCGTTAGTGAGTCTGTTGCAAGCTTAACCGTTTTTTCGATCGATTTGTTTTTCATGACATTCATAATATTTAATGAACCAAGGTTACAAGAAATATCAAGACCGATTTCATCTTCTTGATCATAGTCCGTGTAAGAAGAAACCTCTGAAGCCTGGAGCACTTCTGAGCAAAGGTTTGAGAATTTCACTCGTGAAATATGGTTCAAGGCATGCTCTCTGTTTACATTATCTTGGAACATGATATATGGATAGCCTGATTCTGAGCGTAGAACAGCCAATTTTTCAAGAAGCTTTCTCGGATTGACCTTTTCTTTTTTGACTTTCGGATTTTCTACAAGCTCGTCATACATTTCTTCCATGTCCATCTCATCAAGATGTTGTCCATATTCTTTATAGACTGTATGCGGATAGAAGGTGTAAGCTGTTTTATCTTCTCTTGCAAGCTCGATAAATTTATCCGGGATGACAACTCCGATGGACAGTGTTTTCACGCGAACATCTTCATCAGCAGAGATTTTTTTCGTATCTAAGAAATCATTGATATCTCTGTGGAAGATATTCAGGTAGGCACTGCCTGATCCTTGTCTTTGCCCCATTTGATCTGCATATCTGAATGCATTATCAAGAAGCTTCATCACGCCGACGACACCTTTTGTCGCGTTTTCAACATCTTTGATTGCTTCGCCTTTTGCACGAAGTTTTGACAAGTTCAAGCTGACGCCGCCGCCTAATTTTGACAGCTGCATGGAAATATCAATCGCTCTTGAAATATCGTTTAATGAGTCATTCACTTCAAGCAAGAAGCAGCTCACAAGCTCACCGCGTCTTTTACGTCCAGCGTTTAAGAATGTTGGTGTACTTGGCTGGTATTCCTGATTGATCATCAGTTCTACAAACTCAAGAGCTTTTTCTTTATCTCCACCCGCAAAGAAAAGTGCTACAACTGAAATGCGGTCTTCATAGCGTTCAAGGATTTTCTTTTTATCATTTGTTTTCAGTGCATAGTCATTGTAAAACTTAAATGCACTCATAAAGGATGGGAATCTAAATTTTTTGGCATATGCAGCTTCAAAGACTTCTTTAATATCTGCCATGCTGTATTGTCTTAAAAATTCTTCCTCATAGTAGTCGTTTTCTATTAAGTAATCAATCTTCTCTTCTAGATTATGAAAAAAGACCGTGTTTTGATTAATGTAATCTACGAAATAACTATGTACAGCTTCTTTATCCTTATCGAACTGAAACTTTCCTTCTTTTTGAATCATAATTTCGTTATTTAATTGTATCCACTTTGGAACCTGATTTTGTGACAATTCTTTCTACCTCCTGTGTAAACAATTCAACATCCCTTTTTGTTCCGCTTAGTTCAAAGGTGTGCAAAATAGGAACTTGATATTGTTTAGAAATCGTATCGGCGCTTTTTGCAAAATTATCTCCCCACACTTTGTTGCCACTCACCGCAACACCTAGTAAAAGGTGAGCATTTTTCTCTAAAAAGGACTGAGTGGTACTAGGGACTTGTCCAAATCCTGTCGTAAAGGTGACGAGAATAAACGGCGTATCCAAAAACTCTTCTCCAGTCAATTTTCGTTTGTCTGTAAAAGGGGTCTTGTCCAAAAAGCGTTGAACATTTCCTGTTTTTGAATCAAATACGATTTGAATCAATTCCATCACGACCTAGTTTTTAGTATTGTTGATCATTTCGCTATTCACTATATATAGTATACTATGTTTTTTCAAAACACAACATATAGATGTTCGAAACGAAAAAAATCAACCAACCCGGCCGAACCTTCACAGCCGAACTCGTACGTTCAAATAAATAGAGCAGAACAGGATCTAAAAATAGACTGCTCTACTCCCTATTCAACTAAAACCGAAATCTATCATAACACGAAAAAAA
>Ga0209463_1001348_pt1 | contig 15253 bp, 19 predicted proteins | sample AgamicMgSfrz_FD_187169 | JGI IMG/M metagenome (GOLD analysis project Ga0209463, IMG submission 187169) | Agave microbial communities from Guanajuato, Mexico - Mg.Sf.rz (SPAdes) (version 2) | ecosystem: Host-associated > Plants > Phyllosphere > Phylloplane/Leaf | place: Guanajuato, Mexico... | reverse complement strand
TTGCCCGAAGCTCATGATTAATGTTACGTCCACCTGGGCCAAGCTCAACCTGAAACGCTCCTTTTCTCGTTAAGAGCGAAAGCAGCTTGTCTTCTTTCATATCAAGAAGAGGGGCAAGTTTTTCTGCTGTTTTTTCTGGATCTTTGACATGGTCTTCATAATCTTTGTCCAAAATAGCAATCACGGTATACGCTGTTGTATCTTCGGCAACAGCAGTACCATTTCGATCGTAAATTGTGCCGCGATGAGCTTCAATTGTGCTTTTATGCGTATGAGCTTTCTCAGCTCGTGAAGCTAAAAGCTGACCGTTTGCTTTTCCTGTGACTTCGATATAAAAAAAGCGACCAGCTAACACAAAAAAGAGCGAACCAAATATTAAAATTAATATCGCTGCTCCTTTTCGTATTGATCGATTGTTTTGTTTCGACATTACTTCTCACTCACAACTTTCACATTGTCTGCATTCATTTCTAAGCCAAGTTTTTTAGCTTTTTCTAAAATGCGATCATATTGACTAAGCTCTTTTACTTGATCATTTAAATCCATATTCACTGTTTTTTGAGCTTTTACTTTTTCTTCTACTTTTTGCACATTCGTATTTGCCTCATATAGAGCAGCTTGATTCGAAATAAACTGAATCGAACCGAACAGCATAAACCCACAGAACGTTACATAAATAAGCTTTTCACCTAAAGGAAGACGTACTTTTTTCTTTTTTGTTACATGTTTAATTTTGTGCTGGACAACTTCTCTTTCTTTTTCTTTTAATTTATACGCTAAATTATTCAATGCAACCCCTCCCTTTTTTTATCGCACCTTCTTATTCTTTTGCTTTTTCAGCTATACGTAGCTTAGCAGAGCGTGCACGATTGTTTTCATTAAGCTCTTCTTCGCTCGGAAGAATTGGTTTTCTTGTAATCAGCTTTAATGCTGGCTCATATTCTTTTGGAATGATAGGCAATCCATGAGGCAAGTCTGGTAAAGAACTTTTTTCTTTGAACATAGCTTTACAAATGCGGTCTTCTAATGAGTGGAACGTGATAACACTAATACGTCCGCCTTTTCTCACAACCTCAATTGCTTGTTCAAGCGCCATTTCAAAAACACCAAGCTCATCGTTGACAGCAATTCGAATAGCTTGAAACACCCGTTTTGCTGGATGTCCGCCTTTTCTACGAGCTGGAGCTGGGATTCCTTCTTTAATTAGTTCTACAAGCTCATTTGTTGTTTCAATTTTTTTCGTTTCTCGGTAACTTTCAATTTTTCGCGCAATTTGCTTAGAAAATTTTTCTTCTCCATATTGGAAGAAAATTTTCACAAGCTTTTCATACGGCCATTCATTTACAACGTCAAATGCACTTAGCTTTGATTGTTGATCCATTCGCATATCCAGCGGAGCGTCATGATGATAGCTGAATCCTCTTTCAGGAGTATCAAGCTGTGGGGACGAAACGCCTAAATCAAATAGAACTCCATCAACTTTTGTAACGCCAAGTTCTACAAGCTTTTCTTTTAAAAAGCGGAAGTTACTTTTTACAAACGTTACTTTTCCTTCATAAGGAGCTAGCTTTTCTTTTGCATTTTCTAATGCTACATCGTCTTGGTCAAAAGCAATAAGATGACCTTCTGATGATAGCTGTTGTAAAATATATTCACTGTGTCCTGCTCCACCAAGGGTACAGTCCACATAAATGCCGTCGGGTTTAATATGTAATCCCTCTGCTGCTTCTTCTAATAAAACTGTCTTATGTTTGAACACGCTAGCACCTACTTTTTGTTCCCTAAACTATTACACCCTCTAATTTAGGATGCTTTTTCTATTATATATTAAATTACTTGTTTTTTTTAGCTTTTTCTACAAACTATCGACGAATTTTGTCAATTTATTATATCATTGTAAAACATGCAAAAAAACATCCAGTTACTCCCACAGTTTGAAGGCTAAAAAAACGCTTTCTGTTGCATTATAATGTTCACATTTTACGTTTGAAAAGTCCTGATGTGTTTTTCTTTTGAAATTGTTCTTCTTTGTTAGTATCTCCGACTTCTTTCTTTCTTACAAACAAAAATGTTTTTTTCATAAAATGTTTTTCTTTATAAATTTAATTCTATTTGGTCAAAAAAAAATCCTGCTAGAGGCAGGATTTTCTTATAAATAAATGATTTTCAATTTATGATCAAACTCGACAGAACAGCTTACAAGTTCGTCTACAAATGTAAAACCATATTTATTTATGTAGTAAAAAACGTTCCAAATTCTTTCCTGTGGCGCATTTTGTGGGACTAAAGCATTTTCAATCGAAAGATATTTATTCCACGTCGCACTATGTCTTTTTAAGTGATCTTTCTCCATAATTTGGCTAACAGAGGATATTTGTCTCATAATAAGCTGTCGATTTTTATGAAGTAGATCAACATAATTTTTATTTTCTTGCAATACTTTATCACGAAATAATGAATGTACTTTTTCTACTTCTTCTTCTAAATACTCAATATGAGAAAGATATGCTCCTTGCCCACTCTCTTTTAGCCATTCATCTCTACGTACAGAAACGTTGCCAGAGAAAACGTCTTCTAACGATAAATCTAATTTTTCCATATCTCTCGCAATACCACGTTCAATAAATGCGTAAGAGAGTCTTGGCACAACAGGAGGCATCTTCATATCAAAAGTACCAAAAACGTCCCCAAGTTCAGCCCAATAAGCTACTTCCCCTGGTCCGGCGATAAAAGCAAGCGTTGGGAACAAATATTCTTGCATAAGAGGACGAGTTACTACATTATTGCTTAAAAGCTCGGGTTTTACTTCAGCAATCGTTAGAAGCTCATCTTCTGAAAGTTTAATGCTTCCATTTTTCCCATAAAATTTTGCTCCATTTCTTTGGAGCAATACGCGACGTCCATCTTCTGAATAAAAAATGTGGGCATTAGCCATGTCTGTTTCAATGGCATTTTTATAGCGATGACGAAGTTTCCCCTGCGTTTCTTCAAGGGCTTCACTGATTTTAGCATTCTTTTTAATAAGCTTCGTGAAAAAATCAGCTTCCATTTTTCTTAAGGATGATGAACCTGAGTCAATTAAAATGAGGCCATGTTTGCTGAATAACTTGGTAATGAGGAGAGCAAAGAAGTCAACGTACGTTGTCGCACTTTGCAAACAGGTTTCAACAAACGATAGTGCTTCTTTCGAATACTCTTTTTCCCCGAATGCTTGAAAAGCTTCCTTCACCCACTTTTGGAGAGTTTCTTTATGAAGTACTGCCTCAGAAGCCATTTTCTGTTCTCCATCTTTGTAGACATGTTTTTTCATCCCATTTTCTTCTACAAAAATATGATTAATCTCAGCAATATCATGATCTTCTCCTGCAATCCAAAAAACAGGGAGAACGCGCGAACCTAACTTTTCCTCCTGCTCTTTTGCTAATTTAAGAATAGAAACAATTTTATTTATCGTATATAGCGGGCCTGTTAATAGACCTGCTTGTTGTCCGCCGACAACAACCGTTGTTTCCGCGTTTTTTAAAGTCTCAATACTTGCTAATGTTTCTTTACAGGCACCTAAACGTTCGTTATATGAAAGCAAATGATTTACTAATGCCTCTCTTGGTAACGAGCGAAGCATTAAGTCCTCTTTTCGCTCTTTATAAACGGTTGGAGATAAAACATCATAATGAAAATATTCTCCAATAAAAGAATCTCCATTCACATAATCGTTCATAAGTGGATTAAGAGGTTTTCCCACATAATCTATAAGTTCCATTGATGAACTTCCTTTCTGTACTCGAATTCACACTTCCCATTATCAATGCTATGCGTTCATTCGTCTAGTAAATAGCCTCAGCTAAATGTTTTGAAGACGACTGAAAATCCCATATATAAAAAGAGCTAAATGTGCAATAAAAAAAAGAAGAAAGCTCACTCTCCAAAATCCTTTTAAAACTCTTTTAAATTGGACGTCTTTCGTCTTCTTCCACTGTAGCAATGTTGTGAGAGCTGCAATAGTTAAAAGGATGAGTAAAATAAGCCATAAATGTGAGCCTTCCCAAATAACGGCAGATAGGCAGTATACAGAGAAAATAAGGATAACGGTTGTAATATCAATTGATAGATGAAAAGCTCTTCGATTGCTTCCTAAAACTTTGCGAAGCACAGCATAAAACAGAATAAACGCCACTAAAGGAAGCGTTATAAGCGTTGCTAAAATCGCTGAAAAGATGCTTCCCATCCTTAACTCTCCCCCTTTTCTAATCCTTTTATAGAAGCGTATAAAAATGATAAAAGAGGCGTCTTGATTTTCTTTCTCTCCGCTTCTTCCAACACGTAACCAACGATTGCATCAATCTCTGTTATACCTCTATTTTGCAAGTCTTGAAGCATTGAAGAACGGTTGTCTTTGGTGTTTTTGCAGATTGTTAATACATTTTTAAAAGTACTTTCCACATCTTTTAACTCTAACACATTATGTACTTCATTAAGTAAAGCTCTCATATTTTTAAGAAAGTAAAGATTTTCTAAGAGAACTCCATTTTCCACCTTATAAAGAGCTGTTAAGGGGTTCACGAGTATATTTATGACAAGTTTCCCAAGAAGCATTTCCTTCCAATCATGTTCATAAACAAACGGAAATCGTTTGTCATATCTCAAAAGCGAAGAAAGGAATGTTTTTTCCCCTCTCCATACACTTACTTTTGTTTTTCCCTCTCCTTTGTGATGAACGGTATTTTCATTAAGCCGCAATGCTCCATGCTCAACAACTCCTAGAAAAACATGTTCAGCTGTTAATTTATCAAGCATTTTCAAGTGATTCATACCATTTTGAATAAAGAGAAGAGGACGGCATGTAGCCTTTAAAATGGGCATAACTGAAGAGAGCTGATATTCCTTTAACGTTACTACAGCGAGATGACCTTCATCCACATAAGAAGAGATTGGTTTTACTTTTGGAAAAAAGCGAAGAGAAGCTTCTTTATAAACTAAAATCCCCTTTTGCTTAATAGCATTTGCTTGTTCTTCTGTTTTAGTGTATAAAGTAACATCCCATTGTTCTGATAAATACCCAGCATATAATAATCCAAGGCTTCCCCCACCAATTACGTCTAGTTTCTCCATTTTGCTCTCCTTCTATCATTTTTCCTTTAAAAGTCTTTTCTCTCTTGTATTGTACCAACAGAAAGAAAGAAAAAAAAGAGTCGAAGAGGGGCGAAAGTCTCATTTTTATTCTTCCCCTAATTTTCATCATGCTCTCTCTTCACCTTCTTTAAGAACATTTCCTAAGCATTGTACGAGCAATTTTCTAATAATTTAGTATATAATGAAAACAAGGGGTTCTTTATTACTTCTACAAGGGGGATTTTTTATGTATAACAAAGATGTAAAGAGGCTAAAAATCAACTACAAGACGCTCGAAGAATTTAAGAAATTTAAAGAATACGGCATACAAGAGCTCTCCATGTTAGAAGATTTACAAGCAAACATCTCAGAAAATGAAATAGAGTCACCTTTCTTTGGGATTTATTTAGGAGATAGTTTAGTCGCACGTATGAGTTTATACAAGCGAGGAAAGAAATATGATCAATACTTTGAACCTTCTCAAGAATATCTTGAAATATGGAAACTTGAGACGCTGAAAGACTATCAACAACAAGGGTATGGAAGAGCTCTTATCGAGTTTGCCAAATCGTTCAACCTACCTATTAAAACAAGTCCACGTGTTAAGTCAAGTGAATTTTGGAACAAGATGGGCTTCACTCCTGTAAAATACGATATGGATCGAGACTTAGGCGAGAATCCACTTGTGTGGCACCCTGCTGGTGTTGCTCAAAAAGCTTAACAACCTTATAAATAAAAAAGACAAGAAGGGATTTCCCTTCTTGTCTTTTACTTCACTTCTTCCACTTTTTCCTTTACAGTTGAGTCACTTAAAACAACTCTTTTTGCTCTTTCCATAATTTCAATAAGTGCTTTATAGTCATCTCTTACAACAATTAAATTTGTTTGTAGCATTTGTTTTTCCTGCTCTAACCTGTTTACTTTCTTTTCTAACTCTTTTATTTTCAAACTAAGCTTTTTATTTTCTTCTGCAGTTTCCAAAGAACCACCATTTCCATTTTTAAGATTCTGCAGATAGCTAATAATCTCATCAAGCGTTAACGTTTTAACCCCTGTTCCTTCCTCAGGAGCATTTTGCACAAAAATCGGTGCTGGAACAGCTGAAGACTTAAATTCTTTTCGCTGTTTTTTAGCACTTTCAATTCCTGTTTTATATTGCTTGCGAACATAGGAATTCCAACGAAACCCGCAAGCAGCTGATGTTCTTGATAGCTTTCTTCCTACTTCCTCAAAAGCTGCTAGCTGTGTCCCACCTTCTCTAATATGGCGAAGGACTACTTCCGCCAACAATAAATCTTCATCACTAGTCCATGCATCCTGCCTTGTTGATGTCATCTTTAATCCCCCCTATTCTGTTTACTATATACGTATGCAGCTAATAGGGAAGATAGACTAGAAGAAATACATGATTGTTTTTTAAAACTCTTCTTTTTCAAGACAAATAAAAAAACAGTGCAAAAATGCACTGTTTTTTTATTATTTTGCTACTTCTTTTCCTTTGTATGTTCCACAAGCTTTACATACGCGGTGTGCAAGCTTCATGTCGCCACAATTTGGGCATTCTACCATACCAGGAACTTGTAGTTTGAAATGCGTACGACGAGTTCTTTTCTTCATTTTAGAAGTTCTTCTAAAAGGTACAGCCATTCTTCCCACCTCCTTAAAAGGATTTACATCATATGAAGGCCGGTTAAGCCGGATCTTCTTAAAGGTTGTTAGTCTTTCTTGTCTTTAAAATAATCCTGAAGAACAGAGAGACGTGGATCTACTTTTTGTTCTTGATCTTCCTCTGTAATAACCTGCCAATCGTGACCAGATTGAGGGGCAGCCCCTTCTGGATTCTGTTCGTCACTAAAAACTTGGATAGGTACTTGAAGGACGATAAGTTCTTCCACTACCGGCTGTAAATCAACGATATCTTGTTCAATGTAATGAACATCTTCTCCTGTTTCTTCATCTGTTGACGTTAAAATAAAGGTTTCATCCGTTTCAATGTCAAATTCATAAGGAACATCAACAAGTGTTCTCGCACAAGGCAAGATAAGTTCCCCTTGTATTCTTAAATGAAAGGTAACATGCGTTGAGAAAATGTCTCCTCTTCCCGTAATATGAACCGGAGAAATATCACGAATCTCTCCATCTCGCTTTACGATGTCAGACAGATCTACTTTCTCATCTATAGTTAAACCTTTACTTTGTAATTTACGCAATTGGTGCACTGACCATTTCAACGTTATCACCTCAAAGCAACAAAAGTAATTATAGCCTTCACAAAGCTATTTGTCAATATTTTTTCTTTACACTATAATGTTGGTAATCGTTATCGTATATCCACTTTATCATTTTTTTTATAAATTGCAAAAGAAAAGTTTAAAAAGGAGGCAAAAAGCTTGAAAACAGTAGGTATTATCGCGGAATATAATCCGTTTCATAACGGGCACCTTTACCATATAAATGAAGCAAAGAAGCAAAGTGATACAGATTGTGCAGTCGTTATTATGAGCGGGAATTTTCTCCAGCGCGGGGAACCTGCTCTTGTTTCAAAATGGGCTCGCACTGCAATGGCTTTAAAAGCGGGAGCAGATGTTGTGATTGAGCTTCCCTTTTTATTTGCTGTAGGACATGCTGATACGTTTGCATATGGTGCTATAAACCTTCTAGAATCTCTGTCTGTTTCTTCTCTTTGCTTTGGGAGTGAACATGGAGACATCTCTGCCTTCCTAAAAGCAGCTGAAATTGCACGTGCAAACAAGCCTCTTATCGAAGAAAACATTAAAGCTGAAATGAAAAAAGGGAGCAGCTATCCAAATGCAGTAACAAATGCTTTAACTCATTTTAAAACTGATTTAGATTTATCACAACCAAACAATATCCTTGGTTTTTCTTATGTAAAAGAAATTCAGAAGCTTGGTGCTAAGCTAGCTCCTTTTACAATTCAGCGAAAAAGTGCAGACTATCATGATGAAAGTCTTCCAAGCGGTCCTATTGCAAGTGCTACAAGCATCCGAAAAAACCTATTCTCAAACCAAACAACTATTGAAAGTCTTTCTTCTTTCACACCACTTTCTACAGTTGATGAGCTGCAAAAGTATAAGAAAACATATAAACTTTTGCATAATTGGGAAGCCTATTTCTCCTATTTGCAGCATCAACTTTTCATTCTTTCGGCTTCTGAACTTAAAAGCCGTTATGAAATGGAAGAAGGAATGGAATATCGCTTCTTAAAAATGATGAAAGAAGCTGACTCCTTCCAAGCATTGATGACCCTTGTTAAAAACAAACGTTACACGTGGACAAGACTTCAGCGCATGTGCCTACATATTTTAATGAATACAAATAAAGAAGAAGCTAAAGCTCTTCTAAGCAGTCCTCCCCCATATGCAAGACTTCTAGGAATGACAAAGCAAGGAAAAAACTACTTAAATACAATGAAAAAAAGTTTTGAAGTTCCCCTTGTTTCAGCCGTATCTAAAATGGACCATCCCCTTTTGAATATGGATATAAAAGCAACTAGAGTATATAGCCTACCTTTAGACACAAAGGTGCGTCAGCGCTTTTTCAAACAAGAATATACAACACCACCTATTCAACTATGAAAAAGAGCTGTTTCCCGTATCATACGGAAAACAGCTCTTTTCTATTCTTTTTCAGGCATCTTATTTAAGTAGGAAACAGCATCGTCAAACGTATCAACAGGTACAACTTTCATATCTGTGTCAATTTGCTTAGCTGCCTTTAGGGCATTTTGATAGTTAGAATTTTTTGCTCCATGATTGTTCGGCGCAAAGAAAATCTCCGCTCCTGCTTTATCAGCTGCCACAATCTTTTGCTCAATTCCGCCAATTTCTCCTACCTCCCCTTTTTCATTGATTGTGCCTGTTCCAGCAATTTGACGTCCCTTTGTCAAATCATCTTTTGTTAACTGATTATAAATTTCAAGTGAGAACATGAGTCCTGCTGATGGGCCACCAATTTCTTCTGAGTTAATTTTGACTTTTGGATCAACAGAGATATCAAAATCTGTTACAAGGGAAATTCCCATTCCAACTCGGTTGTTCAACACTTTTAACTGCTCTAGCGTAATTGTCTCTGTTTTGACTTTTCCATTTCTCTTAAATGTAACGCTTACTTTATCTCCCGCTTTCTTTCCTTCTACATATGAGATAAGATCTTCGCTGTGTTTTACAAGTTTGTTGTCTACTTTTGTTACAACATCACCTGTTTTTAATATGCCGTCTGCTGGCATATCTGGAGCAACTGCCATTACGTAAACACCGTCATATTTGTACTCTATATCTTTGTCCGCCTTCTCATACGCAATGGCAATCGCAGATTCCTGAGACATTTCCATCATATGAAGCTGACGAGTGTTATACTCTTCATTGCTTTCATTTTCACCCAATATTTCCTCTTCTTTATAAAGGTGACTAAAGTCTTGAAATTGAGCAAGTACATAAGAAAGGGGTGTTGCTTTTCCAATACGGACCGTTGTTAACATGAGGGACCCATCTTCTTTATAACCGCCTTCCACTTTCACAATCGGTTCTAGCTCTTCTGCAAGTCCTGGCTTTGTAATATAGTATGGCAATGGAATGAACGTAATGGAGAAGATAATAAGAACTCCAACGATAAACCATATAACTCTTTTGCTGCTACTTTTCATAAAATGACTCCTTCCACGTCTCGATCTTTTCCTTAATAGCGGGAAGTTGTTTTATTGCTTCTGCTTCCCCTTGTTCAATAATTTCTTTAATGTTTGTAAAAGCTCTTGAGCTAAACTTTTCAACGCGTGGACGAATCATAATGTCACAATTTGTTTCCCGGTTTTTAACAAGCTCCATTTGCAAAATATCAAAACTTTGCAAAATAACGTCAAAAATCGAACCAATCTCAGCATCCATTTTAACACGTGAAACGTTCACACCAATAACAATATCAGCTCCCATTTCTTTTACGACAGAGACTGGGATGCGATCAACAACTCCTCCATCGACAAGAAGACGGCCATCAATTTTTTCAGGTACAAAAATGCCTGGTATCGAAATACTGGCTCTTACAGCTGGCGCAATTGGTCCTTTATCAAATACTACTTTTTCTCCTGTTTTAATATCTGTTGTTACAATTGATAAAGGGATATTTAAGTCTTCAATGTTCTTGTTTTTCGTAAACATACGCACAAGTTCTTTCACACGTTCTCCTGCAATAAAACCCATTTTAGGCAACGCAAAATCTGTGTAATATTTACGCTTAAACGCAAACGCAATACGGTAAAGCTGCTCCATTTCAAGCCCAGTTCCGTAAAAGGCACCAACAAGCGCTCCCATGCTGCTTCCTGCTAAATAGTCCACTTCTATATTTTCTTCTTTTAAGACTTTTAAAACTCCAAGATGTGCAAATCCTCTCGCACCTCCAGAGCCTAGAGCAATACCAATTTTCGGGCGATTCATCTCCTTCACCCCATTATCCTTTATGAATTCTTTGGTCTAAATAATCCCCCAATGCTCGTATATTAGAATATGTACAACCTTCACTTTGGAGACGAAATCGTTAAAAATAGTTTATCACGTCTCTCTATTTGTTGCATATTTAACCCAAATGTAATCTATGATAGCTAAAGGAGGAAAAGTGTGAAAACATCGTTTATAAAAACTGGTCTTCTCTCTTTATTATCTCTTATGCTAGCAAGTACTCTTATTATGTATCCAAAACAAGCTTTTGATGCTTCTTTACGAGGCCTCAACATATGGTGGGAAGTTGTTTTCCCTTCTCTTCTTCCTTTCTTTATTATTTCTGAGATGCTGATTGGTTTTGGAGTTGTTCGCTTTATTGGTATTTTGCTTGAACCTTTAATGCGTCCCGTTTTTCGCGTTCCGGGTATCGGTGGATTTGTACTTGCGATGGGAATGGCTTCAGGATTTCCAGCAGGAGCCAAGCTATCCGCGAACATGCGTAAAAAAGGGCAGCTAACACGAATTGAGGCAGAACGTCTTGCTTCCTTTACGAATTCCTCAAATCCTGTATTTATTTTCGGAGCCGTTTCTGTCGGTTTTTTTCATAATCCTCATTTAGGAGTGTTACTTGCTTGCGCTCACTATGGGGGGAATTTGCTCGTTGGCATTGCAATGAGATTCTACGGACGAAAGGAAGAAAGAGATTACCGCGCTAAAGAACCAAAGAGCTCTTTTTCACCCCTCTTTGCTTTTAAAGAAATGCATAAAGCTAGAATAGAAGATGGACGAATGATTGGCAAACTGCTTGGTGATGCAATTATGTCCTCTGTGCAAACACTCTTTATGATCGGCGGATTTATGATCATTTTTTCTGTGTTAAACAGGCTTCTTTATGTAACCAACATTACGTCTCTCATTGGAGAAGGACTTGGCATCATTTTTTCAGCCGTTGAATTGTCAACATCTTTAAGTTTGCCGTTTATTTCAGGAATTTTTGAAATTACACTCGGTAACCAGCTTATTAGTGAAACTCATTCACCACTATTTCAACAAGTTGTGCTCGCTTCATTTGTTCTTGCATTTAGCGGATTGTCTGTTCAAGCCCAAGTAGCAAGTCTTTTAGCAGATACTGATATTCGCTTTTCACCCTTTTTCATGGCCCGTATCCTTCATGCTGTGTTTTCCGTTTTCCTTATTTTCCTTTTATGGAATCCGCTTCGTGAACATGTTACAACACTAAGTGGAAGCGGTGAACCTTCACAAAGTGTTTTATCGCTCTTTTTCACAGAATGGTGGCAAATATGCATTACATATGGTCCGCTTTTCACTATTGCTATGCTTACTATATACACTTATCTTTATAGTCGAAAAATAAAGTATAAGTTATAAAAAAAAGCGATAACGCTATCGCTTTTTTTACTCTTTAAACTTTTGACTAAGCGCTTCTGCAACAGGTGCTGGCACAAGTTCTGAAATGTTCCCTCCGTATTTGGCTACTTCTTTTACAATGCTTGAACTTAAAAAAGAATATTGATTGTTTGTCATCATAAATAATGTTTCGATATTGTCATCAAGTACTCTGTTTACAGAAGTAATTTGCATTTCATATTCAAAATCAGAGACCGCTCGCAAACCTCTTAAAATAGCGCTTGCATCTTTTTGTTTCGCATACTCCATTAAAAGACCTGTATGAATCTCGATTTTAACGTTTGGCAGATGACTTGTGACTGTTTTTAATAATTCTGCTCGTTCATCAGCTGAAAAAAGCGGTTTTTTGGCAGAGTTGTGCAAGATACATACATAAACCGTATCAAACACTTTTGCACCTCTTGTAATAATATCTAAGTGGCCATTTGTTACAGGATCAAAGCTGCCTGGACAAATTGCAATGCTCCCCATAATTTTGCTCCCTTCTCTTCCTAAAACTTGTTTTATACATGTTTATAAATCGAAATAACCGTTAATCCATATACTTCTTTTTTAACGCGATGCAGCTTACCTATAACTTCTGGAAGTTCAACATTATTCTCATGCTCCGCCATTATAATACCTTCTTCTTTTAACAAATGACGTTTTTGAATTCCCTCCATAAGATGCAGGAGTTTTTGTGCTTTATATGGCGGATCAAGCATAATTAAATCAAAATGTAGCTCTCGTTTCTCTATAGCTTTCAGCGCTCGTTCTGCATCATTGCGATACACTTCAGCACGATCTGTAAGCTTACAGAAATTTAAATTTTCTTTGATGGTCCGAATGGCTTTCCCATCTCGGTCTACAAAAATCATGCTTTGGAGCCCTCGACTTAGCGCCTCAATTCCAAGACCACCGCTGCCTCCAAATAAATCAAGCCCTATCCCACCATCAAAATAGGGTCCAATCATATTGAAAATTGCTTCTTTTACTTTATCTGTTGTCGGGCGAGTTGTTGTGCCTGGAACAGCTTTTAAACTTAATCCTTTTTTATCACCTGATACTACTCTCATTATTTTTCAACCTCGGCTTGTCAAGATATGTATACTTCATTTCACTTATCTTATCAAATTCTTCTACAAACGTAAAACAAGCTCACTTTCTTTTAAAGTTTTTTGCGGCCTTTTGTATAACTTTTTTTAAATTTGGATAAACTGACAATTAGCAACATCTTGATGAGATGTTGTTGCCAACCGCGGAGAAGACTTACGTTCCCCATAAGTTCTTCCTCCGGTTTCTCCTCTCCCTTTGCCTTCTTATCTTGATTAACAAACATACGGGAATGTTAATCTTGCTATAGAAGGACCCTGCAATCAAGTGATTGCAGGGTTTTTTTATGTCGTCTTTTTTGGTAGAGTAAGCTTAGCTCTTATTATAAAACATTAAAGGAGAAAAGAAGATGATTCAACGTTTCATTGAACTTGGGGAAGGTTATTCAGACCTTTATGAACTATTAGAAATAGCGAGAAATCAATCACACCGCGTACGCCATCTTATGATTTTAAATACAGAAAAGGAGGGAAGAAAGCTCTCTTCCTTTCTTGTCATCCTTGAGCCTACTTCTGTTGGTTCTTTTCAACCTCTTTATATTTGTCGCGAAGGTATTGCTGTTACAGATCAAAAAAGCAAGCGACTTCTTCTGTTCGAAGCGCTTGCTGAAGATTTAGGGAAAACCATTATAACGCTTGATGTAAAACCCTCCACTTTTTTTGGTGAAAAGGAACTTTACTTCCAGCATTTAATCGGCATTTTGCGAATGAATCGCTATATTCCACCTTTAAGCTAGATTTTATAATCCAATTTTATAATCATATTCTTTTGCTTTATCAGGTCTTGAGTTTTCAAACTCTGTTTTCAAAGATCCTTTATAAGATAGCAGAACTTTCTTCACATATGGAAGGCTCTTTAATTTAGTCATTACGCCTTCTGATTTTTCTTTGTCACAGTATAAAACCGCATATTTAAGCGATTTTGAAACGTAGTGAACGTTTCCATATTTTCTTAAAGCTTTTGCTTGCTTTACAGAGTTTAAATAAACGACAAGGCCTTGTCGCTCTGTCATGATCACCATTGCTTCCCCCTTTATTGCTTGTACTATGTATAATGCTAAGGCGTGTTACTAAACTGTAACACGCCTTAAAATCTATATTAGGTCAGCTACATCCACAGCTTCCACCAGCGCCGCAGCCACCGCCACAGCTTGACATCGTATCAAAAAACGGATTACCTGTTGGTACTTTAATTTGAGCTGAAACAGCGCTACCTATTTCTACACTTATTTCATCAAGTATATTTTGCAATTCTTTCTCAGCTTGCTTGAACGCCCAAATTGTACCGTGTAAGTCAACCTCTCGCTTCAAACGACGAATCTCTTTTGTAACAAGTTTAAAATATGGATGATATTTTCCGAAACGCTGAACTTCCTCATAGCGTTCTTTCATCTTCACAAACTCGCTAATTAAAGCTTGCGCTTCCTTATCTTCCTCTAATTCTTTTAACTTTGTTCGATAATCGTCGCCGATTTCTGAATGGATAATCATGGCGGATAGCTCATCAGCCTGTTCTAACAAATGAATGGTTTCCATCGTTGCAAACATTCATCTATACCTCCGCTTTTCTTTTTCAGATTGCGTTATACGGGGCGTTTTCAAAAGAAAACATAAAAATAACGCTTTTTATTACCCTTTTCCATTCTACCATGAATGGTCTTGTAATAAAAAGCGCGAAGATGAGAAAATATGATTTTATGCTTTCTTTCCTATTCAGCTATAGGCTCTTGTTCTTTTTCCTCTTCTACTTGAAAGGAAATCTCTTTTTCTACGCCATAGCTATTTTTCTCATTTTTCATCACTTCAATCTGAACCTTATGCTCTCCGCCTTTTAATCCTCTTATCACAAATGCAGCCTGCTCAATAAAGATCGTCTTTTTATCATCAATCGTTATTTTAAGCACACCTTTATTTTCATCATCTCGTACAAATGAAAAGTTGTGAAGACGGCAATCAATATACACGGCCCCTTCTTTCACACTATAATTTACATCTAGCGTTGGCTTTTCAGCAGCATGTGCAGCCGTCGGACTCAAAAGAGCGAAAACCAGTAATAAAATACGCAAACTCAATTCCTCCTTTTTTAGGAATAGTGTTTGCGTTTTTTCATTCTTTACTCTTTTTAATCTCCGCTTCTTGTTGCTTGAAACATCGCTAGCATCATATTTGCCATCT
>Ga0209463_1001346_pt1 | contig 15263 bp, 17 predicted proteins | sample AgamicMgSfrz_FD_187169 | JGI IMG/M metagenome (GOLD analysis project Ga0209463, IMG submission 187169) | Agave microbial communities from Guanajuato, Mexico - Mg.Sf.rz (SPAdes) (version 2) | ecosystem: Host-associated > Plants > Phyllosphere > Phylloplane/Leaf | place: Guanajuato, Mexico... | reverse complement strand
TGCAGGCCAAGTAGCAGTCACGGGAGCAGCAGTTGTTCCTGTCACGGCTGACATTTTGGAGAACGCTTATCAAGCGGGTACGCTAACGGGTGGCGAAGTCTACGGAATGATCCATTCCCGTGATCAATATGTAGCAGATTATCGCAACCAGATTAACCAACTGGCGAACACACTCGCAACCGGAGATATTGAAATTACCATTCCTGCTGGATCCGTATTGCCTAGCGGCACGGTGTTCAACAATGTCACCTATTCCGATGCCAATAACAATAGAACGTTAACATCAGATTTGAAAGTGACAGTTCAAGGGATTAATGGGCTGCACAAACTGGGTTATACGCTTAGTGGGAATACGCCAACAGCTGGTGGAGACTTCTTTACAACCAAAGACGGTTCTGGAACGATCACGGCTGGAAATATTACATTAAGTACAAATATCCAGAATGATCCGAATAACATCGCAACTTCGATGCGTACAACCGGAACAGGTACGGGTGAAAGTGTAGTACTGGGGAACAACAGCTTGGCGCTGGCTATGGCTGGATTAAAAGATGTAAAATTTGATTTTGGTACTGGACTGTCCAAACCAACCACGGTGGACGACTTTTTTGGAGCAATTGTAGGACAACTTGGTGTCCAGACCCAAGAAGCTAACCGTCAGGCGCAAAATGCTCAACTCCTCACGGAGCAGGTTGACTTGAATCGTCAATCTGTAAGCGGCGTATCTCTCGATGAAGAGATGAGCAACTTGATCAAATTCCAGCACGCGTATAGTGCAGCAGCACGTTTCATGACTGCCTACGATGAACTACTAAACAAACTCATTAACAGCACTGGTGTAGTCGGTCGCTAAGACATAGAGAGGAGTAACTAATAATGGCTATTCGCGTAACCTCAGGCATGATGAGCACTCAGATGCTTAGCAACCTGAACCGCAACCTGAATCGAATGGACACGATGTCCAATCAGATTTCTACCGGTCGTAAAATCAATAAACCATCAGATGATCCTGTTGGTGTAACTTACGCGCTCCGTTACCGTGCAGAGCTGGCGGCCAATGAGCAGTATCAATCCAACACGGATGCAGCAGTAAGCTGGTTGGATGCGACCGATTCGAATATGCAGCAAGCATTGGATGTAGCGAAAAGGTTGAAAGAACTGGCAGTGCAAGGTTCCAACGGAACCTTGTCGGACTCTGATCTTGAAGCTGTTAATCTGGAAGTAGAGGAATTGAAGAAACATCTTGTGGATATTGGGAATACTCAAATCCGCGGGAAGTATATTTTTAACGGTCAAACCTACGATAAACAACCATATGAATTATCGGGAACAGTAACCGACTATGCGGACGTGGAGACAGATACCAAAGGAGTTCTTTACTCTATTAGTGAACAGGTCACTTTCCAAATTAACACCTCGGGGGCAGATTTCTTCGGTAATAAAGGTGATACGGATAATATATTTAGAATCATCGATAATCTTTCTGCTGCATTAAACAGTGGAGATCAAGCTGGAGTTCAACAGCAACTGCAAAACATTGAATCCCGTTCAACCAAAATGCAAGCTTCACTTTCAGAGGTTGGCGCACGTACCAACCGGATTGAATTGGTTCAAAATCGTTTGCAAGATCAGGACCTAAACTTTACTACTCTTCAATCGAAAACAGAGGATGCAGATGTGGCTAGTCTTATGATACAGGCTACTTCTGCACAGACGATCTATGAAGCAGCGCTTAAATCTTCTGCTCAGATCATGCAGCCATCTCTTATGGACTTTATGAGGTAATAATTGATTTTAATCCAGGATACACAGTAAGCTATGGACAGAGAACAGTCCGTAGCTTTTTTTACTAATTGGGAGGATGAACAAAATGACTCAACACAATGATATTAATACTACTGAAGAACAGATGGTAAAAGAAACATATGCCTTTCATAAAGGAATCCCTGGTTTTGAAGAACTGAAATCCTTTGATTTGCAGCAGCATGATGAAGTGTTCAGTCTCTTTAGTTCCGTTGAAGAACCGGCTGTGGCCTTTGTAACCGTAAATCCATTCGATTTTCATCCGGATTATGAGTTTGAACTTTCTCCTGAAAACGTAGAAGATCTTGGCGTAACAGATCCAGGTGATGTGGAGGTCCGTTGTATTGTCACTTTACATGATGACATTCGAAATGCCACAGCAAACTTGCTGGCTCCAATTGTGTTCAATAAACAAAAAAAATGGGGCAAACAAATTGTCCTGCAAAATACAGAGTACAAAACCAAACATGCATTATGGAGAGAAGAAGACTCTCTCATCAAGGATGGTGACATCTAATGCTGGTACTTACACGAAAAAAGGGTGAATCTATTGTCATTTCAGATAATATCGTATTGACAGTTCTATCTGTAGATGGAGAGAATGTGAAACTTGGTATAGCTGCTCCAAGAGATATTGATATTTATCGTAAGGAAGTTCTCGACGCAATTGAACAAAACAATCAAGGTGCAGCGATGCATCTGGAGACACTGCAAAAAACGATAAAAGAGTTTGGGAAAAATAAATGATTCTGCTCAAAAGTTACTTCAATCCTAAAATTTTTGATAGAGATTAGAAAAAAAGTTGAGATAACTATAAACAAATTATGTCATGTCGTCGATATATATATTAAGGCGGTAATCTTCAGGGCGGCCGACCTGTGAAGACGCTAATACCACATGGATGTGGGCATATAACCATTTCAGGGAGGAAATAAACAATGATTATCAATCACAACTTACCAGCGGTTAACACACACCGTAATATGGGTCTGAACAACACAGCAGCAAGCAAAAACATGGAGAAATTGTCTTCCGGTTTGCGCATCAACCGCGCGGCTGACGATGCTGCAGGTCTCTCCATCTCCGAAAAAATGCGCGGACAAATCCGTGGTTTGGAGCAAGCTCAACGTAACGTTCAAGACGGTATCTCATTCGCACAAACAGCTGAGGGCGCAATGAACGAAGTATCTTCCATGCTGACTCGTATGAAAGAACTGAATGTACAAAAAGAGAACGGTACTTACAGTGATAGCGACAAATCCAACATCAATGCCGAGTTGGATCAGCTGGGATCGCAAATTGATGCAATCATGACTAATACTAATTTCAATGGAATCAACATCACAGATAATGTTGTTGTCCAAGCTGATGATAGCAACTTCCAAATCACAATCACTGGTGTCTCCACAACTGGTTTCAGTGGATTGTCTTCCGCGACTAACCTTTCTAGCGTTAGTGATGCAATTACTGCAGTTGCTAAACAACGTTCTAACCTGGGTGCGGTTCAAAACCGTTTGGAGTACACTTCCAACAACTTGGGTACAACTGTTGAAAACTTGACTGCGTCCGAATCCCGTATTCGTGATACAGACATGGCTAAAGAGATGGTTGCTCTGTCCAAAAACAACATCTTGCTGCAAGCTTCCCAATCCATGCTTGCTCAAGCAAACTCTGCACCACAAGGCGTATTGTCCTTGCTTCGTTAATTATATCTTTAAACTTAGAGCTCTGCACTTTGATGCAGAGCTCTTTTTTTTGATTCTTATTAATTTTTTTGTGAATTTGCCGATATATAGAATAACAGCTCAGTTACTAAATTGTATAATTTATCTATGGAATATTAGGAGGATGGTTATGAGTAGTATTAACTCGTCCAGTTCTGTAAGCAAGGGAGACAATCAGTTCCCAGCCTCAGCTAAGAAAGAAACTACTCCTATGGAACAGGGGCAGATGCCTCAAGCAAAAGTTAACCAATTCACAAGCATTGCCGAGATGAATGAAAGTCAGAAAGAGACCATAAACGAATTAAATAAAGCGATTGAAGCTATTCAAGGGCCGCAAAAATCGTTCGAAATCTCTGTTCATGAAGAGACTCAAGCCATCATGATTAAGGTGTTGAATAAGGAAACAGGGGATATAATCAGAGAAGTTCCACCAGAGAAGATTTTGGATCTTGCGGCTCATATGATGGAGATTACAGGGATAATTATTGATAAAAAGGTGTAGGAGGGTATCTGAATGGTAACACGTATTTCTGGTTTGGCATCGGGTATGGACATAGACACACTAGTTAAGAATTTGGTGAAAGCGGATAGTCAGCCTCTCACCAAGTTGAATCAACAAAAGCAACTCCTCGAATGGAAACGAGATAATTATAGAGAGACCAGTGTGAAATTAGTTTCTTTTATTCAGGATAAACTATCTAGTTTAAGCAAGAGTGCCTCGCTGAACGCACAAAAGGCGACGGTAACCGGAAATGCAACAGCAGTTACCGCAAATGCTACTTCCTCTGCAAGTGGGGTATTGGAGGTCAGTGTTACAAAACTGGCTAAGGCTGCAAAAACGGTATCCACTGAGAATCCCACCAAAACAGATGCATCAACAACCGATTGGAGCAATGTTAAATTATCTGATATAACTGGATATAGTAGCGACACGATTAAGATCGGTGATACTACCATTACAGATGTTACCGAAGATACAACTCTAGGTTCACTTATCTCCAAAATCAATAGCAGCTCAGCAGGAGTTACAGCCGTGCTTGATAGCGCAACTGGTCAGGTGTCATTAACTAGCAAAACAACGGGGAATAAGGATGTTGCTTTGACAGGAAGCATTTTCACTGCGCTTAAGCTTAACTCAAGTCTAACAGGAGGAGAAGATGCTTCATTAAAAGTTAATGGTGTTACTATGACTAGCGCTAGTAATAACCTAACAGTAAATGGTGTGGAACTTACCTTAAACAATGTTAGTAATGACCAGGTTACAACGATTGCAGTCTCAAAAGATGTAGACTCCATAGTTGCGACGGTTAAAAGTTTCGTCGATTCATATAACGAACTTTTAACTTTTATGAATGGTAAAGTTGGTGAAGAGAGATATTCCAAATATGCTCCTCTTTCTACAGAAGAGAAGAGTGCAATGACGGATGACGAGATCGAATTATGGACCTCCAAAGCCAAGAGCGGGATGCTAAAAAATGATAGCATATTAACTTCTGCCATTTCAGATATGAGAGCGGCCATGATTCAAGGAGTCACTCTGTCAGATGGTTCTAAAATTAGTTTTGCCGATCTGGGAATGTCTACAGGGACTTATGAAACAAAGGGTAAACTTCTTCTGGACACCGACAAATTAAAAGCCTCACTTGAGAAAGATCCCGATATTGTGAATTCCTTTTTCGGACAGAATTATTCTAACTCTACTGTGAACAACAGTTATACGGAAAACGATGGTATTTTTGCACGCATGCGGAAAATTTCCAATACGGCTGTAATTAAGCTGGCAGAGACTGCAGGAACTTCCAAGTACAGCTCTGATCTGACTGCTGCTTTTTTGTCCAACAGTACCATGGGGACTCAGTTGTTAGGAATGGACAGAAGAATAAGCGAATTAACCTCTAAGATCAGTATGAAAGAAACGAATTACTATAAGAAATTCACAGCTATGGAAACTGCAATCAATAAATACAATAATATTTCATCAAGTTTGGCAAGTTATTTGTAATGAAGGAGGATAAACATTGATTAATTCACCTTATCAGAAATATCAGCAGGCTCAGGCACAGACTGCTTCAAAGCCCAAGCTGTTGATTATGCTGTATGATGGTGCCATTCGTTTTGTGAAATCTGGTATTGAAGGAATTGAACAAAGAGACTATGAAAAGGCCAACAATAGCTTGTGTAAAGCACAGGGTATTGTGAATGAGCTTATCTCATCGTTGGATTTCTCCTATACCATCTCCAATGATCTTATCCGAGTCTATGAGTATATGCTTCATTTGCTTATAGAATCTAATGTTCATAAGAATGTCGCTAAAGCTGAAGAAGTCCTTGAGTATTTAGTGGATCTTAGGGAGACCTGGGTTGAAGCGAGTAAGAGTGTTGGTGGAGCTGTAGTATGAATGAGCAAAGTGGGCCAACAGGGTTGTCTGAGTTACTTGAGAGGTTAAAATATGAGACGGGCGAAGCGCTAAACCATCTGTATGATTGGACTGAAGAAGATTTCGTAGAGTTCATAGATCGATGTGAGAACTGTGTATATGAGATGGAACCCTACCGCACTCAACTTAACGAATCTGATAAAAAAAATATTTCTGAAATTATGGAAAGTGATACCCTTATTAAGGCTAGAATGCACTTTCTTAAGGAAGAGGCGGCAGAACAGCTTAGACAATTTGGTGGAGCACGTGTTCAACAGCGTGGTTACCAGAATCAGTACACAATGGATGGCCTTTTCATAGATAAAAGAAATTAAATATAGGCTTATAATATGGTATAAAATCCCTTTGTCAAAAGGGGTTTTTTTGCTTTTGCTAACTTCATTTCTAGAAAGCAGTAACCGATAATGTAAATAGAAGTCATAATATGAATGGTGGTTGTTATCATGCAAAACTACGAACGGAATTTAGCTGTAATTAAAAAGCGTTTCCCACACGTTTTAGAAGGCGACTATATCCAAAAAGGACCTGTACAAGGTGAATTTAGACTAACAGAATCATTAGAGAAGGATCATGAATGGCTGGCTGCGGTTAAGGGAGCAGTTGGTACCTTAAAGTCCGTTTTTGTTTACGGGTTTAGCCAGGGATTAGGATTAAGTGATTTGCTTGAATTATATCCGGACCGTATTTTCTTTGTGTATGAGCCTGACGAGCAATCGTTTATAAATGCTACGCATCATATGGATATCACATTTGTGCTTGAACATCCCAATATTTATGCCATTTCAATTGGGGATAAACAGTTAAATAAGTTGTTTTCGATTATGTCTACTCATATTCATGATGAAATGGCGTTTGTAGCTTCTCGCTATTATCTCGAGCACCAAATTGATGTCTTGCAATCTACGAAGGCTAATTATTTGGATTATAAAAAAATTTTTGAGTCCAACAAAAATGTCCGAAATCTTTTTCGTCACGACTGGATACGAAATAGTTTATTTCAAATACCAACGATGTTGAAAACACCTTCTCTCAATCAATTAATTGGGAAACTTAAAGGTACTACAGCAATTATTGTATCATCAGGACCTTCCTTGGAAAAGGACATTGATTGGTTAGAGAAGTTGAGGGAGCATGCGATCATTATTTCAGCGGGTTCAAGCATACAAGCACTTGTAAAGAAAGGAATCCAGCCTCACCTTGCAGTTATAATGGATGGAGGAGAGGTGAATTCAAAAATTTTCTCTAGTGAACTAGCAAAACAAACTCCAACTTTGTTCACTTCTTCTGCTTATTACGGCGTCTCAGATTTCAAAGAGGAAGGGCTTTGCTATGGAATAATGAATAACGATGAAGTGACGAGTTACTTTATGGATATTAGGAAAGATGATATGATTTTACGTCCAAATCCCACTGTTGCCGGAACAGCAATCCAAACGGCCGCTTGGCTGGGATGTACGCGCATTATTATGATGGGACAGGATTTGTCTTTCCCTGGAGAACAGTTTTACGCTGAGGGGATTAATCATGGGGATAGAAGCTATATTGATAAGGTGATCAGGCAAGCAGAGCACACTGTTGTCAATGTTAATGGAGAGCATAACCGAACAACTGCAGGTTTCCTGCAAATGAAAGATAGGATTGAAAATCTGATTGCTGTACTTCCTAAAATTGAATTTATTAACTCGACGCGCAATGGTGCCCATATAGAAGGTTCTGCATGGAAACCGGTTGAGGATGTATTTGAGATCGTAAAAAAAGAACAGGTGGATAATAGTGTAATAGCAAATTTGTTGGATCAAGTGAAAACTTCAATTGTAGATTCCGTTCAAGTGGAAATAGTAAAAGCAAAAATGATTCGGACAAAAGAAGAAATTTCCAAAGTCTTGACTGAAATAGACCAAATTTTAAAATTGATTAAAAAAATAAGGGAGTTAAGCCGTACTAAGCCGAAAAAATGCCAAAATAGCTTAGAGGTGATCGAGCAGAAATGGGGGGGGGTTGTAAATAAGGATTGGTTTAATCCGCTTTATGAAACGTTGCTCCCAGCTGAGATCAGCCGATTTGACCGGGAACTTCCGAGTATTATTACTGAGAAAAGTATTATTCGTAAATCTGATTTAATCGCAGAGCACTTGGGAGAACTGTTACATCAGATTCTAGGACAGACTTCTTTTTTAACAGAGGTGTTAAGTCAGTCGATAGAGAGAATGGAAGGTTTACAACCAGAGAGGAGCTTCAATGCGAGACTATAATTATCAAGGGAAAAAGATCCTAATCATAGGTGGAACGGGGACAATTGGTAATCATTTGGTTCGTCGCTTAATTGAGGATGAACCGGATGTCATCAGAATTTTCAGCCGAGATGAACACAAACAATATGAGATGGCAATTGAGTTTCAAGCATACTCTCGGAAATTACGATTTTTGATTGGAGATGTAAGAGATCAAAAACGTCTTTCCAGAGCCATGGAAGGTATTGATTATGTTTTTCATCTTGCAGCGATGAAGCATGTTCCTTCATGTGAGTATAACCCTTTTGAAGCGGTACAGACCAATGTAATAGGCACACAAAACGTAATACAGGCAGCTTTGGAAAATAACGTTACTAAAGTTTTATTCACTAGTACAGATAAGGCTATATCACCAACCAATACGTATGGGGCAACAAAGCTTACAGCAGAGAGATTAATTTCAGCTGCAGAGTATCAAAAAGGATCAAAAACTACAGTATTTTCTTCGGTGAGGTTTGGGAATGTTATGGGATCCCGAGGGTCTGTAATTCCTCTATTTAAGAAACAAATTCTTGAGCAAGGGAAAATTACAGTAACGGATATAGATATGTTGAGATACATGATGACGCCTTTGCAAGCGATAGATCTTATTCTCAAAGCGAATGAAAGAGCTAGCGGAGGAGAAGTTTTTGTACTTAAAATGCCTGTAATACGTATAGGGGATCTTGCAGAAGTATTAATAGACAGGATTTCGGAACGGTATCATATACGACAAAAAATTGAAATATCAATAATTGGTCTTCGTCCTGGAGAGAAAAGATATGAAGAACTCATGACGACAGATGAACAGTATATTGCTGAAGAATATGAGGATATGTTTGTCATCCCTTCGCTGTATAATAAGAAAAATGATTATACTCATATAGCTCTTCCTGATATGAAGCCTATTTCTAAGTCTCTTGTGGCAGAATGGATACAAAAGGAAAAACTGCTTGATTAATTAATGCTGGAGTTGAATGTGATGAAATTGGCATTGGGGACGGCACAGCTTGGAATGCCATATGGGATTGCCAATATAAGTGGACAGCCAGATTATGCTGAAGCAATTAGGCTAGTCAGAACGGCACTGACCAAAGGTATAAAGGTAATTGATACTGCCCCTGGTTATGGCGACAGTGAGTACATTTTGGGTAAAGCCAAGTATGGAATTACATATACTCCTGTAATCATAACCAAGATACCGCTTATTCCAGAAAGAAATGAAGTAGAATTGCAAGACTTACGAAAAAGTATGATGCAGTATATCGAGGAATCGAAACAGCGCTTGGGTGTATCTAAATTAGATTGCTGCTTGCTACATTCGCCTGACAATATGCTTTCTCATGATCGCAAAGTGGTACAAGTTCTCTGCGAACTTAAGGCACATGGTCATGTGGAAAATATCGGTGTATCTATATATACTCCAGAAGATGTCGAAACATTTCTAGAATTGGAGGATATGGATGTCATTCAAATTCCAATCAATATTCTTGATCAGAGATTAATTACTTCAGGGCAGCTTGAACGGTTAAAGAAGCGTAAGATTAGTATTCATGCAAGAAGTATTTATCTTCAAGGGCTATTACTTTTGTCTCCAGACCAGCTCCCTGAGTATATGTCAGCAGCAAAGATTCATTTAAGTAATTTAAGGCTACTTGCTGAACGGAATCATTACTCTATTACTGAGTTGGCATTTTTATATATTCGTGATCTTAGTCACATTGATTATATGGTCGTTGGTTGCGAGACATTGGAACAACTGGAGGATAATGTTCGTATGTTGGAACTTCCACCTCTTCCTTCTACGGTTACAGAGGAAGCTATGCATTTATTTTCAGGGGTACCAGAGAGTATTTTAAATCCAAGCAAATGGAGAGCATGATGTTATGAAGGATAATTTATTTGATCTTACTGGAAAAGTGGCTGTAGTAACAGGCGGAGCTGGACATCTAGGTAGTGCTTTGAGTGAGATCTTAGCTGCTTATGGGGCAACTGTTGTCATCGCTAGCAGAGATGGAGCCAAGTGCAAAAACCTCGCCAATAAATTGAATATTGAATACGGAGGAAATCACTGGTGGGGGATACTCGACATATTAGATTCAGATTCGGTTAATTATTTTTTTTCAAGTGTAATTGAGAGATTTAAAAAAATTGATATTCTAATAAATAATGCAAGTACAGGTGTGGCTTCACAACTTGAAAACTATACGGAAGAAGATTGGCTCAAAGGTATAGATGGTAACATAAATGCTTATTATCGTTGCATTCGAGCTGCCCTCCCCCATATGCTAGATGCTCAAACGGGGAATATTATAAACATCGCTTCAATGTATGGGATGGTATCGCCAAATCCAGAGATTTATGGTGACTCAGGTCAGAATAACCCTGCTAATTACGGAGCATCAAAGGCAGCCATTATTCAACTAAGCAAGTATATTGCATGTCATTATGGAAGTAAGGGCATTCGCTGTAATTCTATTTCTCCAGGACCATTTCCAAAGGAAGTAGTACAGCAAAATCAAGAGTTTATAAAGAAACTCAGTGAGAAAACAGCTCTTGGGAGAATCGGGAAACCAGAAGAGTTAAAAGGTGTGCTGCTATTATTAGCTTCGGATGCCTCTAGTTTCATAACTGGCCAAAATATAGCAGTAGATGGCGGATGGACAGCATGGTAAAGACAGTAGGTATTGTTCAAGCGAGGCTTTCTTCCACTAGATTACCTGGTAAAGTAATGAAGGACTTATGCGGTAAAACTTTAATTCAACGAGTTATAGAACGAATTCAATTATCCGGTGAACTTGATGAAATTTGGATTGCTACATCTGATCGAGCGGAAGATGACTTATTAGAGTATCAAGCCCGGAGTATGGGGGTTTATTGTTTTCGTGGGAGTCTCGACAATGTATTAGAAAGGTATCATCAGACGGCTGAGGAAGCAGAAGCAGATATTGTGGTGCGAGTAACTGCAGATAATCCACTGACAGAACCGCGTTTTATTGACCAAGGCGTAAAACTGCTCACAAAATCAGATTTGGACTATGTGCGGTTTGAATCCATTCCAGTTGGGTCGGGTTCAGAAATTATTACAAAAAGGGCTTTAAGCATAGCGTATAAAGAGGCAATATTACCATATGATCAAGAGCATGTCACACCCTACATTATTCAGAACTCATCTTTCAAGATGAAAAAGATTAAACCGAATGATCGACTATTTCAAAGACCGGATATTAGTGTTACAGTGGACACTTTAGAGCAATATGTTCAAATGTATCGTTTATTTAATAGGATTGGTCCCGAAAATGTGACATTGGAGAGAGCGATTGAATATTTAAGTATGGAAAAATAAAAAAATGGGCAACGGTTGCTAATTTTGATATTAAATAAATTGGAGGTTCTCAATTTGAGAGTACTTCTATGCGGTTCAACGGGGATGCTTGGTCAAGCTATTGTTAAGAAATTCAGCAAAAGTGATGTTGAATTATATACACTAGCCAGAAAAAATGCTGACATAAATATGGATCTTTTAGACGAAGAAAATTTAAAAGAAGTTTTAAATAAGCTGGAACCAGATTTAATTATTAATGCAGCAGCAATAGTGAACCTGCAATTTTGCGAGAAAAACCCTGCAGATGCTTACATGTTAAATGCAAGACCTGTGGCTGTTTTTGCTAATTATGTAAGATTAAATAATAAATATCTTGTTCAGATTTCTACAGACCATTACTATCCAGACCGAGAAAATATTTTGCACGATGAATCGTCACAAGTATCACTACTGAATGAGTATGCCAAGACAAAATTTGCGGGTGAATGCTTCGCCCTTACTGCTGAGAATAGTTTGGTGATTAGAACCAATATAGTCGGGTTTCGCGGGATAGAGACAAGGCCTACTTTTATAGAGTGGGCCTTAAATTCGCTGAAGAATAAGGAAGATATGCAGCTTTTTGATAATGTGTATAGTTCAAGCATTGCTGTATCGCAATTATCCCATATTTTGTATGACCTAGTAACAAGAAATGCAAAGGGGATTTTTAATATTGCTTCACGCGAATCGGTAAGTAAAAAAGATTTTATAATGAGTTTGGCACGCAAGTTTGAAATCAGTTCACAGTATACACGTGTGGTTAGTTATCTTCCCGAAGATCTGCTTCAAAGATCAACTAGTATGGGACTTAATGTGATGAAGGCGGAACATTTTTTAGGCTATTTGATGCCGGATATGGAGCAGGTTGTTGATCAGCTCTATTCGGATTACTTGGAGGTTGAACATTCTTGAGATATGATACTTCAATTATTATTAATAGTAGAACGATTGATGCGGGATCACCAGCATATTTCATTGCTGATATTGCAGCTAACCATGATGGAGATCTCATGAAAGCAAAGGAACTAATATGGTTGGCAAAAGAAGCGGGTGCAGATGCCGCTAAGTTCCAACACTTCAAAGCTGAAAATATAGTCAGTGACTATGGATTCCGCGAGTTAAAGAGCGCTTTGAGCCATCAATCAGAATGGCAAAAGAGTGTTTTTGACACTTATAAGCAATATGAATGCAATCGTGACTGGAACGAAGAACTTGCATTGACTGCCAAAGAAGCCGAGATTGACTTTATGACAACACCTTATGATTATGAAGCCATTATGATGTTAGATCGATACATTCCCGCATATAAAATTGGATCAGGTGATATTACGTGGTCTGAATTTATTGAGGAGATTTCCAAGCGAAATAAACCAGTAATATTGGCTACTGGTGCTTCATCATTGGAAGATGTAGAGAGGGCTGTAGAAGCTGCCTTGAAACATACACGTCAACTTGTCCTTCTTCAATGCAATACGAATTATACAGGGGAACTTGAAAATTTCAAGTATATCAACCTAAAGGTCCTTCAATCCTATGCGCTAAAGTACCCGGGAATGATATTGGGGTTATCAGATCACACTTCTGGTCATGCCACTGTTTTGGGAGCTATTGCTCTAGGGGCTAAGGTTATAGAAAAGCATTTTACAGATGACAATGACAGAATTGGACCAGATCATAAGTTTTCTATGAACCCCACGACTTGGAGAGAAATGGTTATTAGAGCTAGGGAGCTTGAGGAATCACTAGGTGATGGTGTCAAAAGGGTAGAAGACAATGAGAAGAATACAGTTATTATTCAGAGAAGATGCTTACGGTTAACAAAAGACTTGGAAATTGGAGATATTATTCGGGAGGACGACCTAGAAGTGTTGCGGCCTGCTCCTCATGGCGCGATTGAGCCTTACAATAAAAGTGGAATTTTGGGTAAACGTCTAACTGTGAGAAAAGTAAAAGGCGATGCATTATATATGAAAGATTTGGTGGAATAAAATGCTTAGAGGGAAAAGTGTTGGTTTACGAGCCATAGAGAAAGAAGATCTTGCTCAACTTTTGGAATGGAGAAATAATCCCGATTTAAGGCAATATTTTCGAGAGTATCAGGAATTGAATCATTTCAATCAAGTTCAGTGGTTTGAAAGTAAAGTGATCCAAGATCCTAATACGATAATGTTTGCCATTGAGGAACTTGAATCACAACAATTATTAGGAGCCTGTGGGATTTGTTATATCGATTGGATTAATCGGAGTGGTGATTTCTCCATTTATATTGGTTCCAATAATACCTATATTGATCCCCTTTTTGCACGAAATGCTGCCGAGATTCTTATTAATTATGCATTTTCAGAATTGAACTTACATCGTCTATGGTGTGAAATCTATGAGTTTGATGTGATGAAAAAAGAGATGTTAGAGAATATCGGTTTCCAATTGGATGGACGTCATAGGCAAACGCACTGGTCAAAAGGAAAGTGGAATGACTCTTTATTTTATAGTTTGTTAACAAGTGATTCACATTAAATTTGGAGATATATTATTTTTTTGTATTTTGGCTACTTGAGTCCTAAAGGACTAATTTCCTGACGGGTAGAGTGATTTCCAATAAGTAGGAGGAAGTTAAGTGAATATTTTACTAACAGGTGGAGCTGGATTTATTGGGCGTTGGGTTGCCAAGCGTTTGCTAGATGAAGGTCATAATCTTTGGATCTTGGATGATTTATCAAATGGACGCGAATCAAACATTGCGGAATTTCGAGATCACCCTGGTTTAAAAGCTTTCGTTAAAGGAACAATCCTTGACGAGAATTTACTTTCTGAGTTGTTTGCTAATCATAAATTTTCTATATGCTATCATCTAGGTGCTTCCATTAATGTACAGGATTCTATAGATGATCCTCGGACTACTTTTAATAATGATACCGTTGGTACATTTTTTATTTTGGAACAATGTAAAAAGTTTAACACAAAGGTAGTTTTTATGAGCACATGTATGGTATATGATCGATGCGTGAATGAAAAGGGAATTGACGAGCATCATCCGACAAAGCCAGCCTCACCTTATGCAGGAGCTAAGATCGGAGCCGAAAATATGGTGCTCTCCTATTACCATGCTTATGATTTACCAACGGTAGTAATCAGACCATTCAATACGTATGGTCCGTTTCAAAAAACCGGTGGAGAGGGCGGCGTAGTCGCTATTTTCATCAAAAATGAACTGGATGGTAAGACATTGAATATTTATGGCTCGGGTACGCAGACACGGGATTTACTTTATGTTGAGGATTGTGCCCGGTTTGTTGCAGAGGCAGGATTCAATGATGCAGTGAACGGGGAGATTGTAAATGCAGGACTTGGCAGTGATATTTCCGTTAACGACCTAGCCAAACTTATTGTGAAGGATTCTGAACGAATTAAACATGTGGAGCATATTCATCCTCAAAGTGAAATTGAAAAGCTTCTATGCAATTCAGCAAAAGCTAAACAATTGCTGGATTGGCAACCGGAGGTATCTCTTGAAGAAGGAATTGCCCTTACAAGGCATTGGATTTCACAAGGTGGTCTTCAATAATGAGTGGGGAGAGATTTAATTGAGAATAGCAATTTTAAAAGGGAAAGGGATCATTGCTCCTCATGTCACAGATGATTACTTTAATGCATTTAAGGAATT
>Ga0209463_1001344_pt1 | contig 15274 bp, 7 predicted proteins | sample AgamicMgSfrz_FD_187169 | JGI IMG/M metagenome (GOLD analysis project Ga0209463, IMG submission 187169) | Agave microbial communities from Guanajuato, Mexico - Mg.Sf.rz (SPAdes) (version 2) | ecosystem: Host-associated > Plants > Phyllosphere > Phylloplane/Leaf | place: Guanajuato, Mexico... | reverse complement strand
GCAGAAATTGCAAGCCGTCATCACGCTCACGAACTATGTGTTCTATTTCGTTCTGGACGATTATCAGCATCAGCGCAATATCACCGTGATGCTCGAGGAGGAGGGAGCGGTTCCAAGCGGGCAGATGAACGAACTTCTGGACTCTATGAATGAGATGGAAGCGGGACTGTTCCGGGGAATGTACAAGAGCGGGCTATTTGAGGTGATGGGGACGGATCAGGCGTTTGATTTCGGACTGAAACTCATATTGCTGGGGATTGAGCAAGTCATTAAGGATCATGAGAATTAATGTAAACATACAAAAAGCTGATGCGAATAATAGGAACCGCATCAGCTTTTTGTATGCATGTGGAACGCTCGTAATTTCGGACACTCCAGCGTGTAATGATAGTCCCTCATTTAACAGTCTGTTCTAATTTCAAAGGCGTTGGATGCCTTTTTCTTGGACAAATTTCTTCAGCACCGAAAAATCCTCTGTCACCTTTTTAAAAGGCAGCGTTTCGAGAACTTGTTCCCGGTAATTCTTGTTCGCTGCGGCACTGAGACGAGAGTCAAGGATGCTGAGCACGCCAAGGTCCGTTTCGCTGCGAATTAATCGTCCGGTTCCTTGCCGTAACCGAAGAAGCATGTCCGGTACAAACACCTCCATAAAGGAATTCTCCGATATAGATGACTTATACTCATAAATGGGATCGGATGGAACAGGGAAGGGCAGACGGAAAACAATGACTTGCGACAGGTCAGGACCCTCGATATTCACGCCTTCCCAGAAAACACCGGTACTCAAAAGCACGCCTTTACTTGCCCGAAATTCAGCAATCACACCATCTTGGGATGATCCCTCCTTTTGAACATGTACTGCCCATGGATGCTTGCTCACACCCGAAATTAACTTCTTATGAATAACCTTCATGTCTTCCTTGGCTGAAAAAAGGACCAATGTTCGTCCTTGGGTTAGATTACAGAGTTGGATCATTTCTTGGCAGGCGGCTTCCAGATAGAGGTCGCGCTGTTCATGATGATACTGTGGAACATGGTTCGAGATGTACATCATGGCATGGTTGGTATAATCAAAAGGAGAGGGTTTGCGATCCATATAATCGCCCCTGTAACCAAGTGATTGCGTTAAATAAGAATATTGTTCTTTCAAACTTTCTCCGCCTTGGCACATCGTTGCGGACGTGAGGACCACAGAAGTCTTGCCGTTAAATAACGTGTGTTTCAAAAACTGGCTTATATCTTTGGGACAGATGCTGATTGTGGCGGCCCGAAGAGTCCTGCTTGCCCAAATAAGATTATTTTCTTTTTCGTTAGCCAAGACATTGATGAGAGATATCAGTCCGTTCATTGCTTCATAAACATCGTCAATCTCCCGCTCGTTACGAGAGGTCAGAACCGATAAGCGAAGACTTAGGTCCTTCAAATGTTGGGAGACTTGGCGAAATGAAATGCCTTGAATCTCGGAGATTTTAATACGGTCGTTATCCTGCTTGGCCTCTCGTAGCAGGTCAGCATTGATCTGCTTAAAAATAAGTTCAGCACATCTTTTGATGAATTTGGATTGGGAATGGAGACTATTATCCATGGACTGCTTCATGAGCAATTGAACAGCGTCGTCCAGCGTACGGCAGATGCCCCGGAACGTGAACTCGAGCGTTCGTGCATCTCTAACTTTCGCCTCCAGATTATGGGCTTCGTCAATGATGACCAGAGCCGGACGTTCTGTAATGATGCCCCGTGTTCCTTCTTTTTTCTTCATCAGATCCCGGATGAGCAGATCCTGATTCACAATAATAAAATCAATCTCGTTCGGTTTTGCATTAATTTTGGCTCGCATATCGTAAAACAAGCATGCATTCTTATAGTGACAACGTTCGAATTTGCAATCCTTCACGGACACGTTAGACCATTCGGCATCGCTAATTCCACCTTGAATATCCGCTCTTTCATCAATTTCATAATTGATAACTCGCTGGGCAAGGGTGGATAAGGGAGAGGTTGGTTCTTCCGGCTTGAATAACTCAGAAGCCCTGTTTCGACAGGCATACTGCCCCATGCCTTTTCCCACCACGGAGCGAACTGTTGTGAAGCCGAGCCGGCTGCCGATAGCTCTAAGATCCTTATGTATCTGTTCCGAAAGCTGAATGGAGGATGTCGCAATAATAATGGGCAGATGCGATACCTGATTAATGAGCAGACTGGGGATGAGGTATCCAAAAGACTTGCCGATTCCCACCCCGGCTTCAATCATGGCATTACGTCCGTTAACATAGGCATCCGTTATATCCAGAGACATATCCTGCTGTCCAATCCGCTCGCGTAGGCCCATTCGGGGAAACCGGTCATACACCCGAAAGACGCCTTCAACGAGCGAGCGTTCGAGGTCCTTTTTCGGCTCATGCTTTTGTGATTTATAGAGTTCATTTAACCAATTCATGACAATCACCTCACTCCCTCATGTAAAATCTTCCTCTTCGTCTATTTTTAGTGAAACCCTAATTATCTGTGATGCGCCTGTAACAGTCAAGTGTTCCAATCTCGGGTCAAGAGTCATGGCGTAGCATAAGAGCAAGAGATAATGGATTTCATGCCATATCAGGCAATAACGTGTAAAAAACGCAACAAAATGCCTGTCGAAAGCGTCTAATTATCTTACATAAAACTAGCAACAGGAGTGAAACAGATGCAACGAAAGATGATAGGCATATTCGGTGCCGTTCTCGGCTCTATGCTCATATGGGCAGGGAATGCAAGTGCGGAAGAGCGTTTTAACGATCTGCAGTATTCCAAGTGGGCAGAAGACGGTATTGAGTACATGGCCAAACGGGGAACCGTCGCAGGATATGGAGATGGGAAATTTAAGCCCGCTGGACTTGTAACAAGAGCACAGGCTGTCACCTTTTTGGTGCGGGAGCTATATCCGGAACAGCTTGAGAAACCGGCAGAAGGTACGACTTACACGGATGTTCCCAAGACACACCCTTTTGATAAAGAAATTGCGATAGCTGCAAAAAATGGACTCGCCAGCGGATTTCCGGATGGCTCCTTCCGTCCGGATGCACCGCTTAGCCGCGCTGAAACGGCGGCATTCCTTACGCGTGCATATTCCCTCTCGGAAGGCAAGCAAACCACCAATTGGTCCGATACGGAGAAACATTGGGCAGCTGCGCCCATTCTTGTCATGAGTTCCAATGGGTTGGTCGGCGGTTATTCAGATGGCACCTATCGTCCGAATCAAACGGTCACGCGTGCGGAATATGCCGTATTTATGTCGCGAGTGATCCAGTTCGAACGCCAGGCGGCCATTCGGGCACAGGATTGGGACAAGTTGATTTCTTATATGACTGTTAGTGAACAAGTCGGTCAAATGCTCATGCCTGACATTCGGCAATGGAACGGTAAAGTGACGACGACAGTCAACGAAGGGTTGAAAACTAAGATCCATGATCAGGATCTGGGCGGTTTGATCCTTTTTGATAAAAATATTGTAGATACTCGGCAGGTCACAACATTCACACACAATCTGCAAACGGAAGCAGGGGACATTCCTATGTTTCTGGGCATTGACCAAGAAGGCGGCGTTATTAAACGAATCCCTGGCGGCACCAATTTGCCGGGGCAAATGGCACTAGGCGCAACGGGAGACACAGCTCTGGCCGAAGCGGCCGGGCAGCTGACGGGGGAAGAGTTGAAAGCGCTGGGGCTGAACATCAATTTTGCGCCAGTACTCGATATTAACAGCAATCCCGATAATCCAATTATCGGAATGCGGTCGTTCAGTTCAGATGCAGACTTGGTAACAAGACTTGGTCTTGCAACGATAACAGGGCTGCATCAATCGGGCATCATTGCGGCAGTTAAACATTTTCCAGGACACGGGGACACAAAGGTGGATTCACATCTCGGATTGCCGGTGCTGACGCATAACCGCGAGCGGCTCGATTCAGTGGAACTGAAACCTTTTCAGGCTGCGATCGAGAACGGGGTGGAGATGATCATGACTGCACATATTGCCTTTCCTGCCATAGACAACGAACAGGTCACTTCGCTCAAAGACGGACAACGCGTGCCTGTTCCTGCCACGTTATCCAAAAAGGTATTGAATGGTCTGCTTCGGGAAGAGCTGGGATATGAGGGACTCATCATTTCAGATGCGTTCACCATGGATGGCATAGCGGAGCATTTTGGTGAAGACCAAGCGGTAAAACGGGCGGTCAACGCAGGCGTCGATATCATCCTAATGCCGCAGGATTCTGCAGCTGCTCATCAAACACTCGTGAACGCGGTGAAGAACGGATCGATTCCGATCGAAACCATTCATGCCTCCGTCGAGCGCATTTTGGAACTGAAAGCGAAATATGGCTTGTTTGAACGCAGTGAAAGCCTTACGTCTAAGTTAGCCGAGCTTAACCAAGTTATCGGCTCAGAGGGACATCGCAAGGTGGAGCGGGAAATCGCAGAGCGAGCGGTCACTCTGTTGGCCAGTCGTGACGGTATGCATCCAGATTCATTTCAACAAGGAGATCGGGTCGTTATTGTTGCAGCGGAGGAAGAGCAGGCCAAGCAGCTTGAGAGACAGTTGAAGCAGGCATCAACTAGCCTGTCATTAAAGATGGAAATTGCCGTAATTGGACAAGCACAAACGAAAGAGGCGATTGCCAGTGCGGATTATGTCATCCTAGCTTCCTACCAGTTCCGTAACGTGGCCAGTCAGTTTGGATGGACCGCTTATCAAGCCTTAATTAATGAGATGAACAGTCGGAACCAACGCTATACACTGTTGTCGCTCGGCAACCCGTATGAAACGATCTATTTGAAGAACATTCGCTCGGGACTTGCCGTATACGGCAAACAAGAACCCAATACAGAAGCCGGAATCAACGTGCTGCTCGGCCAACAAGAAGCTAAGGGCACGTTGCCAGTGAAAACGAATTAGAGCAAGAGAATAAGCGTTGTACGGGCAGTTTACATCCTGAAGCATGTTACTAATATATCGATTGGATAATAATGACATTGACATTTGCGGCTTTTTCCAAAATAATAGAACGTAATTGAATACTGGTACCTTTAATTCAGTCCAGAGAGGCTGGCAAGGGCAGCGGATTTTTATAATCACGCGTGAAACAGGGCATACTCCGTTCAGGGATGCTCTGCGTCTTCGCGCGGGTTATGATGCAAAAAAGAGGCTACTTGTCAGTTTACGACCTGACGAGTAGCCTCTTTTTTCTGCTTTTTGGTATCAGGACACTTTAAGTTGGGGGTATTCTGATGAGCAAACAAGATCAAGAGTTTTCATGGCAGGCAGTGCCAAAAACGCAGAGAAACCATTTTTGGAAGACGTTGTCCGTTATGCTGGGGTTCACGTTCTTCTCGGCAAGCATGCTGGCAGGAGGGACGCTTGGTGTCAGCTTAACGTTTATGGAGTTCATTGGCATCGTGCTTGCGGGTAATTTGGTGCTGGGAATCTATACGGGCGCACTGGCACATATCGCGGCGAAAACAGGCTTGTCCACACACTTGCTGGCCAAATATGCCTTCGGTGAGAAAGGGTCGTATCTGCCTTCGTTCCTGCTCGGCTTCACGCAGGTCGGATGGTTCGGTGTCGGCGTAGCCATGTTCGCGATTCCCGTCGCCAAAGCGATGGATTGGAATGTGTACCTGTTAATCTTCGTGTTTGGTCTCGCCATGACGGCATCAGCCATCTTCGGTATGAAGTCACTTGTCATTTTGGGTTATATCGCGGTTCCGGCCATTGCCATTCTCGGGAGTTACTCCATGTTCCAAGGCGCAGACACGTTGGGCGGCTTACAAGGATTGTTTGATTACACGCCGGCACAGTCGCTCACTGCAGCAGCTGCACTAACCATTTGTATCGGATCATTTATCAGCGGCGGAACGTTAACGCCTGACTTTGCCCGGTTTTCCCGTACGTCACGCCAGGCTGTTACCGCAACAGTCATTGCATTCTTCCTGGGTAACTCGCTCATGTTCCTGTTCGGTGCAGTCGGCGCCATGGCGTATAACCTAGCAGATATCTCAGAAGTCATGTTCCTGCAAGGTTTGATCATTCCTGCGATTATCGTCCTGGGACTGAATATCTGGACAACGAACGATAATGCCCTTTATGCTTCCGGACTGGGTTTTGCCAATATCACTAAAATTTCGAAAAAATTCTTCGTCATCGTCAACGGCATCGTGGGTACCATCTTTGCGATGTGGATGTACAACAACTTCGTTGGTTTCCTGAATGTACTTGGCGCAGCCGTACCGTCCATCGGGGCTATCATCATTGCAGACTACTTCTTCGTGAAGCGCAGAAATTATAAACCGTTTGCGGAGATGACTTTCAAGAAGGTAAACTGGATAGCGATGGTGGCTTGGGCGATCGGCGTGGCATTTGCCCAGTTGGCACCAGGAGTAACGCCATTGAATGCACTTCTTGGTACAGCCGTGGCCTACATTGTACTCATGCTGATTATTTCTGCGAAAGAATCCAAAGAAAAGGGGAAAATAAATGATTATACAGAACGCGAAATTGCGGGGTAAAGAAGGTCTATGGAATATCGTCGTAAAAGACGGGAAATTCGAACAAATCACACAGGAGCCAGCTGCTTCGGACAATGAGGAAGTCATCGACGTGGGTGGTTCGCTTGTACTGCCACCGTTCATTGAGCCTCATATTCATCTGGATACAACGTTAACGGCGGGTGAGCCGGAATGGAATTTGAGCGGTACACTGTTCGAGGGCATTCAGCGGTGGTCGGAACGCAAGGCATTCCTGACGCATGAAGACGTTAAAACCCGTTCCAAAACGGCGCTGAAATGGCAAATGGCGCAGGGCATCCAGCATGTGCGCACACATGTGGATGTTACTGATCCAAGCTTGACGGCAGTTAAAGCGATGCTTGAAGTAAAAGAAGAAATGGCGCCTTACATTGATATCCAGCTTGTTGCTTTCCCGCAGGAAGGCATTCATTCCTATCCGAACGGCGTGGAGCTGCTTGAAGAATCGCTGAAAATGGGTGTTGACGTCGTCGGAGGTATTCCGCACTTCGAATTCACGAGAGAATACGGCGTCGATTCAATGAAGGTTGCATTTGACCTTGCCGAGAAATATGACCGTCTGATCGACATCCATTGTGATGAAATCGATGATGAGCAATCCCGTTTCGTGGAAGTCGTTGCCAAGGAAGCCTACGAACGTGGTCTGGGTTCCCGTACGACAGCGAGTCATACAACCGCAATGGGGTCATATAATGACGCATATACGTACAAACTGTTCAGATTGCTGAAAATGGCTGACCTGAATTTCGTCTCCAATCCGCTGGTGAACATCCACCTGCAGGGACGTTTCGACACTTATCCAAAAAGAAGAGGACTGACTCGTGTCAAAGAATTGCAAGAAGCAGGTCTGAACGTGTGCTTTGGTCACGATGACATCTTCGACCCATGGTATCCGCTCGGTACGGGCAACATGCTTCAGGTGCTGCATATGGGTATCCATGCTTCGCAGCTGCTTGGTTACGATCAGATCGTGAATTCTATCGACCTGATTACCAAAAACAGCGCAAGAACGCTCCATATCGAGGATGTGTACGGCATTGAAGAAGGCAAGCCGGCCAACTTCATCGTTCTGGAAGCCGAGAATGAATATGAAGCCATCCGCAAACAAGCCGGCGTGCTCTACTCATTCAGAGGCGGCCGCAAAATCGCGGAAACGAAGCCACGGGACACATCGATCATTCTTGAAGGCGGTTCGGAGAAGGTAACATTTAATAAATAAGTAAAAAACAATGCATTAAGCAATTCTTGCGCATGAACCAAACATCCCCTCGGGTTAACAGGACAATGAGAGATCTTCGTGATCGTGAACTCTCCCTGCACACCAGAGGGGATTTTTTATGCCATGTATGTCAGGGAGAACAGCGGGTATTTCGGTACCTTGTGCTCCTCGTCACACGTAGGCTTCATGACAAGGAGGGTAGCTTAGTACGACAATGCAAGCAGCTGATCCAATGGTTCAGCTGCTCTTCTTCGTGATAACACTCCAACAGGCCTTATCGAGAGACGAAGACCTCATCATGAAGTCATTTCATTACGGCTTTTTGTAATCTCGCTACACCTTCCTGTATTTGCGCATCTGACAAATGGGCAAACGACAAATAAATGCCAACCTTCGTGCCATCCGATGTTGAGCTGCTGACTTCCGAGTATATGACTCCTTCGGATCTAGCCGATGCCCGAAAGGCTTCATAAGCGGACCCATCACCTCGCCACCAGCCGAACACGTGCAGACCCGCTTCATTTTCGACCCAATCAAACCATGTGGATAGCTGCTGATTCAACAGCTTGAGCAGCATATGGAACTTGCGGCTGTACAGACGATTCATCCGGCGCAAATGACGCTCATACTGACCGCTTGTCATAAATGCAGCGAGTGCCCGTTGTTCAATTAAATTGACAGGTCTTGGCTCATATAATGCCTGTGCCTTTCTAAAAGTGTCTGCCAAGGTCGGAGGGAGAACCACGTAGCCCAGCCGGACTTCAAATGGCAAGGTTTTGGTGAAGCTTCCAAGGTAAATGACGCGCCCCTCTTTATCCAGTGTTTTGAGAGGTTCAACATGCATGCCGCGATACCGAAACTCACTATCATAATCATCCTCTACAATCATGGCATCATGACGATGTGCCCAATCCAGCAGGGTTTGTCTGCGTTCAAGACTAAGCATTTCGCCCGTTGGAAATTGCCTTGACGGTGTGACAAACAGCATACGTGCATCCCAGTTTTGGGGAACCAGTCCCTGGCCATCGAGGTTGGCCTCAATCAATTTGGCACCCGCAGCCAGAATGGCTTGAGAAATCCCGATATAACAAGGACTTTCTGTTACGACATGGTCGCCGGGATCTGCAAGCAATTGAGTGAGCAGCGCTATAGCCTGCATAGACCCGGCAGTGACGGCAATATGATCCGCATCTACATGAATCCCCCGCATTCTCCGAAGGTAGGCCGCAATGGCTTCTCTCAATTTCGGGTCTCCTGTTGAGCTTACAGAGGCAGAAGTATGGCTGGAGTGATCCTCACGATGCCGTATCTCCGCATACAATCGATTATTCCATTCCTCGTAAGGGAATTTGGATAAATCCGGTTGATATTTGCTGAAGTCGATAACTTCGTTGCTCTCTTTTCTGTGATCACGCGCATGTGCTGTTTGTTGAGCAGTCTGCTGCTCAAGCTGCTGAATACGGTTCCCCCAAGCGGACAAGTGATGAGTACAGGATTTCACCAAGTAATCCTCATTGCTAAAATCCGCTTGATAAGCGACAAAGGTACCTCTTCCATGCTCTGACTGAAGGTAACCTTGAGCAGTTAATGTATCATAAACCTGGTTCACTGTTCCTCGGGAAATGTGATACGACGCAGCTAACTCCCTTGAAGAGGGTAGCTTTTCACCGTAAACGAGATTGCCTTCCTGAATAGCGTCACGCACCGCATGATAGAGAGCCTTCATCTTGGTATATTGTCGGTTCAAATATGAACTGTAGGCTGCATGAAATTGCATAGATCCTCCCATGGTTATATAAAGTGGTTCAAACGATTCGAAGTGGTACAATAAAATCCGGTGATATTGGATCTTTTTATGTGTCCATTATCATTTTATACTAATTCATAGTTTGAAGGGAAACAATAGTGGCATCGAAAAATAGATCATTTACATTTGCTGAAATAAGATGTCCTTTTCAAAAGCACTCAAAAGTTAAATGGGAGGAATACAATCATGCAAACAGGTACAGATCGTGTTAAAAGAGGAATGGCTGAGATGCAAAAAGGTGGCGTCATCATGGACGTCATGAACGCTGAACAGGCTAAAATTGCGGAAGCGGCTGGGGCAACAGCTGTTATGGCTCTCGAGCGGGTGCCTTCTGATATTCGCGCAGCCGGCGGTGTAGCCCGCATGGCAGATCCGACAATCGTTGAAGAGGTTATGAAAGTGGTGTCCATTCCGGTTATGGCCAAAGCGCGTATCGGTCATTACATAGAAGCCAAAGTGCTTGAATCTCTAGGTGTGGACTATCTCGATGAGAGTGAAGTACTGACGCCTGCAGACGAAGTATTCCATATCGATAAACATGAGTTCACTGTACCATTTGTATGTGGAGCCAAGGATTTGGGAGAGGCTCTTCGCCGTATTGGTGAAGGCGCATCGATGATTCGTACCAAAGGTGAGCCTGGAACAGGCAATATTGTTGAAGCTGTTCGCCATATGCGTCTGATTAACAGCCAAATTCGCAAAGCGCAAAACATGTCCAAGGACGAGCTGTATGCTGAAGCGAAAAACCTGGGTGTGTCTTATGAGCTTCTGCTCGACGTACATGAGAACGGCAAGCTTCCAGTCGTTAACTTTGCAGCTGGTGGTGTAGCTACTCCTGCAGATGCTGCACTTATGATGCATTTGGGCGCAGACGGTGTATTTGTTGGATCCGGTATTTTCAAATCGGATAGTCCTGAGAAATTCGCTCGTGCCATCGTTGAAGCGACAACACATTACACGGATTACAAACTGATTGCCGAAGTGTCCAAAAACCTGGGCACCCCTATGAAAGGGATTGAGATTTCCAAACTGTCTGCGGATGAGCGCATGTCCGATCGCGGTTGGTAAGATAGCAGGGCTTCCAAGTTGAATAAGTTGTTTTAACAGTTATGAAGAAGAGCCGGTCAATTGAGCACAATTGATCGGCTTTTTTTGTTATTCTTGAAGGAAAATGCAGAGCTGCATACGTAAACTTGAACAAATTCGACTTCATATCCAAGTAAACCACGGCGGTTATATAGCAGCCCAAGATGTGTTACCAGCACAAAGTTGCGCTCTTCAGTATAGTTTGTCTTTTTTCTGCAAAAAACAAAGCTTGTCGCTCTTGATGTAACGGACACCGCACGGTCCAGCTTGTTGATATCTTCAAAATGCTGTGCCTATAATAAGCGGTATGAAGGAAGGTGCGGACCATTCGCTATCTATATGAGTTTATTCAACATCAGGACGATCTGCCTATGAAACTCTTCGTGAACTCGGTGAAACATATTGATTTCCATTGGCATAAGGAAGTGGAAGTTGTATACGTTCTTCATGGTTCAATCATCATGTATCTGGACCAGCAGCAATATACACTGCATGAAGATGATTTGATTGTCGTTAACAGCATGTCCGTCCACAAGATTGAACGAACCAATCAGGACAATGTGCTATTAACATTGCAATTCGGTCCCGAGTTGATGAACAATAATGCTTTTATCTCCTGTAACTCTGCCATGAACGTGGAGCAGGACGCTCTACGCCTGCATAGTATTAAACAATATCTTGCGCAAATGGTATGGGAGATTAACAAAAAAACGCCGGGTTATCAAAACTTTACCATGGGCAGATTACAGATGTTATGCGGCTGCCTGCAGAGGTATTTTTCCAGTGGAATAAATTCCGCATTGGAAGAAGGAAGCAAGGATTATGACTATAAAAGACTGAACAGGGTCCTCACATATATTGATATTCACTACAATGAGAAGATTACGCTGCAGGACATGGCAGATTCCGAGCATTTGAGCTTGCATTATTTCTCCCACTTCTTCACCGACAAAATCGGGATACCTTTCCAAAAGTATTTGACGCTCATTCGCCTCGAGAAAGCTCAGGTCCAGCTGGCAGCGAATGATAAAAATATTTCGGATATCGCACTGGATTGCGGATTTGCCAATGTGAAGCTGTTTAACAAATACTTCAAGGAAAAGTACGGCTGCACGCCAGGCTCCTACCGGGAAGCATCGCGAGTACCGGAACCCCATCAGCTGAATGTAAACCGCAAGCCCAAAACGTATGAGGAATCTTCAAGCGGCGATTATTACGAGATGGAAACGTTGAATGCGATTGGCTCACTGTATCGATATCTGGATACTAAGGTTGACGTTGATCAGGACACGCTCCCTGTACCGTCTGCACATCTGTCAGACCAAACTCGCATAGAAATTCGTGCAGACCAGACATCGATGGTCTACGAAAAGCACTGGAATATCACCATGACGGCAGGAAGAGCCATCGAAGGCTTGCGTGAAGATTGGCGGAAGCAGCTGTCCTCACTGAAAGGAAAAGTACCTTTTCAATATATTCGATTCCACGGCATATTTAATGACGAGATGATGGTGTACAGCGAAACGGAGGAAGGCATCCCCGTTTATAATTGGTCTTATGTGGACAAGTTGTATGATTTCTTGCTGGATCAGGGAGTGAGGCCATTCGTGGAATTAAGCTTTATGCCGAGCCAGCTGGCGAGATCCAAAGAAACGTTGTTTTGGTGGAGGGGGAATATTAGCCCGCCATCCGACCCTGCCAAGTGGCAAGCCCTTGTGCGTGAGTTCATTCGACACTGTTTGAATCGTTATGGGGCGGAAGAAGTGAAGAAATGGTATTTCGAGGTGTGGAACGAGCCTGACCTGGCTGGCGTTTGTTGGGCAGGAAGCAAGGAAGAATACTTCGCTTTTTATGAATCGACCGCCCATGCCATCAAATCGGTATTGCCCGAGCTGAGAGTGGGAGGCCCAGCTATGGGTTATGGATCTCTCTGGAACGACATCTGGGCTGAGGAGTTTCTGTCATATTGCCGCAAGCGGGAAGTTGCTCTCGACTTTTTCTCGTTCCATATCTATTCGGAGTATCCCAAGCTGAAAGTTGAAGAAGATCGTTTAACCCAAATCATGCCTCCATCTTTTTATAAAGAGAGCATTGATCTCCTGCGGCAAAAAATGAAGGCGGCTTCGTACAGTCATGTCGAACTTCATGTGACCGAGTGGAACTTTTCGATATATGACCGTAACTTGCTGCACGATACCATGTTCATGGCTCCGTTTGTCATTTACCACACCATGAATACGCTCGGTGACGTGAAAGCGATGGCGTTCTGGTCCTTTACCGATGTATTCGAAGAAAGCATCGTTCCCGCATCTCCTTTCTACGGGGGCTTCGGCCTGATTAACCGCGATGGTCTGAAGAAACCTAGCTATTATGCATATGAGCTTATGCAGAAGCTCGGTGATGAGCTGTTGATCAAGGGAGACGGTTATGTCGGAACGCGAAAAAGGGACGGAAGCATGCAATTTCTGTTCTATCACTATGTGCATGTAGATCGGCTGTTTGCGAGTGGAGATTGGTCCGAGCTATCCTGTTCAACCCGTTATGACGTATTTGAGGAGAAAGGCAGCAAAGCTTTTGAGCTCACGCTTAACAAGCTCTCAGGACCTTATAAATGCACCAGTTATCAACTGGATCGGGAGCATGGATCGGTATTTGATGATTGGGCTCGCATGGGTTCGCCATATTCCCTGACGGAAGAAGAAATCGCCTATTTAAACGGCAGGAGCGGACCCGTCATGGGGACAGAGATGGTTAGGGATGAATGTTGGCGTAGAGAAATTGTGCTTCCGCCACATGGCGTGATGCTGCTCATTTTGGATAGACAATATTAAAAAAAAGTATCCTTAAGACATCCTTTCCGTAATGGAGGGATGTTTTTTGTTGTTTATTTTTCGCTGAGGCAGACAAGCTAGAACCTAGGATATCAATTAGGCAAAAAACGAACCATGATGCGGCAAGTTTCAACAAGAAAGCGTTAACAAAAATTTATATACTATGGTTGTGCAGCTAAGAGGAAGACAGGGGGAGTTTGGATGAAGCGTTTCATGAAATGGATGACAGATTCGTTTGCGCCAAGATTGGAGGCATTTACGAATAATATTTGGGTTTCTTCGATTCAAGAAGCCATCATGGTCGCCATTCCGATGATTTTCATCGGTTCGATTATTACATTGATTTCGATTTTGCAGGATTTCATTCCGGGCATGCCGGACTTGACACCCATTACGACATTCAGTTTCGGTTTGCTTGGGTTGTTTATTGCTTTTCTGACGCCTTATGTGGTGATGGAGAAAAAGGAGCGGCACAAAATCAAGCTGCTGGCGGGAATGACGGGGGTATCTCTGTTTGTTATGCTCCTCAACCCGACGGTAAACGAAGACGGTACCATTCAGTTCATCCTTGAACGATTTGGACCATCGGGGATGATCACAGCACTCCTGGTGGGTGTATTCGTTGCGCTTGTGATGATCATGTGCTACAAATTTTCGTTCTTCAAAAAAGGGTCTTCACTTCCCGAATTCATTATGGACTGGTTCGATTTTCTCGTCCCGATCGCCCTGGTATTAACAACAGGATGGGTTCTCGTATATCAGCTTCATTTTGATATTTTTGGACTGATCGTGAACGTGTTTGAGCCAATCAATGCCTTGGGACAAAGTTTAACTGGATTTTTATTGTTCAATTTTATTGGTGTAGTGCTGTATTCCTTCGGCGTAAGCCCTTGGGTCATGACACCGATCTGGTACGCGATCTGGATACCTGCAATCGAAGAAAATGCAGCTCTTGTGGCAGCCGGACAGGATCCGGTCAATATCAACACGTTTGAAACCTTTTTCTCCGGATGGCTGGGCATTGGGGGAATGGGAGCGACCTTACCGTTAGTGGTTTGGTTCCTGATGGCACGTTCGAAAAAACTGAAATCTGTCGGCAAGGCGACCATTATCCCGTCCTTGTTCAACATCAATGAACCCGTCGTGTACGGTGCACCGATTGCCTTTAATCCATTACTCATGGTACCCATGTGGATTAACGCACTTATCACGCCGGTAATTGTGTACTTGGCTCTCGACTGGGGTTGGGTGCGGATCCCGAGCCAGATCTTCCAGCTATGGTACACACCGATCGGCTTGTCCACTTACATTATGTCTGGATTTAACGGTCTTATTTTGCTGGCGGTGGTCCTGCTGATTGTATTTGTGGTTTGGTTCCCGTTTTTCAAACTGTATGATGCCCAGGAACTGAAGAAAGAACAGGAACAAAATTAAATAAAAAGGGTGAGTACTATGAATAAATCGATCAATGAATTGTTGTCGGCAATGACTCTGGCCGAGAAAGCTTCACTCTGCGCGGGATTGAATATGTGGATGACGAAAGGAATCGAGCGGTTGAACATTCCGCCAGTTCATATGTACGACGGAACGAATGGCATCCGTAAAACGAACAGTGACGAAGAAATGGGAATTACAACGGAAAATGTACCCGCCACTTGTTACCCTACGGGTTCGGCCATCGGTTCTTCGTGGAACACGGAATTGTTACATGAGGTTGGTGTGGCACTAGGACAAGAATCGAAAGCTATGGACGTGGAGCTGCTGCTT
>Ga0209463_1001343_pt1 | contig 15282 bp, 20 predicted proteins | sample AgamicMgSfrz_FD_187169 | JGI IMG/M metagenome (GOLD analysis project Ga0209463, IMG submission 187169) | Agave microbial communities from Guanajuato, Mexico - Mg.Sf.rz (SPAdes) (version 2) | ecosystem: Host-associated > Plants > Phyllosphere > Phylloplane/Leaf | place: Guanajuato, Mexico... | reverse complement strand
AAAATGGACTGGACGTTTTTAAAGGGAGAAGTAAACGAAGCAATCAAAGCAAAATCATACTCTAAATGGAAACCACAAATAATTGATTTACGTACAAAAAAACAGTTTGAATTTACATTTGAATTGCCAAAGAATATAAAGGAAAATGATATAAAAGTATATTACGTACATGCAAGAGAAGAACCGATGGATGCATTGGAGTTTTGGTTTAAAAAAATTAAATAAAAGTAAAGAAAAGGTGTTTCATTGAAACACCTTTTCTTGTTATAATGGGAAAAAGGAGGAAATTATTCGTGTTGTTTATTACATTTATTTTTATGTTTATTGCCGTTTTTTGCATTTGTTTAGCTTTTTCATCAAATTTTAAACAAGAATCAGAAGCAAGTGAAAAGAAAGAAGAAATAGAATTTTTCAAAAAAGGAAACGCACAATCCTGTACAACTAAAGATGCTTCATTGCTTGTATATGAAACATCAACGTATAAAAGTGTCCAAATTCTTTATCAAAATGAAGTCTATGGAATGTGTAAAGTGTTTTTTGATAAAAATAAAGAACGGGAAATAAGAATAAAAGAAGATATAGGGGAGAAAACAAAACATGTTTTACATACATTTTTTTCAAGAGAATTTGCTGAAAAAAATGATGTAGAAGAAAAAATCAATCATCTCTACGAGATGATTGGAAAAGTAAATGTGAATGATTTTTCGTTAGAAGAACAACATGAATTAAATCGATTAAAAAAACGAGAACTACGTTTGTTGGATTGTCATTATTCTTTTTTATCGCATGATGAAAAAGAAAAGGAAAAAGAACGTTTTTTGCACCTATTAAACGGAATTGAAGAAAAATTACATAAAACAATCGCATCTAAAGATGCGATTGGATTTGAAAAAGTGATGAAAATTGCGGAGAAACGATATATAAAATAAAAAAGCGACAAAGTCGCTTTTTTATTTTGTTTGAAAAAAACAGCCTTAAGGCTGTTTTTAAATATTAGAGAAGGAAACGGAAATACGTTCTTTTTGCATCATATCTTCTACAGGAAAGAAATCAAATAGTTTTCCTTGTTGAAATCCTTCTTTCTTTAGTTGAGTTTTTAAAAAATCTTCGTCAAAAGAAAAAGAAAATCTTTTTCGTAATAGGTTCTCGACTTCTTTAAACGTTTTAGTGTTTTTTGCACATTCATATTCAGATGAATCATTGGTTAAACAACGAACCCGATAAGGGCAAAACGAACAGGTGGTTCCTTTATATTCTCCTTTTTCATAAATGTGAAATGAAGCAGGAAGTGTTTCATTATCTTTACGAGCTAACGTAGAAAAAGAAGCCGAAACATCGTAATCATAGAATTTTATTTTAAACAAAAATGTGCCTAAAAAAGCACTATTTTTTTCAACAAAAGAAAAAAGTTCTTGCTCCAGTTCATTTTTTTCTTCATGTGTTAAAGGAGGCAATGGATTAGGTTCAACTTTTAACGTTACGTTGCTTAAATCAATTCCTTTTGTTAGTTCTTCTATTGTGTCGTTTAATGAAGCCATATATTCATCCCTTTTCTTTTTTTCTTTATTTTATCATAAAAAGAACATAATTAGTCTTTTCTTTTCATATAGTAGAAGTAAATACAATGAAAAAAGGGGAATGTTATATGAAACTAACAATAGGAATGCATCAAAAGGAAAACAACGAGTTTGAACTCATTGGAACATTAAAAGGGATGATTTGTGAAAAAATTGAAATCCAACCAGAAAAAATGAAAGAAAAACATAACATCTTTGTTAGCTACACGCCAAGAGAAGAGAAAAAATACGATTCTTTTTGGTATCAAATGTTTAAAAAACAAGAAAAAACGGCTATTGTTCCAATGCCAAAGGTCCACATACGTGAAAAGAAAAAAGCGGCATAAGTCGCTTTCTCTCTTTTTTTAGAAAGATTGATCTGATATACTATCTGTTAGAGGTGAGGATATGAACATACAGTTTATCGGAACAGGAGATGCATTTACCAAATATGGTCATAACAGTGCCATTCTTTTCTTTGAAGGAACAAATCTGATGATTGATTGCCCTGATAGTAATTTTACAAAAATAGAAGCACTGGAACTAACCTATTCAGCTATTGAACACCTATTTATTACCCATTTGCATGCAGATCATATTAATGGGCTAGAAAAATTTGCGTATTATAAAAGCATTGCAACGCCGCATTTACCCAAAACGAAACTTTTCGTCCCCAAAAACATTTTAAGTGATCTTTGGGAATCTCTTAAGCATGGCTTAAGTGTAACGACGGATGGCGAAAAAACATTACATGATTATTTTGATGTAGTAGAAGTCGAAACGTCATTTATGATTGGTAATCAATCCTTTCAAATTCAACAAACGAAACACGTTCCAGGTATGGATAGTTATGGTTTGTACGCTAAAAATCATGTTTATTTTAGCGGAGATTCGTTAGTAGATGAAGATTTTTTATTGGAAATTGAACAAAACGTGAATCTTATCTTTCACGATTGTCATTTATGGGACTTACCTATTAAATCACATGCTTCGTTGGATGATATTAAAAAACTCACGAAAAAAATTCAAGAAAAAATGGTCTTAATGCATTATCAAGATGGATTTCAAGGAAAAGATAAAGCGAATCATTTCCCTTTAGCCCAACCTACTCGAGTATATGAATGTTAGGAGAAGAAAAAAATGACAAAAGCGATTTATCCAGGAAGTTTTGATCCTGTTACATACGGGCATTTAGATATTGCCAAACGAGCTGCTTCCATTTTTGATGAAGTCATTATCGCTGTTATGATTAATCCAAAGAAAACAGGTATGTTTTCGTTAGAAGAACGAGTCGCATTAATTGAGGAAAACTGCAAAGACACCTCAAATATTCGTGTAGTATCATTTGAAGGATTGCTAACGAATTATATGAAAACACAAGGCATTAAAGCGATTATCAAAGGACTTCGTACGACAACAGATTACGAATACGAGTTTCAAATGGCGTTATTGAATAAACGTTTATTTGAACAAGCTGAAACGTTTTTATTGCCAACAAGTGAAAAATATTCACTCGTTTCATCCAGTATGGTAAAAGAAATGGCAAGTTTCGGTGGTCCTATTTGCGAGTATGTGCCACGCAATGTCGAACAAGCTATACATAAAAAAATATAAAAAAGCCCTTTTAGGGCTTTTTCTTTTTTCAAAAAGTTAATTTTAAACGTCTTTTTTTAAATAGATCCATAAACTCTTGGATGAAGATTTCATTCTTTTTCGCTTCTTTTTCAATGATTTCTCTGAAATCATTGAGGGTATGTGTAATGTTCCGCTCATCAACTTTATAGAAAAAATAGCAGTCACCTGTTTGTTTAATATATATAATTACACTGAATAATTTGACCATGAAGCGAAATATCAGAACACGTAGCATTCGGATTCAAAAATAGCTTCATTTGGCAAAGGTAATCCTACATGTAAACGATAAGCATAAAAATCGCGCCAATCTAAACGAAATGGAGCAAAAAATACTTGTTTATTCATGAGTGTTCCTCTCTTTCTCTTGCTTTTTTTTCATTATACAGCAAAAAATGGGGTATAATGAAAAAAAAGAAAAGAGGGATTACATGAGCACAACCATTTATAACGGATACTATTTAGATGAAAGCTATTTACACATGGGAAAATTACAAAAATTTATGAAAAAAGTACAGGAAAAAATACGACCTCTTCAAAAAGAAATTATGAAAAAACAACAAGCGAGTATTTTACAAGATTTACTTGTTCATTATTATTTTGAATCAACTGAACGTTTTCAAACCTATTGCAAAGAAACATATGGACTAGAGGATTTAAACTGTTCTTTTTCTTTTTTAAGTAAAATTGGACTTAAACATAAAGAAAAACAACTAGAATCGAAAAATTTATTTGCAGAAAGTACGTATAACTTAAAAGTAGAATTAGTTTGTATTCCAATTCAAGATAAAATGCTTATCTTGTATTACGGAGAACATCCAGAATTTCGAGATGTAGTTGAATCATTTCCTGAAATTTTTGAATATAATTATTGGAACAATGTCGATCAACCTGAAGAATTAAGTGACGAAGAGTGGGAACAACGAAAAAAAGATTGGGATGTGGCGTTGCCTGGACTAGGCATACCAAGTGAAGAAGGATTAATTTTCTCAATCAATAAACCATCAACTTATATTCAAAACACAGAACTTCTTCCATATGTAAATGATTTTTCGTTTCATCTGCGTGAATACGCAGAAAGAGAACTTGAAAAAGCTTATTATCAGAAACACCCTGTTAGTGATGGGGCTGATGCGGTTGAATATTCAAGAAAATATCGTGAGTTTAAAAAATGGTTAAAAACAGAAGAAGGCATCATTCAATACAATGAAAAAATAAATGAATTAAAAGGATTTATTCCTTCTGATATTACACAAGAAATTATAGAAAAAAAAGCGAATTAATTTTCGCTTTTTTTCACCATTTATTCGAATTGACGGTACAATAGAGCAAACTAAATTCAATGAAATGGAGAAAAATACATGAAAAAATTCACAGACTATTTTTACAATTATCCTCTTACTTTTTGTTTGATTGGAATGAATACCATCATGTTTGTTTTTGCTTTTAATCATGGGGGTGTTACCAATCCTGTAACGTTGACAAAATTAGGAGCTTTAACAAAAGAAACCATCGATCAAGGTCAATATTATCGACTCGTCTCTTCTATGTTTTTGCATTATGGATGGATTCATTTCCTTGCCAACATGCATGCATTAAAAAGCATCGGGAGTTTTTTAGAAGGTAGTATGGGGAAACGGAAATATGGAACATTATATGTTGTAAGCGGCGTGATTGGAAATATTGCGACATATGGTTTAATAGGGGAAGAAAACATTGCCTTGGGTGCTTCTGGAGCTATTTTTGGATTATTTGGTTGTTTATTAGGTTTTACTATTTTGCAACCATCTAATTATGGTCATGTTCGAGGTCAAACGATTAAATTAGTAACGATTAACGTATTGATTACATTATTAATTCCGTTTTTAAGTAAAGGAGCTCATTTTGGAGGATTAATAACAGGTGTTCTTTTTAGTATTTATTTTTCCATTCTCTACTATGTAGGAAATTGGATCGGAAAAAAACGAAGATATACGTACTAACAAAAAAAGTGCTATAGTAGCACTTTTTTTATTTTTCATAAACGATTTCACCGTTAATCATGGTAAAAGTAGGTTTTGCCATGTAATGAAACGGGTGTTCATTCCAAAGAACAAGGTCAGCATCTTTTCCAATTTCGATGGAACCTACTTGATTTTCAACGCCTAAATTAAGAGCAGGGTTAATTGTAATACCTTTTAATGCATCTTCTTCATTTAACCCTTCACGAACAGCAAGACTTGCAGCCACATTTAAGTACTGAATTGGAATATAAGGATGATCGGTTGTAATAGATACTTGGATTCCTCGTTCAACAAGTGTGCGATATACGCTCCACGATTTATTACGAAGTTCAATTTTAGAACGACGTGTCATCGTCGGACCTACTGATACTTTTATTCCTTGAGGAAGTTCATCTACAATTAAATGACCTTCTGTGCAGTGTTCAATACGGTAATCCAGTTTAAATTCTTCTGCAAAACGAATCGCAGATAAAATATCGTCAGCACGATGCGCGTGAATACGAACAGGATATTTTCTTTCTAGTACATCAACGATTGGTTTGAAACGTGGCAATTTTTTTTGATTATCTTCAATATCATATTTTACTTCTAAAAATTTCTCGCGAAGCATCCCCATGATACCCATGCGTGTAATGGAATCTTGATTGCCAGATGAATGCATACGTTTTGGGTTTTCGCCAAGCGCCATTTTAAGACCAGCTGTTTGTTTTACAATCATTTTTTCAATATTTTTACCGTGTGTTTTAATCACGCACGTTGTTCCACCAATAACATTGGCACTTCCAGGCATTACATGAGCGCAGGTAATGCCAGAAGAAATCGCATCACGAAATCCGCCGTCAAGTGGATGAATCCCATCCATTGAACGAATATGTGGTGTCATGGCTTCAATAGTTTCATTGGCATCATTTCCTGCCCATCCCGTTCCTTCATCATAAAGCCCTAAATGTGTATGTACATCGATAAAGCCTGGGAACAAATATTGTCCTTTTCCATTGATAATTGTGGCATCCTTTTCATCGAGATTGTTTCCAATTTCTACAATTTTCCCATTTTCAATCGCGACATCTGTTACGAGTGGCTTTGATGTAATGGGATAAACCGTTGCTTGTTTAATGATGGTTTTTGTCATAATTTTTTCCCCTTTGTTAAAATACATAGAATACTAAGTAGTATAAAGGAAAATCATAAAAAAGAAAAGATGAAAAAAGAACTTATCAACAGATAAGTTCTAAAAAAATATAATGGCTTTTAAAAATCACAACGCAAGTTGTGCCATTTTAAGAACGCTTTCTTTGGATTTAGCTCCTGCAATAAAACGACCAGCGTGACAGAAAACAGCATCATTAATTCCAACAATTTCTCCTAATTCTTGCTCGCGTTTTCCAGCCCATTCTTCAGGTAAATCTTTTCTCGCTGCAAATTTTCCCGCTTCTTTTGGAACAACTTGAATACGATACTCTCCCGATTTATCAGGGAAAATAACGAACAAAACTTCTTCGTTTTGATCGATTTCAAGTAATATATCTTTCCATGGACAAGATTCGTTTAAAATCATAACTTCTCTTTGATAACGGTTGTTATAAGCTTCTTCAACAATCGTACGTTCATCTACTTGATGATGTCGATATACTTCTTTTTTAATTTGAAGATCTAAAATGTGAGATGCAAATTCAACTGCTGCTAAAAAAGCTTCATCTTCGTCTTCATCATTATCCAAAGGATTAAAATCATGAATTAAATCAGAAATCCCTTTTATACGATTATCTTTATCCAGTTGGTATCCATTATCTAATGCATCAATTGCTTGAATTAACTTTTCATCAATAGATGTCACAAATCGATCAATAAATTCAATTTCATGCGCATGCGCAATTTGTGGTCCAAAATCTCTCCAAACTAATCCTGAAGCAGCATAAGGAATGTTATTATCTCGTACTTCATTTTCAACGATATGATGATCGTATCTTCCACCTGCTACATCTACCACAATATCACATGTTTCAAGTACATTTAATTCACGTGTACGAATGATTTGTGCTTCTGGATATAATTTACGTAAGATGGAAATAGCTAGCACCTCGTCTGCGTGAAATGTTCCATTATGTGTACCAATTTTCGTAATTGTCATCTAAATCTCTCCTTCATTCTTAAAATGATTTTTGATATACCTATGATAGTAACTATTATGGTTTTGTCAAATCTTTTTTATGCCAATTCGTTGATTTACTTAGGAAACAAACGTAAGATCATAGTGTTTTGTGAAATGAAAGGAGAGACGAATGTGCATAAAAAAACAGAAGCTATCTATCAAAAAAGCATGGGGATGATGAAATATTTTTGGATTGCATGGGTAGTAGGAATTTTACTAGAAATCATATTACGTGCGCCATTTATGTTTACGCTTACACTTGGAATTGGAGGCTTTATTACGTTTGGTAGTATTCATTTACTTGTTATCAAAAAAATAGGAATTCGTTGGATTCCACTTATTATTTTAATTAGCATGTACGTACTTTGCTTTTTGATGATTTTACAAATTCCTCACGTGTCAACACTGGTGCTATTTTTTTGGGGAATCATCATGATCTCCATTTATAATGATTGGAAAATGATATTATCTGCAGGATGTATTTCACTTGGAATAAGTGTTGGAATATATCTTTGCATTCCTTCTGTTTTTTCTTTTTTCTCGGTTCAAGAATTTACAACTTTTCTTGCAGTGTTAGCAATTGTAACGGGGACGTTAATTGCTCAAAGTTTTGTTCGATTAAGTATTGATCAAAAAGTAGAAGAAAAAAATGAAGAAGTGAAAAAAACAAACGAAAAAATTGAACAATTGTTATTTAACATTAAACATTCAACGTTATTTTTAAGTGATTTTTCCAAAAGTGTACATGAAATTATTGTTCAAACTTCTCATTTTTCAAAAGAAATTGAAGATAAAATGCAACATGTGAAAAGTGGTGCACATGAACAAAGCAGAAAAAGCACTCAAATTTCATCGCTTGCGAATATTAATCATCAACAAGTTGAAAAAACAAAAGAAGTAGTTGAAAAGATGACGAAAAAAACAGAAGCAAATGAACAAATTGCCTATCAAGCGACAAAAAAGTTGAAAGAGCTGGAAAAAGAAATCAAAGAAGTTGAACATATCAATGAAAGTGCCGAAGTATTGTTGGGAAATTTACATAAACAAAATGAAAATATCGGGTTGATTTTAGAAGGAATTAGTTCCTTTTCCGCCCAAACCAATTTACTTGCTTTAAATGCAAGTATTGAAGCAGCAAGAGCAGGAGAAGCAGGAAAAGGATTTGGTGTTGTGGCAGGAGAAGTAAAAAAATTAGCAGAAAATTCTAGTCATTCAACGAAAAAAATCGAAAACATTATTTTTTCCATTAAAGAAGAAACAACGAATGTTGCGCGCGAGATGAGTGAAGGGAAAGAATTGATTTTAAAAAGCAAACAAAAATTACAAGAATTTGAAACTATTTTTTCGACGATTGTTAAAAACAATAAAAGTGTAAAATCAAATACTTCCACAATCGATGAAACGATGAAAGAAATTAAAGGTTCTGCAGAAAAAACAGTAGATGATACCTCACATGTATCCAAAATTGCAGAAAAAAATGAACAAACAACAGCCGAGCTGTTGGAACAAATCGAAAAACAAAATGAACTATTAGAAACGGTAACATATCGTTATCAAGAAATGGAAGAAGTTCTTGCGCAAATGAATGAATTATTGAAATAAAATCTTCTTTTTGAAGATTTTATTTTTTTATATCAAAACTTATTGAATGTTTCTATAATTGTTTTGTATAATAGAACATACTACAGAAAGTAAGAAAGGAAGATTCTTTTGGAAAAGAATGTATTGATGTCATTTGAAGAAGGAAAAAAATATGATATTTTTGCTCATAATGAATTTGTGAAAAAATCGGTGCTGGACTTTTTACATCAAAAATTTAACAAAGAATTTCAAATAGTGGACGCTTATCGAAATGATACAAATATGATGTATGACGAATATAAAAAAGGAAATTTGGAAACGTTAACTTACTTAGTTGAAACGCGTGTTCATCATTCTTGGAGATATGATGAAAATGATGAATTGTATTTAAGTAAAAATTGGCACAATACGTTAAATTATTATCCTGAATATGAAGTGGCATTTGCATCTGTTCCTTCTTACACTGGGGATCGTTATGTTTCTACTTATGAGTATATTTTCTTTGTTGATGAAGAAAAATACAAAGAATTTCGAAAAGAAGCAAAAAGAAGAGCAAAAGAATTAAATGAAAAAGAAATTATTGTTTTCACCGATACGCCTAAAGGTGTTGAAGACGAACGAACAAAAATTAATACATTAATTGATCGTAGTGAAGTAGTCATGGAAGAAAACGTAAAAAAAGATATTTATGCAACGATTGATCAATTTTTTAAAGAAGGGAAAGAATTTTATACAAAATATAAATTCCCTCATAAGCGTGGTCTTCTTTTATACGGAGAGCCTGGAAACGGAAAAACGACTCTAGTCAAATCACTTGTTAGTTCGATCGAAGCGCCTGTTATTTACTGGCAAATCAATGAATTCACAACAAGTTCTTCGATTAAAGTGGTATTCGATAAAGCAGCAGAATTAGCACCTGTCGTTCTTGTTATTGAAGATTTAGATTCACTTCCTCAAGCTTGTCGTTCTAGTTTCTTAAACACGCTTGACGGAGCTACAACAAAAGAAGGTATTTTATTAATCGGTACAACAAATTATCCTGAACGAATTGATAAAGCGCTTATTAATCGCGCGGGGCGTTTTGATCGTACGTTTGAAATTAAATTGCCAAACGCAGAACTTCGTTCAGAATATTTACATATTCGTGGAATGGGTGATTTTCTCAGTGAAGTAGAAATCGAAGATATCGTCGAAAAAACAGAAAATTTCTCTTATGTACAATTAAATGAAATTTTCAGACGTGTAGCTTTTGCTGATTTTAACAAAGAAGAAATTGATATCAATGAAGTTATTGATCAAATCAAAGAAAACAACCGTAAAACAGAAAAAGCAACATGGAACACAAAAGAATTAGCATCTTCACTTGGTTTTAATTAAAAACTCGCATTTGCGAGTTTTTAATTGTTTAGAAAGAAGGTACGCCATGATTAAATATGTATGTGATGGAAGTAGTTTTGAAGGGAAAATGGGTGCAGGTGTTGTTCGAATTGGAAAAGGAAAAACAGAAAAATATCATTTTTCCCATACACAAATAGGACGAAAAAATGTGCATGAACTTTTTGCGATTTCGTGTACGCTTGATATAATCGAAAGCTTTCAAGATTATGAAGTCACCATTTATAATGATGATGCACTTATCGTTCAGCAATTAAAGGACCCTTCTTCATTAAAACAAAGAAGTATGAAACGACTGGATGGCATACTTGAAAGATTGAAAACTCTTGAAAACAAAGGATATCGCATTTCATTTGTATATGCAAAAGAACTTGTTCATGACGGTTATTTGAAAACAGCTCATCATTTAAGTCGATATTATTTAGAAAAATAAAAACCACTTATAAAGTGGTTTTTTCATTGATAAAATAGCTGTTCTCCTGGTATTTCGTTGACTGTATAATCAACATCATCGCTTCCAAAAGCTAAAGTTGCAAGATAATTGAATGCTTCTATTGTTGTCATTGATTTTACTTCTTTAGATGTTTGAACAATCATTTCGTTTCCAAAATGAAAAACAAAAACAGGTCCAACATTATGTACAGTCATAGCATAAGCATGTTGATGAGAATCAATGGCTTGAATATCCCCGATAATAACTTGTTCTTCTTGCAAATTTTTTAACGTATGAATCATAACGATCCCTTCCTTTTCCTTTTGAATTTCCAAAAGTATAACGCAAAAAAACAGAAAAAGATAAAAAAAGCAGAAGAATTTCTTCTGCTTTCAAAATTTCTGTTTAATATCTTGGATTTCTTTTTCGTGAACTTCCAAGGTTTGATAAAGATCCTTTAATTCATCTTGTGCTACTCTTTTTTGATGTACGCTTTCAAAATCTGTTTCTTTTAAATGCGTTTTAAGTAAGCTAATTTCTTCTTTCACATCTTGTTTTAACCCTTCTTCCGTTTGTAATTGTTTTTGCAGCTCTTCTTGTTGTTTTTCTGGCTGCAAAATTTCTGCGTTTTCGATTTTTTCAAACTCCCTCGGATGATTCACCCCTAAAGATAACAAAGTGGCAAAAATGGCGGAGCTTCCTAATAATAACATTTTCCTCATCCATTTTCCTCCTTAATCTTTTTTTGTATCCTTTTACATTTTAATCCAAAAAACCTTTTCTGTAAATTAGATATTTTCAATTAATTCAATCGGATAATGAAAGAAAAGTCCTGATTCAATGACTCCTGGAATGCTTTTAATCTCTTTTTCAAGTCCGTCTTCAATAGAATCGAAAAAGACGTCAAGAATAAAATTACCATTTTCTGTAATAATGGGACCATCTTTTCCTTTTGCAAGGCGAAGAGAGAGCGACGAAACACCATAGGAAAGAAGTTCATGTTCAACAAGTGATAATGCATCAGGAAAAACTTCAACAGGAACAGCTGTTTTTTTTCCTAATACCTCAACGTGTTTACTTTGATCAATTAAGATAAAGGTTTTTTTTGATGCTTTCATAATAAGTTTTTCTTTAAAAAGAGCACCGCCGCGTCCTTTAATAAGTCGTTGTTTCCCATCCACTTCATCTGCTCCATCAAATCCCCAATCAGGTTTTTGATGTGATAAGGTAGTCGTAGCGATGCCAAGAGATTGACACGTTAACAGTAATTCATGAGAAGTAGGAATAGCAGTAAAAGGAATATGTTCTTCTTTGCTTTTTTTTGCCAGTGCTAAAAGAGCTAAGTAAGAAGAAGAACCAGAGCCTACTCCTACTACATCATTTGGTTTTAAATAAGCAGCCACTTGATGGGCTATTTTTTCTTTTTGTTCTTTATTAGAAATACTATCAAATAAATGTAAAGTTGATGTAAATGGTTTTTGCCAATTCATGACGTACACTCCTCATCTGAGATCTTTAACGTAATTTTTTTTTGTTCATATTGAGATAAAATATGTAAGATATTATATTTCCCTACCATAAAACAATCTTTTTCTTGTTGATTAGACGAAAAGGAATACCCAAGTTCTTGATCACATTCGCCGAAAAAACGACGAGTAAGAGAAGGAAGAAAGATCGTGACATACACATGTTTCTTCCAACGTTTTGTTGAAATAATGTGTAAAATATCACATTCGCCTACCCAAATATGCCCTTTTTTTGAAGCATGAGTGTGTCGATAAGCGTTGCCTACAGAAACACAACCTTGAAATGTGAGGTTCATTTGCGACCACCTACAATTTTTCGAATACGAAAAGAAGGTAAATGAGTTTCTAACTCAATAGGCGAAAAATAAAATTCGTCTATTTTTTGTTTGTAACACTTATCATAAACTTCATAGAAAAAAACAGTTACGCCTTTATCTAAATTGTCTTTATCTTTTACATTTTCTTTCCACTCTTGAAATAAAAAAGGCTCCATATAACAATCAATAAACCCGTATAACTCTTTTACAGTCGGCAGCTTCTGCTGTTTAAATAAAATATCTTCAAAGCATCCACCTTCACGATAAATACGAATACAAATTTCATACCAAGAAAGGAAAAGGGTAATGTTTTTCTTCATAAAAAACACCTCATTAACAAAATAAGGGATAAAAATGAAGAATCCTTTTGTAAAAATAAAAAAACCACCTTTTTAAAGGTGGCTAACAAGTTTTTCGTGCACATTAAGGAGCTCGGAAACGTGTTTAAGTGAAGCAACTTGAGCGACACGGTTATTGGAAACATTGCCTTTTTCGTTAAGCAGTCCTCCTAAAAAAGCAGCGTTTACTTCTTTTTGACCATAAGAAGTCTCAAGCTCTCTTCGCCAATCTAGTCCGCTAACACGGAGAGCTGTTTCTTTAAGATCATATCCATTTGTCTTAGCTAAATGAGCGATATTTGCCATTAAATACAGTCCTGAAGCATTTAATGAAACATACTCTTTTCGAAGATCAGGAACACATTGGATTCCTAATTGTTTAATACGGTTAAATGGTTCGACTTTTGAAAAAATGGTGCGTAAATAAAGCGCAAAATCTGAAAGAAGTGCATGATATTTTTCGGTGCCAGGTGTAAATTCTTTGGCAAATTTTTTCTTTGTACCTGATTCACCGAGTGCAAATTTAATGAGCATATTTTTCACGACATTTAATGTCAAACATGCGGTACTTGATTGTGAAATCGAATCATTAACCATATCAAAACCAATATAATTTGGTGAATTAATATCAAACTCTTCTAAACGATACGCCTCATTGCTTCCGATCGTTTCTTTTGCTGCAACAGAGAGTGGATCTCTTGTTCCAAATAAGGTCAGTAACGTTTTATCAATTTGTGTGGATGTGTTTAGATCGACGAATGCTTGTCGTTGACGATCTAAATCGTTTTCGTAAAAAATTTGTACACCGATCCGTAAATCTTTGTACTCTTTCCCAAGAGCGGCGAGTCGATGAATACTAGCGCACCGATGATTTCCATCCATAATTTCAATATTAAAATCAGATTCTTTTACAATGAGCATTCCTTGAAGCATGTTATCAAATTCATCGAGCACTTCTTCAATTAAATGTGGATTTCTCACTAAATTGTATTGCTCACCCATTCGTTCAATGATTTCATCGTTGTTGTAGGGGTGAAACGAGAACATTTTATCTGTCACGGCTGAAATAGGTGGCAAAATATAGTTATCTCTGTTTTCAGATACATATTGGACAATTTCTTGAACTTTATCTGCTTTCACAAATCGATTACGAAGAACGGCTAAATCCACTTCTTGATAGACTTCATCTTTTTTACTTTCTTTTACGGGCATGTGATCAAATAAACTCGTAATTTGACGGAACATTAAATTTAATTGATACACAATCCGTGAACCTTGTTTAGACACAATTGTCGGAATCGATAACTTTCCTACTAAATCTTCTGAACGGTACTCTGTGTTTTCATGCATTTGTATTTTCATTTTTTATTTCCTCCTTTTAGTTGGTGTGATTACCTCACAAAATTAGTCTATGTGCAAAAAAATAGAAATATGACAAATTTTAATTTGACAAAAAAAACTTTTTCTATAAGATGGAAAAAAGAGAAGAGGTGATGACATGTCATTTATCCAAAAAATGAAAAATAAATTTGGAGGTAAATCTGTTACAGTACATATGAAGTTAGATAAGCATACCTTTCAAAAAGGAGACGAAGTAGAAGGTGTGATTGTGATTGAAAATGGAACAACAAAACGAAAAGCAGTAGCAGTATTTATTGAATTATCAACAGAGAAACATTATACAACAACGGTTATAGGAGACTATAAAGTGCATGAAGGCTTCGTCCTACAACCAAATGAAAAAAAAGAAATTCCTTTTTTAATTTATTTACCTGAAGATGGACCTTTAACAGAAGACGGGGAACAAATTCAACTTATTACAAAATTATCACTTGAATTTGCTTTTGATGCAAAAGATCAAACATATATTGAAGTTAAACGATAAGAAAAATTCCTCATAAAAGAGGAATTTTTCTTATCGTTTAATTATTTAAAAAAAGCTATTGAATTTTTCAATAGCTTACGAGATTTTACTATCTTTCTGTTCCGCGTAAAAACTCATATAGTTTTTATTTGGTTTTTCATGAACAATACATTGGCGAATCACATGAGAAAGATCAGTGAAGTTAGAAACAGAACGAATCGAAGCGTCCATGTATGTATCTTGATCCACACGAGACCAGTCAATTTTGTAACCAGCTTGAAGTGCAAGTAAACGAATAAATTCGCGTTGTGTTCGTCCATTTCCTTCACGAAACGGATGAATAACGTTTAGTTCAGCTAAATAATAAGCGGCACGTGTAGAAAATTCATCTACAGATAATCCTTTTAAATGGTTTTCTCCTTTTAATTCATCTAATACATAAGAAAGAGACTGTTCTAAGAAACGAACAGATGCAAAACGAAAAG
>Ga0209463_1001340_pt1 | contig 15296 bp, 14 predicted proteins | sample AgamicMgSfrz_FD_187169 | JGI IMG/M metagenome (GOLD analysis project Ga0209463, IMG submission 187169) | Agave microbial communities from Guanajuato, Mexico - Mg.Sf.rz (SPAdes) (version 2) | ecosystem: Host-associated > Plants > Phyllosphere > Phylloplane/Leaf | place: Guanajuato, Mexico... | reverse complement strand
ATGTCCTGACGCAGCACGCGCAGCGGCTGGGTAGCCAGCAGCAGCCGATAAGGCCGCAGCCCCACCAGCAGCGAAATGGTAAACAGCGCGCCCAGCGCCCATACCCACGGCCAGATGCCGGCGGCGGGCAGTTCGCCAGGCAGAACCGGACGCAGCATTTTTAACAGCAGCGCCTCAAAGCCCGCGCCTAAAATGCTGCCCGCCAGCGCCGCCAGCAGCAGCACCGCCAGCCATTGCCCGACGATCAGCCTGCGCAAGGCGCGACGACCCGCGCCCAGCGTTTTCAGCACCGCCACCAAATCGTAGCGGCTGCGGCAGTAATGGCTCATCGCCACGGCGACGGCGGCGACCGCCAGCAGCAGCGTCAGCAGCGCCGACAGCAGTAAAAATTGCTGCGCGCGCTGCATCGACCGCCCCAGCGCATCTTCCGAATTTTCCACGCTCAGCCAGCGCTGATCGCTTTTCAGCTGCGGCGTAATCCAGCTGTCGTAGCGGCTTAGCGCCTCAGGATCGCCGGCAAACTTATAGTGCCAGGTCAGGCGGCTGCCGGGCTGAACCGCACCGGTTTTCTCCACGTCGGCCAGATTCATCAACAGACGCGGCGCGGTCTGGAAAGGATTAAACCCGGCGTCCGGCTCCTGTAATACCGTTCCGGCAATGCGCAACGTACTGTCGCCGACATCCAGCTCATCACCCGCCCTGACGTTAAGCAACGCCATCAGGCGCGGCGCCAGCAGGACGCTGCCGGGCTGCGGCTTGAGGTTCGGCGGATCGGTACGCAGTTCGCCAAACATCGGATAGCGGTTATCTACCGCTTTAACGCCCGCCAGCTGCGGCGTCTCACCCGAAAAAGTCATGGTCATAAAGGTCAGCTGGCCGGAAACCTTCAGCCCCAGCTGCTGCGCCTGCGCCAGCCACGGTTCCGGTATCGGATGCGCGCTTCGCAGCGTACGGTCGCCCGCCATAAATTCCCGGCTCTGCTGGCTGAGCCCTTTTTCCATGCGATCGCCTAAGGTGCCGAGCGCCAGCACACAGGCCACGGCAAGCGTTAGCGCCAGCCAGACAATCAGCAGCGAGGGCGAGCGCCACTCGCGCCAGAACCAGCGCCAGATCATGCCTCCTCCCACAGCTTGCCGTCACGCACGCGCAGCCGCCGATCGCAACGCGCCGCCAGCTGCGCGTCGTGGGTGACCAGAATCAGCGTGGTAGCGCTGTCGCGGTTCATGGAAAACAGCAAATCAGCAATCCGATCGCCGGTTTGCCGATCGAGATTACCGGTCGGTTCGTCGGCGAACAGCACATCGGGACGACCGTTAAACGCGCGCGCCAGCGCCACGCGCTGCTGCTCGCCGCCGGAAAGCTGAGAAGGCAGATGGTGCAGACGCTTGCCCAGCCCCAGCTGTTCCAGCAGCGCCTGCGCCTGGTCGCGGCTTTGCCGATCCGACTCGCCGCGCAACAGGGCGGGCAGCTGAACGTTTTCCAGCGCGCTCAGCGTCGGCACCAGCATAAAGGACTGAAACACAAAGCCAACATGCTTTGCCCGCAGCGCCGCGCGCTGCTCCTCGTTCAGATTCTGTAACGGCGAACCGCACAGCCAGACTTCGCCGCTGCTGCCGTCGTCCAGTCCGGCCAGGATGCCGAGCAGCGTCGATTTGCCCGATCCCGATTCGCCAATCAGGGCTATGCTCTCCCCCGGTTTGACAACCAGGTCAACTCCGGTAAGGATCAACAGCTGATGCTCTCCTTCACCGACGGATTTAGTAAGATGATGAACTTCAACAATGTTTTCCGCTGGCATTATCCCTTCCTGTTGTTATTACTGCTGCTGGCGCGCGCGGCGTCCGCAGAGACATTATTAGTCCTCGGTGATAGCCTGAGCGCGGGCTATCGCATGTCCGCCGCACAGGCCTGGCCCGCCCTGCTGGATAAAAAATGGCAGCGGCAGCCGCAGGTCGTCAACGGCAGCATCAGCGGCGATACCACCGCACAAGGGCTGGCGCGTCTGCCGACATTGCTGCAACAGCATCAACCGCGCTGGGTGTTGATTGAACTGGGCGGCAATGATGGCCTGCGCGGTTTTCCACCGCAAAATATTGAGCAGGATTTAAGTAAAATCATTACGACGGTGCAGGCGGCAAATGCGAAACCGCTGTTAATGCAGATTCGCTTACCGGCCAACTACGGGCGTCGCTATAACGATGCTTTCAGCAATATCTATACCAAACTGGCCCAGCAGTACGATATTCCGCTGGTGCCCTTCTTTATGGAGCAGGTTTATCTTAAGCCGCAATGGATGCAGCAGGACGGTATTCATCCCGCACCGGACGCGCAGGCATTTATTACCGATCTGATGGATAAAGAATTGGCTCCCTTAGTTAAGCACGAGTAATAAAAGGCACAGATACCATGGACGTAAAGTTATGCAAAAAAACGTGTTAATCACCGGCTGTTCCAGCGGCATTGGGCTGGTCGCCGCCAACGATCTCTTAATGCGCGGCTATCGCGTGCTGGCTGCCTGTCGAAAAGCGGACGATGTGGCGCGCATGAATGAGCTGGGCTTTATCGGCATTCAGCTCGATCTGGACAACGAAGAGAGCGTCGCACAGGCGGCGGCGCAGGTTATCTCCCTGACAGGCAATCAGCTTTACGGCCTGTTTAATAATGCTGGCTACGGCGTTTACGGCCAGCTGGCAACGCTGTCGCGTCAGCAGCTGGAGCAGCAGTTCGCCAGCAATCTGTTCGGCACGCATCAGCTGACCATGCTGCTGCTGCCCGCGCTGCGCGCCAGCGGCGAGGCGCGCATTATCAATACCAGTTCGGTGCTGGGCCTGATTTCGACGCCAGGACGCGGCGCCTATGCCGCCAGCAAATATGCGCTGGAAGCCTGGTCCGATGCGCTGCGCATGGAGCTGCACGGCAGCGGCGTGCGCGTCAGCCTGATTGAACCGGGTCCGATTGATACACGCTTTACGGATAACGTTAATCAGACCCAGCGCGACAAACCGGTGAAAAATCCGGGCATTGCGGCGCGTTTTACCCTGCCGCCGGAAGCGATTCTGCCCAGGCTGCGTCATGCGCTGGAGAGCCGCCATCCGCGCCTGCGCTATCCTGTGACGCTGGTCGCACATGCGATGAGCTGGCTGCGACGTTTGCTGCCGGGCTGGATACTGGATCGCATTTTACGCATCAACTAACGCAGCAGCGCAAATTTGCGCTTGAAGCCTGGCGCGATACCCCAATATCGTAACAAAGTCATCAGACAAAGAGACGCCTACATGTCATTACACGCTTCGATCATTGATATTAACGAGTCAAACCTACAGCAGACGCTGGAACAGTCAATGACTGTGCCGGTGCTGTTCTATTTCTGGTCCGATCGCAGCCAGCACTGCCAGCAGTTAACGCCAGTGCTGGAAAAGCTGGCGCAGGAATATGCCGGACAGTTCGTGCTGGCGAAGCTCGACTGCGATAATGAGCCGATGGTCGCCTCGCAGTTTGGCCTGCGCGCCATCCCTACCGTTTACCTGTTCCAGAACGGCCAGCCGGTCGATGGCTTCCAGGGACCGCAGCCGGAAGACGCGATCCGCGCGCTGCTGCAAAAAGTGCTGCCGCGTGAGGAAGAACTTAAAACGCAGCAGGCGATGGAACTGGTGCAGCAGGGCAAAACCCTCGACGCGCTGCCGTTGCTGAAAGAGGCGTGGCAACTGAGCAACCAGTCGAGCGAGATCGGCTTTCTGCTGGCGGAAGTGCTGATCAGCCTTAACCGCAGCGATGAGGCGGAAGCGGTGCTGAAAGTGGTACCGCTGCAGGATCAGGATACCCGTTATCAGGGGCTGATGGCGCAGATCGATCTGCTGAAACAGGCGGCGGATACGCCGGAAATTCAGCAGCTTCAGCAACAGCTGGCGAGCGATCCGAGCAATGCCGATCTGGCGAGCAAACTGGCGCTGCAACTGCATCAGGTCGGCCGGAATGAGGAGGCGCTGGAGCTGCTTTATTCGCATCTGAAGAAAGATTTGAACGCGGCGGATGGTCAGGCGCGCAAAATGCTGCAGGAGATTCTGGCGGCCCTCGGCACCGGCGATGCGCTGGCGGCAAAATACCGTCGCCTGTTATACTCGCTGCTTTACTAATTCTGCCAAAAACGGGCCGAGGATCGGCCCGTCATAAGACAGTCTGGAGGTTATATGTTTGCCGTCGTTTCCGTTCTTATCGTCGTTGCGCTGATTATCGTTTGGTCAGGCGTTAAAATCGTGCCGCAGGGATATCAGTGGACGGTTGAGCGCTTTGGCCGCTATACCAAAACATTACAGCCAGGCCTCAATCTGCTGGTGCCTTTTATGGATCGTATTGGTCGCAAAATCAATATGATGGAACAGGTGCTGGATGTACCTTCGCAGGAAGTCATTTCTAAAGATAACGCCAATGTCACCATCGACGCCGTCTGCTTTATTCAGGTGGTGGATCCCGCACGTGCCGCCTATGAGGTCAGCAACCTTGAGCAGGCGATCATTAATCTGACGATGACCAATATCCGTACCGTTCTCGGTTCGATGGAGCTGGATGAGATGCTGTCACAACGCGACAGCATTAATACCCGCCTGCTGCATATTGTTGATGAAGCGACAAATCCCTGGGGCATTAAGGTTACCCGCATCGAGATTCGCGATGTGCGTCCGCCGCAGGAGCTGATTGCCGCCATGAACGCGCAGATGAAAGCGGAACGTACCAAGCGTGCCGATATTCTGGCGGCGGAAGGGATTCGCCAGGCGGCGATTTTACGCGCCGAAGGGGAAAAACAGTCGGAGATATTAAAAGCGGAAGGCGAACGCCAGTCGGCGTTTCTGCAGGCGGAGGCGCGCGAACGTGCGGCTGAAGCTGAAGCGCGCGCGACCAAAATGGTTTCTGAAGCCATTGCTGCCGGTGACCTGCAGGCGGTGAACTACTTCGTCGCACAAAAATATACCGATGCGCTGCAGGCTATCGGCTCGGCCAACAATAGCAAAGTAGTGCTGATGCCGCTGGATGCGACCAGCATTATGGGCTCGATCGCCGGTATCAGTGAACTGTTGAACGAAGGCAAGTCCTCACGGAGTAACAAATAGTGATGGCGGCCATCTTTAATCATCCGCACTGGTTCTGGCTGACGCTGGGCGGGCTGCTGCTGGTTGCCGAGATGCTTGGTACCAGCGGCTATCTGCTGTGGAGCGGTATGGCAGCGCTGGCGGTGGGATTAATTCGATGGCTGCTGTCCTTCTCGTGGGAAGCCCAGGGCGTGTTGTTCGCATTCTTAACGCTCCTTGCCGCTTTTCTCTGGTATCGCTGGCTGGCGCTGCGTCAAAAGCAGGCCGATCCGCTGCTCAATCAGCGCGGCAAGCAGATGATCGGCCTGCAGCTTACCTTAAGCGAAGCGCTGGTGAATGGACTGGGGCATGTGCGTATCGGCGACAGCAGCTGGCGCGTGCAGGCCGACCGCGATCTGCCAGCCGGAACGCGGGTGACAGTGATTAATATTGAAGGCATTACCCTGCGCGTTGCGCCGCAGACGCCAAAAAGCGCCAGCTGAATTGCGCCTTACAGCCAACGACAGCAACTGGCCCTCTGCTTCAATCCAGCCTAACCCCAGCACTGCTCAACCTGATAAGCAAGCAGGTGTTCGCTGATAAATAACCCGATTACCGATTACCGATTACCGATTACCGATTACCGATTACCGAATAGCTTAATAACAAAACAACCCAATAAACTAATAATCCGTATAAACGGCTCCGCGCTTATATAGCGGCAAAACCTGCTGCTGTTACGCTTTTGCGCTATGGCAGCAGCCCGCCAGATTATTAATAATCGGACAATCCGCGCTTTCATCGCCGGGACAGCTATCAGCCAGTGCCAGCAGCCGCTCGCGCATCAGGTTAAGTTCACAAATCTGCGCTTCGATTTCCTTCACTTTTTGCAGCGTGCGCGCTTTAACATCAGCGCTGTGGCGCGCCGGATCGTTAAATAAATGCAGCAGCTCGCGGCATTCATCAAGGTTAAAACCGACCTGGCGCGCCTGACGCAGCAGCGTAAACTCTTCAAGGTGACGCGCCGTGTAGCTGCGATAACCGTTCTCGCTGCGCAGCGGCGGCGTAACCAGCCCTTTCTCTTCATAAAAACGAATGGCTTTGCTGGTTAAGCCGGTTCTTTTTGCCACATCGCTGATATTCATCTGTCCCCCTTTTACACACGCTGCTCATCTTTTGCCCCGAAGGGCAGCTTACCAGCTCTCTTAATCCGTTGTGTAAACAGAATTTACAGATTTATTGCGCGTTCCGTCTTTCAGAAATCCATTCCTGAACTTCGATAGCAAACGTATCAGGCGCCTTACGGAAAGTTTTCCGCGCCAGATCTAAAATCGTATACCGTGAAAGTTCCTCTTCCATACGCTGCTGCGCGCTATCCATCACCGCACGGATGCCGCAGGGCCCTTCACATGCCCAGGCGGGCGGTTCGTCTTTAAAAACCGCCAGCCGCTGGCGAATCTCTTTGCACTCAAATATATCTTTTTCCCCATCGATAGCCTGAACCACATCCAGCATTGTAATCAATGCGGCTGGGCGGGCCAGTCGAAAACCGCCGCCCTTCCCTTCGCTGCTGACCACCAGGCCACCACGTGAAAGTCGGGTAAAAATTTTAGCCAGATAATCATAGGGAACGCCCTGTAAATCAGCCATTTCGCGAACATTCATTTCACGATCGTCACCCTTAATATCGACCATGCAAACCAGACTATGAATGCCATATTCAACGCCAGAACTGTAAAATGCCATGTGTATCTCCGCTAAACGCTAGCTTAGTTATTATATATAAACTGTCATTTTCAGGGAATCTGCGTTTTATTACGCTACATCATTTGTAAACATGCAGCTATATATCAGCCAGTTGCCCACCTCACTTAGCCAAAAGCTTTAACTACGAAAAGTATTGCCGTAGATAACTACGACAAGTATAGTTGTAGTTACTCCATAGTCATGGCAGAAAACTAAAAGGTAAAACAGATGAAAAAGCGGATTCTTATTCTTGGCAGTGGTTTTGCAGGTATGTGGGCAGCGCTCAGCGCGGCACGTCTGGTTAACCTGAATAATCGGCAGGACATCGAAATTACCGTGCTGGCGCCACAAGCTGAATTACGCGTTCGTCCGAGATTTTATGAAAATAATGTGGCTTCTCTGACCTCTCCACTGGGCCCCTTGTTTGCTGTCACCGGCGTCGGTTTTATTGCGGGCAAGGTTAATCGTATTGACAGTAATGAAAAAAAAGTCAGTTACGAAAATGCGCAAGGCGAGATTTTATCAATTGTTTATGACCGTCTGGTGCTGGCAACAGGCAGCCAGGTGAAACAAGCACAGGTAACCGGCGCGGATAGTCATACTTTCAATATCGATCAGCTCGAATCCGCTATGATGTTTGAAAAACACTTAGCATCGCTGGTAAATAAAGAAGAGTCCGAAGCGCGTAATACCGTTGTGGTCTGCGGTGGTGGTTTTACCGGTCTTGAGCTGGCTACAGAATTACCCACACGACTTCGGGTTCTGTTTGGCCCACAAACTAAGACCAGAGTAATCGTAATTGAACGCGGGGCCGTTATTGGTGGACGATATAGCGAAGCGCTGCGCAACGTCATCCAACAGGCTTGTGAAGAGCTTGGGATTGAGTGGCGTTTAAATGCAGACATTGCCACAATCGACGAAACTGGAGTGACGTTGAAAGATGGAAGTCATATTGCTTCATCTACTGTGGTATGGACTGTCGGTATGCAGGCCCATGCATTAACGAAACAGTTTACTGCTGAACGAGACAATCAGGGGCGTTTATATGTCAGTGAGAATTTACAAATCCGTGGCATCCCTGGCGTTTATGCAACCGGCGACGTGGCGAACGCTGCTACCGATGATATGGGCAATACAGCCCTGATGTCCTGTCAGCACGCCATTCAGTTAGGTAAGTTTGCCGGGAATAATGCCGCCGCCAGCTTAATGGGTTTACCGCAGCTCCCTTATCGTCAAATAAATTATGTCACCTGTCTCGATCTGGGAGGCTGGGGCGCAGTCTATACCGAAGGCTGGGATCAGAAAGTGAAATATGTTCGTGAAGAAGCTAAGAAAATCAAAATATCGATTACCAACGAACTGATTTATCCTCCCACGGCTGAGCGCGACACCGCCCTGGCTGCGGCGGATCCTTTGGCTAAATTTGTCTGAGTAAACCGTTACCTTTATGCTCCTGGGCATTTGCCGGGAGCATTTGTTAAGCAGGCAGCATAACTTCAGGGGAGGCGTACAAGGCCTTTGAAAAACCTGTTTTTATTTATCGCTTAGATATTTTTAAATCAATAAACATCCACGTCCCATAAAAATATTCCCTGTTGACAAAATTTAGGATTTTAGTGCAACGACGCGAGCATCGCTTTAGCGATCGGCTTCATAGCTTTAATTACTGTTAATTTAAATTGTTCAATGGGTTAACCACTTTTTCTGGCTGCCTCTGCTGCCCCTCAGCCAACATTGTCCTGAGTTGGTTCCTGACGGCTATACATTTTTCGAGTAGCCCACAAATCCCGTCAAGTATTTGACCTTGCCCTTGATGGAAGGTTTAAGCTTATGGCTTCCAACATGACTTTCACTGAATAAAGGGAGCGACCTTATGTCACATACCACTCTTTTAGCGCTGGATGGCCTCTCCTGCGGCCACTGCGTGAAACGCGTCAAAGAGGCGCTGGAACAGCGTCAGGATGTTCAGCAGGCGGAGGTTTCGCTGAATGAGGCCCGCATTACCGGTGACGCCGCGCCTGAAGCGCTGATCGCGACCGTAGAACAGGCGGGATATCACGCCAGCCTGCCGGAAAGCACGCCCCCAAAGCCTGAGCCGCTGTCAGCATCAGCAGACCAGCTGACAGCGGAAAACGCCCGGCCTTTGATTCAGTCAAAGGCCATACCGGCTGATAAAGCATCTCAGGCGCATGCGGCGACCACCCGCTCACGTCCTTCTGCCGATAGCGAAACAGCGGCAGACGGCGCGGCGCTGCCAACTCAGGCGGTTACGGCAACAGATAATATGCGCCCATCTGCCGACGCCGAAACAGCGGCAGATGGTGCGGCGCTGCCGACCCAGGCAGATGCGACGGCGGAAAACTATCAGCTGTTAATTGACGGCATGAGCTGCGCCAGTTGCGTTAGTCGGGTTGAGAAAGCGCTGGCGCAGGTCGCGGGCGTTCAACAGGCGCGCGTTAATCTGGCCGAGCGCAGCGCCCTGGTGATCGGCGCGCCGCAGCCGGATGCGCTGGTTGCTGCCGTGGAAGCGGCTGGCTATGGCGCAGAAGTGATTGTTGATGAAAGCGAACGCCGGGAGAAACAGCAGCGCGGCGCGCAGCAGGCGATGCGCCGCTTTAGCTGGCAGTCGGCACTGGCGCTGGCGCTCGGCGTGCCGCTGATGATTTACGGTCTGTTTGGCGACAATATGATGCTTACCGCCAGCAACCGCAGCGGCTGGCTGATTGTCGGCGTGCTGACGCTGCTGGTCATGATTGTTGCAGGCGGCCATTTTTATCGTAGCGCCTGGCGCAGCCTGCGCAACGGATCCGCGACCATGGATACGCTGGTCGCGCTGGGCACGCTGGCCGCCTGGCTCTATTCCATCAGCGTCAACCTGTGGCCTGACTTTTTCCCCATGGCCGCGCGCCACCTTTATTACGAAGCCAGCGCCATGATTATCGGCCTGATTAATTTAGGCCACGCGCTGGAACAGCGGGCGCGTCAGCGCTCGTCAAAAGCGCTGGAGCGCCTGCTGGATTTAACGCCAGCCACGGCGCGCGTGGTTATCGATGGCGCAGAAAAAACCGTCCCATTAAGCGATGTGCAAGTCGGCATGACCTTACGGCTGGTGACCGGCGATCGCGTTCCGGTTGATGGCGTCATTACCGAAGGCGAAGCCTGGATGGATGAGTCAATGCTGACCGGCGAACCGTTGCCGCAGCATAAAGCCAGCGCAGGCGCGCTTCATGCGGGTACGCTGGTCCAGGACGGTAGCGTGCTGTTCCGTGCCAGCGCCATCGGCAAAAACACCACCCTGTCGCGCATTATTCAACTGGTTCGCCAGGCGCAGAGCAGCAAACCGGCGATCGGGCAACTGGCGGATCGCATCTCCGCAGTTTTTGTGCCGACCGTCGTTCTGTTTGCGCTGGTCAGCGCCGCCGTCTGGTACTTTTTCGGCCCGCAGCCTTCGCTGGTTTATATGCTGGTGATTGCTACCACCGTTCTGATTATCGCCTGTCCCTGCGCGTTAGGACTGGCGACGCCGATGTCAATTATCGCAGGCGTCGGGCGCGCAGCGGAATTCGGCGTGCTGGTACGCGATGCCGACGCGCTACAGCGCGCCAGCGAACTCGATACGCTGGTCTTTGATAAAACCGGCACGCTGACGCAGGGCGCACCGCAGGTCACGCAAATTACGCCCTTTAACGGCTACAGCGAAGAGCAGGTTTTACGCTGGGCGGCCGCGCTGGAGCAGGGCTCCAGTCATCCGCTGGCGAAAGCAATTCGCGATCGCGCCGGAGAGATTGCCCTGCCGCAAAGTACAGCGTTTCGCACGCTGCGTGGTTCCGGCATCAGCGCGCGGCTGGAAGGTCAGCCGATGCTGTTAGGCAACGCCGCGCTGCTCGCGCAGCAACAGATCGATGCCGAACAGGCGGCAGCCCTTGCCGATGAGCTGGCGGCTAACGGCGCGACACCGGTATTTCTGGCGGTGGCGGGCCAGCTGGCGGGACTGCTGGCAATCCGCGATCCACTGCGCGAAGAGAGCGTTAGCGCGCTGCAGCGCCTGCACGGGCTGGGCTACCAGCTGATTATGCTGACCGGTGATAATGAAATTACCGCCAAAGCCATTGCGCGCGAAGCCGGGTTGGATCGGGTGATTGCGGGCGTACTGCCGGACGGAAAGGCGCAAGCCATTGTTCAGCTTCAGCAGGCGGGCCATAAGGTCGCAATGATTGGCGATGGCATTAATGATGCGCCCGCGCTGGCGCAGGCCGATGTGGGGATTGCGATGGGCGGCGGCAGCGATGTCGCCATTGAAACAGCGGCGATTACGCTGATGCGCCACGATCTGCACAGCGTGGTCGATGCGCTGGCGATTGCGCGCGCCACGCTGCGTAATATGAAGCAGAATCTGCTGGGCGCCTTTATCTATAATTCGCTGGGCATTCCCATTGCCGCTGGCGTTCTCTGGCCGCTGACCGGCACGCTGCTCAGTCCGGTGATCGCCGGCGCGGCGATGGCGCTGTCGTCCATCACTGTAGTCAGCAATGCCAACCGTCTGCTGCGCTATCAGCCGCCGGAACGTTAGGCGTCGTCGCAGGTCCGGCGATGACGCTTTCGCCTGTTCATCGCCAGATGAAACCGCTAGCATGAGAAGCTAACTGGCGGAAAAGGGCAAAAGAATGGAGAGATGGCTGCATAACCTGACGACGCTGTTGCGCACGCTGGTTCCGCCCCATTACAGCTGGCCCGCCATTGATGTCAGATTGCCGGGCAACCGGCAGCTGCATCTGGTAGGCAGCATTCATATGGGCACGCGCAATATGATGCCGCTGCCGCCGGGGTTACTTGCGCGTCTTGAAAAGGCGGACGCGCTGATTGTCGAGGCGGATATTACCGGCAGCGCCTCCCCTTTCAGCCATAGCGCCGCGCAGCCGCCGCTGGCGGAAAGATTAGATGCCGACACCTTGCAAAAATTAGCGCGTCAGTGCGCTGAGCTGAACCTTAATCTGGCGCAGCTTGACAGGCTGCCGCTGTGGCAAATCGCGCTGATGCTGCAGGCGCAACAGGCGCAGCGTCTGGGGCTACGGCCCGATTACGGCATTGATTATCAGCTGCTGCAGGCGGCGCACGCGCAGGGACGCCGGATTATTGAGCTTGAAGGCGCGGATGAGCAGCTCGACCTGCTGAAAACCCTGCCGGAAGAAGGACAGTCGCTGTTAGCGGACACGCTGGAACACTGGCACACCAATGCGCGCCTGCTGCAAACCATGATTAGCTGGTGGCTGGAAAAGCCGCCGCAGCCGAGCCGTCCGGCATTGCCGACCACGTTCAGTACCGAATTAAATGATCTGCTAATGAGCCAGCGCAACCAACGCTGGGACAGGCTGTTGCGCCAGCTGCCGCCGGGGCGTTATGTTGTGGCGGTCGGCGCGCTGCACCTGTACGGCGAGAATAATTTACCGGCGCTGCTAAAGCGCAGATAAAAAAAAGGCCAATATTGCTATCGGCCCGTCAAAGAGGAATTTGTTTATGATTTTGGTTATTCATCAGCAACTGAATTGCTGATGCCAGGCGATTTTCTCTCAAAGCCTGCGATTTCACCAGCGCTATTTTTTACCCGTTAATCATTTTCCACAGCCAGGAAATAAGCGATGACGCCCGCAATAAAATTACTGGAAAAGAAAAAAATCCCTTTTACGCTGCATCCCTATGAGCATGACAGTAACGAAACGCATTTCGGCGATGAAGCGGTGCGTAAGCTCAACCTCAATCCGCAGCAGGTGTATAAAACGTTACTGGTAGCGCTTAACGGCGACAGCAAACAGCTCGCCGTTGCGGTGACGCCGGTGGCCGGCCAGCTTGATTTAAAAAAGGTGGCGAAGGCGCTGGGTGCGAAAAAAGTGGAAATGGCCGATCCCCAGCAGGCACAGCGCGTTACCGGCTATCTGATTGGCGGTATCAGTCCGCTGGGCCAGAAAAAACGCCTGCCGACGGTTATCGACAGCCAGGCCGCCGCCTTCCCAACCATTTTTATTTCAGGCGGCAAACGCGGGCTGGATATTGAACTGGCGCCCGGCGATCTGGCGTCGTTACTGGAAGCCAGTCTCGCGGATATCGCCCGCCACGATTAAGCGCGCTGCGCGCACAGCTGATCGATCATCCAGCGCCCTGCCGGCCCCGGCGGGGTCTGGGTTGACCAGACGGCATCCACCGCAATATTCTGCGGCCAGCCCGCTAACGGCAGCGTTTGTAACAGACCGTGACCATACTGCTCCACCAGCCAGCGCGGCAGAATGGACCAGCCAAATCCCTGCTCCGCCATTTCCAGCAATAGCCAACAGGAAGGCGCCGACCAAACCTGCCCTGCGGAAACGGGTTCCCTTACGCTGGCCCAGGTGTTTAACCGCAGCTCCCTCACCCGCGCCAGATCGGTCTGGCTGACCTCGGGTTGACGAGCCAGCGGATGATCGCGATGAATAAATACCGCCATCTGCGCCTGCACCTGTAAACGGGAAGTGGCAATAGCGGCGGGTAATGCAGCCTGCACGCGAATCACGCCCAGATGGATTCGATTCGCCAGCAGCAGATCGATCACATCCTCATCTTCAGCGATCATACATTCGAAGGCGATATGCGGATAACGCGCTTCAAAGCGCTTCAGCAGCTGCTCATGATGATCCGCCTGCCAGAAATCAGAAATCGCCATGCTGAGACGCGGCTCAACGTCGTCCGACAGGCGCACGGCCAGTTCATCGAGGCGCTGGCTGGCGGTCAGGATCTCTTTTACCCGGCGCAACGCCTGCCCGCCCGCCTCGGTCAGCACCGGCTCACGGCCTGCACGGTTAAACAGCTTAAAACCTAAATCCGTCTCCAGATTTGCAATGGCAGCGCTGACGGTAGACTGACTTTTCCCTAACGCGCGCGCCGCCGCTGAAAAAGAGCCTTTTTCTACTGCATAAACAAAAGCCTGCAAGGATTCCGGTGAATAACGCATCGTTCTATCGCTTTTATCGATGGGAGTTCATTTTATTTTAGCCCAGCGCCTCAGGAAAATAAGCGTCCCGTTAATAAGGAGATGTTATGAATACCCGCTCGTTTAAAGAACGCCTGTTGCATGCCGTCGGTTTTGAGGCGCTGGCGATCCTGATCGTTTCACCGCTGGCGGCGTTAATCATGGATAAGCCGCTGTTTCAGATGGGCGCGCTGGCACTGGCGCTGTCAACTATCGCCATGGTGTGGAACATCGTTTATAACGCCCTGTTTGATCGGCTGTTTCCGCGTGACAAAGTGAAACGCGGCCTGGGGCTGCGTATTGCTCATGCGCTCTGTTTTGAGGGGGGATTTATTCTTATTGGTCTGCCGGTCGCGGCAGCGATGCTGGGAATTGGCCTGCTGCAGGCGTTTATGCTGGAAGTCGGTTTCTTTCTTTTCTTCCTGCCCTATACGGTGGTCTATAACTGGCTATGGGACTGGCTGCGGGAAAAGCGGCGCACGCCCTGCGAAAGCCGGTAAAATCTGGCCCGCCGATATCAACCGGCGGGCGCGTGGTTATTCCTTGCCGGTTAACCAGGTCAGAATCATTTGCGGATAGCTGCGACGGTGCGTTTCCTGCTTTTCTCGCTCCTGCTTTTGCGCCGGGCTGAGATGCACGATCTCATTGCCTGGCGCATACTGTTCCGCCTTCAGCGGGGAGTGCTGCTCAATATATTGTTTCAGCACTTCCGCATCGACAAAGCCGGTATTCACAAATCCCGGCAGCGTATTGAGCGCGGGATATCCGTCGCCGCCGTTGGCGTTAAAGCTCAGCGTCGCCATGCGATAGGTTTTATCCGCCTGTAACGGCTCGCCGTTGATTTTTACCCCGCTAACGCCCTGCCCGTCCGCCGCCAGGCTGACATTGGCAAACTGCGCATAAGCGCCGGAATCCATCTGTTTGTTGGCGACCACCGCCAGATATTTTTCCACCTCGCTGCCTTTCATCTCAACCCAGCACAGCGTGTTGCCAAACGGCTGCACTTTCAGCACGTCTTTATAGGTGATCGGTCCCGCCTCAATGGAGTCGCGCACGCCGCCGCCGCTCATAACGGCAAAGTCCGCTTTGGTACGTTCAATCTGTGAAGCAAGGATCAGGCGAGACAAATTGGTTTGTACGAAGCGCACTTTGCTGCGATCGCCTTCCAGACGGGCATCAACGCTACCGATTTTCACCTGCAGCTGCGCTTCCCCTTTTTTCTGAAAAGGCGTCAGCAGCTTCATCATGGCGCTGTTCCGGGCAATTTCCGGCTGATAATTAATCCACTCATCCTTGCCGTCGCTGTTCTTCACCTTGTGTTTCAGGTTAACCGGGATCAGCTGGTAGTTTTCCAGCGTCAGCACGCCATCGCGGAAGGTAAAGTCGGCACGCCCGACATATTTGCCCCATTCATGCGCCTGTACAATCCAGGTGCCGTTCTGGCGGTCGGGCACGCAGGGCGAACCCGGGACGTAATTCACCTGCTTCAG